>Ga0182021_10009495_pt1 | contig 11535 bp, 11 predicted proteins | sample 612E3MmetaG_FD_120493 | JGI IMG/M metagenome (GOLD analysis project Ga0182021, IMG submission 120493) | Permafrost microbial communities from Stordalen Mire, Sweden - 612E3M metaG (Illumina Assembly) | ecosystem: Environmental > Terrestrial > Soil > Wetlands > Permafrost | place: Sweden...
CAAATACAGCATCATCGACATCGACCTGTCTCGCTACGACCGCATCGCCACGCGCTTCAAGGCCGAGCAAGCCGAGGCCACCTCGTTCCTGAAATCTGGCATTGCCACGCGCAATCCTGCGTTCAACCGGATGATCGGCCGCATCGAACAGGTGGCCATCCGCTCGAAGGCGCCGCTGCTTCTGACAGGCCCGACGGGGGCGGGCAAATCGCAGCTCGCGCGCCGCATCTACGATCTGAAGAAGATGCGGCGGCAGGTGGAAGGCCCATTCGTCGAGGTGAACTGCGCGACCTTGCGCGGCGACAGCGCCATGTCCGCGCTGTTCGGCCATCGCAAGGGCGCGTTTACGGGTGCGATGCAGGACCGTCCCGGCCTGTTGCGCACGGCTCACGGCGGCGTGCTGTTCCTCGACGAAATCGGCGAGCTTGGCGCGGACGAGCAGGCGATGATCCTGCGCGCCATCGAGGACAAGCGCTTCCTGCCCGTGGGCGCGGACCAGGAAGTGACGAGCGACTTTCAACTGATCGCCGGCACCAATCGCGACCTCGCCGCGGCAATCGAGCAGGGCCGGTTCCGCGATGACCTCTATGCGCGGCTCAACCTGTGGAGTTTCGCTCTGCCGGGGCTCAAGGAGCGGCGCGAGGATATCGAGCCGAACCTCGATTTCGAGCTGAAGCGGTACGCCCAGCGGGAGGGCGTGCACGTTACCTTCAATCGCGAGGCACGGGAGCGCTATCTCGCCTTCGCCATGGCGCCAGAGGCGGAGTGGCGCTCGAATTTCCGCGATCTTGGCGCGTCCGTTACGCGCATGGCGACGCTGGCGCCTTCAGGGAGGATCAACGAAGCGTTGGTGGTGGAGGAAACCACCCTTCTGCGCCAGCATTGGCGTCCGCCGGGCGGCGCGGAGCATGGCAGCCTGGGGGCACTCCTCGGGTCCGAACGGCTTGCGGCGATGGATTTGTTCGACCGCGTTCAGCTTGCCGAAGTTGTGCGCATCTGCCGCCAGCACGGAACGCTAAGCGCTGCCGGACGCGCCTTGTTCGCGGCATCGCGGACGAACAAGGGCTCCGTCAACGACGCTGACCGTCTGCGTAAATACCTTGCCCGCTTCGGGCTGGACTGGTCCACGATAGCGAACGGGAGAGCCACCCCCAGCTAGTCGCGCAAGACGCCACCGCTCGCGTTCATCATTTCAGAGCACACGTTCGTCGTTAACATTGCCGCGGCTACTCCAGCTACAACCAGCCTGACCGTTTACTATAGAGTATTGGTAGCCGCAGTTCTTGCAAGCAAAGCGAAAACCTAGGCCGCGGGCAGCGATCGATCTTGCCCTATTCTGGGGTGACGGCTGCCGGGTGAGGCAAAGGCTTCAGAAAAATGCCCTCTGGGCTTGGCTCTTGCTTGGTTCGAGTTTCATGCTCCGCAAGGCCTCAAGCACGATCAGCGCATGCTTGATCTTGTCGGCATGCTCGATGCGCCGGCGCTCTTCCTCTTCTTGCCGCCTTGCCCAAATGTTCCGCCACATGGCGGCGAAGCCTTCCGCTGTCCAGTTCGCTATACGCACTTTTCCCTCCCGCTTTTCAATGGCGATTCGCTGGGAATCCTAATGACGATCCTGGATATTAACGGAAACAGATTTACAAATCGGAAACCAATACCCTGCCGAAAGCCGATTTTGGGCGCGATGCCGTCAAGCGGGGCGCAAGGAAGCTTGCTCCAGGGCAGGAAGGTGTAGGCGGCGTCACGCACGGAAGGTGCGGCCGTCATGAAGCGGATCGAGAGGAGGCCGCCCGCCCGGAATGCCCCTGGCACCAGCACAGCCAGCACGCCCGCCCAAACCGGGCTTAAGAAAACCGCCCGCCAAAAGATCCTACTTCTGACGGCGGCTCCCGAAATAGCTGAACACGCGCGTGAGCAGCCAGAGCGGGACGACGATGATCGCGCCCAGCAGGAGATAGCGCAGCACCTTCTTGACGGCGTCCAGGCCTAGCGAGGATATCCAGTCCGAGAGCCGCAAGACCGCGTCGTAGAGATTGGCCGGGTTGAACCCGAAGAAAGACAAGACCACCCCGATGATGATCGAAGCGATTACAAGCTGCAAAATGATGGCGGCTGGGCTGCCGCCAAAGAAGCGTTCCATGGTCAAGTTCCCTCGCTCAGTCACCTGGGCAACGCATAGCTGCATCGCAGGGCAGGGGAAAGCGGAAATTGACCCTTGTGAAAAATCCGGCCGGCGCATGGCCCAAGTTAGAGCGGGCGATATTCCCGCGTCTTGCCGCCGTGGCTCGCTTGTCCGCCCTTGCGCCCGGCCTGCGCGGCCAGATCCCGGTTGCGCGAGAAGCTGCGGTTCTCGTCGGAGACGTTCTGCCCGCCCTTGCGGCCGGCTTCGGCGGCCAGTTCGCGATTCTGGCTGAAGCTGCGCTTCTCGACAGGTACGCTCTGGCCGCCCTTCGAGGCAATCGCGCGCTGCTTCTCCGCGTCCATCGAGGCGAAGCCGCGGGTGGAAGTCGAGCCGGGTTTTCTGGGAAGTTGGGTGGCCATTGTCACTCCTGTCCTGCTTACTGTGGTCAAGCCTCGGCCTGAGGCTTTGAAGGAGTAACAGCCACATGCGGTCATGGTTCCGCTGGCGTCAGACTTTTTTGAAAATTTTTCGATTTTTTCCGCTGCGACTTAGTAGAATGCGGTTGCTGGTGGAAAAAGTTCCACCGAATCCAAGCTTTGGGTGAGCCGCATTCTTAGGATTAGCGCAAGCACACGCTCAGGTTTCTTTGAAACGGTAGACGAAGACCCCATCATCTGTCCTTCTCCCCGCAAGCCTGCCTTGGCGAGCTTGCGGGGAGACAGAAAGAGTGGGAGGGCTTTGCGTGGTATCGGCGAAGATTAGCGGAGACCCGAAACGGCGCGGTTTTCCTCGTCCGCATACATGGACAGCATCGGCTCATCGGTGAGGATAGCCTCGCCGTGATAGCCGTAACCGTTGAAATGGCCGGCCATCACGCGGCCATAGGCGCCGATATTGCCGATCTCGATGCAGTCGCCTTCGCCGATGCCGGGCGGCAGCATGAAGGGGCCGGGCAGGAAATCGGCGCTGTCGCAGGTCGGCCCGTAGAGGCCGAACGGCGCAAGGCTATGAGAATCGAGCGGAATACCCCGCGAGGAGTAGGCCTGCACGGGAAACACCCATTTGCAATGGGCAGCGTCGTAGAGCGTACCGAAGGCGCCGTCGTTGATGTAAAGCGTGTCGCCACGGCGGCCGTCCACCTTGACGATCACCGACTCCGCTTCGGCCACCAGTGCCCGGCCCGGCTCGCACCAGAGCTGGCAGCTATAACCCACCGCCATGCGGTCGAAAGCCGCCCGGATTTCGGCCATGTAGCTTTCGAGTGCAGGCGGTTCCCTGCCCGGATAGCGCGCTGGAAAGCCGCCGCCGACGTCGATGATATCGACCATCGTTGCCGCGCGCACAATCTGCTGAGAGACGTTGCGCAGTACCTGGCCATAGCCCGCGGCGCACATCATCTGCGAGCCGCCGTGGAAGCTGATGCCAAGCGTCTCGGACTTCTGGCGCGCGCCGCGGATCAGCGCTGGGGCCTCGTTCCAGGGCGCGCCGAACTTGCCCTCCAGCGAAATCTCGCTGTAGGTCGAGGGGCAGGCCACGCGCACGATCAGCGTCAAATCCTTGGCGCCGCCGGTCGCGTCCTCGATCTTTTCAAGTTCCGCCTCGGAGTCGAGCGCGAAGGTGCGGACACCGAAATCGTAATACGCCTCGGCGATGAAGCGGCGCGACTTAACCGGGTGCATGACGTGCATGGTAGTGCCCGGCAGCGCGCCGATGGTGCGCAGCTCGGTGACGGACGCCACGTCGAAATGCCGGATACCCGCATCCCGTAGCGCGTCAATGATGACAGGCGAGCTGTTCGCCTTCACTGCATAGAGAGTTTCGCCCGGAAAATGCTCAACAAACCAGCGTGCGGCGCGGGTAGCCGCATGCGGGCGCAGGCATAGAACGGGCTGATCTACAGGAACGTCGCGGATGACCTCCGCTGCGGCCGGGTAAATGTCCATCGCATGGGACCTCCCATTTAAGAGTTAATCCGATGCCGCTGACGAACGCTTCACCGCCTAGGCGGAGTTGCCAGACAGGCTATTTCTGCACTTCGGCATACGTGCGGAAGCTCTGCGGCCTTGCGGCCTGTGCTACGCAGCCTTTATGAGCAGAAGTCACCTCCCCGGCGCCGTTTATGGCGCTATCGCTTCGCAATCGAAGCTGCTTTAAATGGCCATGTCGCCTTGAAGGTCAAGCGATTTTTGCGCAGCGCAGCAAAAAAGTTGCGCATACCGCGGAGTGCCGGCCACGCCCCGCCGCCGGGGCGAAATCTAATGCGGTCCTGAAGGTTTCAGGCACTGGTTCATGGCCGTTACGATGCCCCCGTAAATCGCACTAGCCGACTCAGGGTAGACGGCGCGGAAACTTATAAACTCTTCCCCCTCCAGAATAGTCTTCTGGTAAAAAATATTGCCGTTACCTTTTCCGGAAACAATATACCAATTGCTCTGTTGCGATTTAAAAGTCACGACGCCTTTGCTCTTTTGATCGGAAATTGCCTCCTTAAAAGCATCCTGAATGGATTTATTGGATATGTTATAATCGGCATAAACACGCATTTTGGCTCCATCCTGGGCCAGGAATACCTGACCATCTCCAGAGACAGACTCCCCTTGCGGTGCGAAAAGATTTTCTGGATAGCATATCGAGTAGCCATACCTCTCATTCATATACTGGCCGTACAAATTGTTGCCAATTACAGACTGCTGCGCATGGCAAATATCGATTTGCGATTGGATTAGAGCAACCAGCACGCCTGCGATATAAACACATGCGCAATTCTTAAATCCCTTCGCCCTGGCAGAATCCCTGACCTTTTTCATTCTCATTCCTTTACGGAATTTGTTCTGAAGCCTGCCCGGCGCAGCGGGAAAACCGGAGCCGCGCCGGTGGACCGTCCGCAGACTCGCCGTCTGCGAAGAACGGGGAGAATGGACCACGCGGATGGCCTTGGCAACGTCAGCTTGGCTCACGTCAGCTTGGCTCCGGCGGCGATTGCGATCGCCTCGCGCGGTTCAGGCAAAAATGCTAGGCTTCCCGCGCCGGTAACAGCGGGAGCACCATGCACAGACTGATCGAAGGCGCGCTGCGCTTCCAAGCCGGTATCCACGGGCTGCTCCGGCACGCCGGCAACCCAGGCGGCAGGCCGGAGCCGTTTGCGGTGTTCGTCGCCTGCTCGGACAGCCGCGTCGTGCCCGAGGTTCTGACCCAGCGAGAGCCCGGCGAAATATTCGTGGTGCGCAATGCCGGCAATATCGTCCCCTCATACGGTCCGGCTGCGGGCGGCGTCTCGGCCAGCATCGAATATGCCGTGGCGGCGCTGGGCATCGAGGACGTGGTGGTCTGCGGGCACACCGATTGTGGCGCGATGAAAGCCATCCTGCGCGAGGACAAGCTCGACAAAATGCCGGCGGTTTCGAGCTGGATCAAGCACGCGGCGGCGGCCAGGGAGATCGTCGAGGCGACGCTTCCGGCGAGCGCGGACGAGCATACGCGCCTCAACGCGCTTGCGCATGAGAACGTGCTCTGCCAAATCCGGAACCTGCAAACGCACCCCATCGTGGCGGCGAAGCTGGCAACAGGCCTGCTCCGGCTTTACGGCTGGGTCTACAATTTAGAAAAGGGCACGGTGGAGACTTTCGACGCTGAGACCGGCCGCTTCGTACCGCTTACACTTGGCCAGCCGGTGCACGCCACGTTCAAGCCGCGGCCCGCTCGTTCGGCATTGCACGGGTAGCCGCCATGGAGGACACCGCCACAGCGCGCAAGCCGGCGCGGAAAGAGCTTTTCGGGCATCCGAGGGGGCTCGCTTTTCTGTTCGCCACCGAGATGTGGGAGCGCTTTTCCTATTACGGGATGCGCGCGCTCCTGGTTCTCTACCTTGTGAAATATCTGCTCCTGCCGGGGCATGCGGAGCACGTCATTGGGCTTGCCACGCTTAAGAGCGGCATGGAGGCTGCATTCGGCCCGCTCGATGCCCAGCCCTTCGCCTCGCAAATCTACGGCCTTTACACCGCCCTGGTGTATCTGACACCCATCTTCGGCGGCCTGCTTGCCGACCGCGTGCTCGGCCAGCGCCGCACGGTCCTGATCGGCGCCGCGCTGATGGCCCTTGGCCACTTCATGATGGCGTTCGAGCCACTGCTGCTTTTCGCGCTTCTGACGCTCATCCTGGCGAACGGCGCGTTCAAGCCCAACATCTCCACCCAGGTCGGCGAGCTTTACGCGCCCCAAGACCCGCGCCGCGACCGGGCCTTTTCGGTCTTCTATGTCGGCATCAATATCGGCGCGTTCTTCTCGCCCTTGGTGTGCGGAACGCTCGGCGAGGCGCTGGGCTGGCATTACGGTTTCGCCGCGGCGGGCGTGGGCATGCTGATCGGGCTCCTCGTCTACATGCGGGGCTTGCGCGAGCTGCCGCCGGACGAGTTGCAAAGGGCCAGGGCAGCGCATCGCGAGCACGATCCCCTGAGCCGCGAGGATTGGCAGGCCATCGCGGCGCTGCTCGTGCTTTTCCTGCCCAATACGCTGTTCTGGGCCACCTACGAGCAGCAGGGCAACACCATCGCGCTCTGGGCTGACAAATTCACCGACCGCGGCATCGACCTCCTGTTCTGGCGGACGGAAATCCCTGTCACCTGGTTCCAGGCGTTCAACCCGTTCATGATCTTCGCTTTCACGCCTGTCATCGTCGGTTTGTGGGGCTGGCAGGCGCGGCGGGGCACCGAGCCGGCCTCCGCCGCCAAGATGGCCATCGGCTGCTTCGGGGTGGCGCTGGCCAATCTGCTGATGGCGTTCGCGGCGATTCATGCGGGCGAGGCGGGGAAAGCGAGCTGGCTCTGGCTGTTCTGCTACTTCGTCATTATCACCGTCGGCGAGCTTTACCTCTCTCCCGTGGGGCTTTCGCTGGTCTCCAAGGTGGCGCCCGCCCGCGCGCTCTCGCTGATGATGGGCGTGTGGCTCGCCACGAGCTTCCTCGGCAATCTCATGGCCGGCTGGCTCGGCTCCTATTGGAGCAGCATGGAAAAGCCGGTGTTCTTCGCCATGATAGCAGGCGTGGCCGCGCTGGCGGGCTTGGCCATCGCGCCGATGAGCAGGCCGCTACGGAAGATCCTGCGGCATTGAGTGCGCGAAGATGAACACTCCGGCAACCGGCAGGGCGGCCGGCTGCAAGCGGCAACCTTGCGGCTTCCGGTTACGGGCGAATGCCTAAACCGCTTCGCTCAGAGCAAGGCGGGCCGTGGCCGGGATCGAGCCAGGCTCCGTGGCCGTGGCGCGAGTGCTGCCTTGCTTGCCCGTGGGCAGAGTGAAATAGAACACCGCCCCTTTGCCCGTCTCGCCTTCCGCCCAAACGTGGCCGCCATGGCGCTCGACGATGCGCTTTACGATGGCGAGCCCGATGCCGTTTCCTTCGAATTCGTCGTAACTATGCAGCCGCTGAAACACGCCAAAAAGCCTGTCCGAAAATTTCATGTCGAAACCGGCGCCGTTATCCTTGACGCTATAGGTGTTTACGTCTTGCCCCGCTTTTCCGGTCACTTCGATCAGGGCCTCGGGCTGGCGGGAAGTGTATTTGATGGCGTTGCTCAGAAGGTTGGCTAGCACTTGGCGGATCAGGGCCGGGTCGCCGGGGGTTGGAGGCAAGTCGCCCAATATGAATTGGATGTTCCGCTCCGGAACCGCAGCACGCAATTCGCCGTAGACCTGCTGTGCCAGCACGGTCATATCCACCGTCTGCATTCCCAACTCGCCTTTCGACGAACGCGACAGGTCGAGAAGATCGTCGATCAGGTGCGCCATCCTGTGCACGCCTTGACCGATCAGGCCGAGATAGCGCTTTCCTTCATCATCCAGAGAGGCCGCACAATCTTGTTCCAGGGCGGAGGCGAAGCCGCTGATGGCCCGCAACGGTGCCCGCAGGTCATGGGACACCGAATAAGAAAACGCCTCCATCTCCCTGTTGGCCACTTCCAGTGCCGCGGTGCGCTGAGCCACGCGCTCTTCCAACTCCCGGTTCAGCCGCAAAATCTCGGCTTCCGCCAATTTGCGCTCGGTGATGTCGGTGAACATGGCGAAGGCGCCCTGATATTGCTGCGTATCGTCGAAGGTGGGCGTGGCTGAAATGATGGTATGAAGGGCGTGGCCGTCCTTATGACGGAGGCGAAGTTCCAGATGCAGGGAAAAACCGCTGCAAAGCTGTTCCGCGCTTGCCAGGAAGCCGGAGGCATCCTCCTCGTACAAGAAGGCCGTCACGGGCAGGCCGTTCATTTCCTTGGGGTCATAGCCCAGCATGCTGGCCATCCTGGCATTGACGGAAACCGTTTTGCCGTCGGGGCCGATCATCCAGATGCCTTCGTCCGCGGTATCGATCATGCGGCGATAATTTCTCTCGCTCCTTCGCAATGCCGCGACTGTCTTGAGGTTAACTTCGACCTCCCGCCGAAGGTTTTCGTTGGTATGCTGCAGCTCCAAGGAACGCTCCGCCGCCCTCTCCTCCAATGTTATCCGGATGGCTTCCAACTCGATATTGCGCCGTTCGAGTTCGATCAAAGCACGCCGGAGGGCAAGGTGCGTGTTGATACGCGCCATAACCTCGGCCGCACGGATCGGTTTCATTACATAGTCGGCTCCGCCAACCTCGAATGCCTTTACCTTGTCTTGCTCGGCTTCCAGTGCACTTAGAAAGATCACGGGGATGGACCGTGTCTCCGCATCCTCCTTGAGTAGCCGGCACACCTCGTAGCCGTCCATTCCCGGCATTCTGATATCGAGCAAAATTATCGCTGGCGGCTTAAGCTTTACGCTATGAAGAGCCAACTCGCCGCTTTTGGCCAATCGCACCCGGTAACCCGCTTCCCCCAGCAATTGCTGCAGCAATCTGAGGTTGGCCGGCTCATCGTCGACGACGAGGATTTCGTCAGGGGATGGGTGGCTGGTGCTCACGAGCGTTTCCCTTGAGCCAAAGCCTCCGGCCCCATCGAAGATGCCATATTCAGCGGCTTGTCCGTCGATTGCCGCATTTTATCCAACTCCAGCCTGTTACAGCCACTATCGCTTGCCGTTTCGCCCAAGTCTCCCATGCAAAGGTTATACGGCCGTAAATGGCATGGCCGGAGCCCCCGGAATTGCCGGGGGCGGACGGGCGGGCTTACGATTCAGCCGTCATGCTTCTTTCGGAACTGCGAGACGCTTCAGGCCGTAGACGGCGAACCCTATGATGTACACAAAGACGAGCGCGGCAACTTTGTTGACATGATCCATGGTCACGCCGGAGGGCAGCGTGTGCCCCGCCAGCAATGCGGAAACGTCGAAAGGCAGCACCTTCGCCTGGAGGTTGAATGCCTTGAACATGGTGACATAGACGCCGCCCATTATGGAGAGCACGAGCAAGAGGTGCTTGATGCTGGTGGACATGAAGGCGCCCATGGAAATGATGATCGCATATGCCGGAAGCAGGCCATAATGCTCGCCGGCATAGTTTGCCAGTTTTAGAACGTCATTCATCGAAGTCCCCCTTTACACGAACGCCTGGTTTTTGGTGCCCTGATAAGCTCTTGTATTTGTGAATGAACTTTGTTCGCAACACGGCGCCTATCGGGCGCTACCCGGAAAATCGATGGGCAGGGCGGCACCGGCGTCTTGCACAAGCCAGGCTGCGATCCCGGCGCGGATGAAAGTGAACTGCTGGGCGCATCGATGCGCGGGATGGCGGCGGTCCGGGCAGAAGCCCCGCAGGCAGCCAATACCGCCTATTCGCGCCGGACCTTCTTGATTTCTCCGGTCTTTTTGAGCACGAACCCCACAACTTCGGCCACGGCGCGATAAAGCTCCTTGGGTATCTGCTCGCCGAATTCGAGCCGGGATAGCGATCTCGCGAGCGCCTCGTTATGCTCGACGTGAACGCCCGAGGCCTGGGCGATCTCGACAATTCTCGCGGCTACCCGGCCTTGCCCCTTCGCCGTAAGCTGTGGCACCCTGTCTTTGCCGGGCTCGTATTTCAGGGCAACCGCGACTTTGATTTCCGGCTCGTCCTTGTCCGCATCGGCCATGGCCTGAATTCCGCTCTTTCGCACTTAAACTGTGTAAGACTGGCCTTGGCCAGCCAGGTCCGCGACTTGGGCTTGCGCCGCGGACAGCTCTCCGGTCACAAAATCCGCCTGTTCGAGGCTCGACTTAAGCTCCGGCAGCCATGTGCTTAAATATGCGGCGCCTCGCACATCCGTGGCGGAGAACCTTACGCTGATCGCGCCCTGGCGAAGGCCGATGCCAACATGGACGAGGCCAAGCGCGCCAGCATCGACCGAAACGCTGACCGTCCAGGTACGCTTGTCCTCCTGCCCCGCGCCGCCGTCCGCGTTGTCCTCCTGCTCCTGTTCAACCCTGAGCATGAGCGGTTGAGCCATTTGCGGAAGCTGGATCGGCACAAAAATTACCTGGGTGGAAGTCTGAGCCGCCGTCTGAGGGCCGGACGGTGCCGCAGGGGAGGCTGCCGGCTGATTGCCAGCGATGCTGGATGCCTGGGGGGGCGCCTCAAGGCCCTGCCGTGTCTGGATGCCAGATTGAGGCTGGGCTCCAGGCGGATTGCCTGCGGGGCCGGGCGCGTGGTTGACCGTCGCAGGGCCGGGCCGCGCTTGAACGTTGGGTTGAGGCTGGGCTTCCGGCGCAGGCGCGGCCGCTGGGGCTGGCGCTGAAGGCGGGGCTGGCGCGGACGGGCTTTGCGCCGGGGTTCCAGTCTGCCCGGTAGTTCCGGCCTGTCCGGCGCCCTTGGTCTGCTGAGACAAGCTGCTTTCCAGAAGCGCGCTGATAATCGCGGCTTTAACCGTGGCGGACAAAAGCGCCGCGGCATCGTCTTGGGGCGCTGCCGCGCTAGGCCCAGGTTGCGGCTGCGGCGCGGCTTGAGCGTCTTGCTGTAGAACCAGCTTCAGGTTGCCGCCCTCCCGGACAACCGCCACGGAAATGTTCGATCCAGCCTGCAAGGCATACGGCGTGCTTACATCGATTGTCTGGCCCAATAGCGACAAGCGTGCCGTGCCGTCCGCGAGCATGGCGACAACGCGCGCTTCAACAGGCGCACCGCCTCGTGCGAGGTTGCCAAGCTCGACGCGGCCTTGTTGCGCAATCGGTGGGATCTGAAGCTCTACAGTCACATTGGGTCAACCAAACTGCCCTGGCTCGGCAGGGTGCCATCCAAACTGAGAGACGATGATATCCGTGCAAGAAGGTGCGAAGCTTACCTTAAGCCGTCCAGCCATTTACATCGGGTGCGGGAAACGCGGGCGGCACTTGGGGGTTGGTGGCGCTGGGCTTTCCTCTTGCCCTAGATGTAAACAAATTCGCCACGGCCTTGGCGCGCGCCGTTGGCATAAGCACAGAACATCGATTAGCGCGCCTTTGGGATGGGGGAAATGACAGGTTTGTGCCGGGCTTCTTGG
>Ga0182021_10009496_pt1 | contig 11535 bp, 10 predicted proteins | sample 612E3MmetaG_FD_120493 | JGI IMG/M metagenome (GOLD analysis project Ga0182021, IMG submission 120493) | Permafrost microbial communities from Stordalen Mire, Sweden - 612E3M metaG (Illumina Assembly) | ecosystem: Environmental > Terrestrial > Soil > Wetlands > Permafrost | place: Sweden...
ATTTGGGATTTAACATTTAGGATTTGAAACGATGGGATATCACGAACATAAAACACACGAAAACAAAACCGTCGGCTGCGCGGTGCTCGTTACCTCTGACAACCGCACCGAAGAAACCGATGAATCCGGCAAATTGATTAAACAGCGTTTGCTGGATAAGGGACACAAGGTTGTTTATTACACGATCCTGAAGAACGATGCCGCGGTGCTGAAAAACAAGATCATTGAATTAATAAAGCAAGAAGAAGTCCAGGTCATCATCACCAGCGGCGGTACCGGTTTGAGCCACAAAGATGTGACTGTCGACACCGTGCAATCGATGCTGGAGAAACAACTGGACGGTTTTGGCGAACTCTTCCGCCAGTTGACCTATCAGGAATTGGGCACGGCCAGCATTATGAGCCGGGCGACTGCCGGTATAATTAACGGCAAGGTCATCATCTGCTTCCCGGGCTCGCTGGGCGCAGCAACATTGGCAATGGATAAAATCATTCTGCCCGAAATCGGGCACCTGGTCAGGGAGGCAACAAGATGAGACCCTTCGGCGCGCTTATTTCGTATCAGGAAGCCAAAGAAGTTATCGACAGGCATACTTCCCCCATTATGCGCATTGAAGCCGTGCTCATCGATGATGCGGTAAATAGAATATTGGCCGAAGACTTAGTCGCCAAAATTAATGTGCCTCCTTTCACCCGCTCCGCAATGGACGGCTACGCTGTTAAGGCCAAAGACACCTTTGACGCCGGGCAGTTCAAGCCACAGGTGTTTAAAATAATCGGCGAACTGCATGCCGGCGAAAACCCCACAAAAAAAATAAAATCCGGTGAATGCATTCAAATTTCTACCGGCGCGGTGATGCCGGAAGGCGCCGATTCCGTAATCATGGTAGAAGACACCGAACGGGAAGAGAACGAGGTCAAGGTCTTCAAATCGATCACACCCGGTACCAATATCGGCAAAATGGGTGGAGATATCAAGGCAGGGGTAGTTATTTTAAAGGCCGGTATCGTGCTGGACGCCGGGAAAGTGGGCGTGATTGCCTCACAGGGGTTGTCTAAAATCAAGGTCTACGAGAAACCCAGAATCGCTGTTATTCCGACCGGTGAAGAAGTAGTACAGAGCGGTAAAAAACTGCAGCCCGGGCAGCTTTATGATATTAACTCACATACAATTTCCGCGCTGGTCAGCGCCAGCGGCGGCATACCGGTCAGGATTGACATTGCCGGGGATAAAGCCGAGGAATTACGCGCCGCCGTCAAAGAAGCCCTCAAGAGTGACATTGTGGTGCTTTCCGGAGGGTCATCCGTGGGCGAGCGCGACCTGCTAGTGGATGTTATTGATATGTGGGGCGAAATCCTCTTCCATGGTGTACAGGTAAAACCCGGAAAACCGACCATCTTTGCGATGATCGAAGGTAAACCGCTGATGGGCATGCCCGGTTATCCAACTTCCTGCCTGATCAATTCTTATCTTTTTTTGGTACCCGCGATCAGAAAACTGGCGCATTTGCCGTCGCGTTCCGGCGACACCGTCAAAGCCAAACTCTCCCGCCGGATTCCCGGCAGCACCGGCCGCAGGCAATTCCTTACGGTAAAACTGGTTGGAGATGAAGCGGTATCCGTGTTCAAAGAATCCGGCGCCATTACCAGTATCGCTGAAGCCGACGGCTACATCGAAATCCCGGAAAACATCGATATGCTGGAAAAAGGCCAGATCGTGACGGTAACACTGTTTTAAATTTCTAAATACGAATATCGAAATCCGAAATAATATTTAAGCAATAAATTAGAAAAAGAACAAAGAAATTAACAAAACAAGCTCGAAATGCACTTTGGCAAGAAGCCGCTAAAGATCGATATTTATAAAAAACATTATAGAAATTACGTGGTAGATAATTGTAATATCAATAGTAAAAGCTCTATACATTCTTTGTCATTCTTGACCTGAGCGTACACTTCTACGAAAGCAACATTACGAGCATATTTCTCAGTGTAACTGGATATTCTTGTACAGGTTGTACTGGAATATTTCAAAACCAAGCTTATGCCAGAATGAATTAGCCATCCCATTTCTCGAGGCAGTCTGAATTTCGACACGGTCGATATTTCTTGATTCAAACCACTTCATAATTTCAGCGAACATTTTTTCGCCGATGCCTTTCTTCCGATAATCCGCGGTTATTGCCATTTGATCGATGGAACCATATTCCTCCCGTTTAAAACCAGGCGAAGGTCCCATTATTTCCGATAAAGAATATCCGATTACTTTTTCCCCATCCAGTGCCACCAGCACAAGCCCATTTTCAGATCTCATGAACCGCCGCAGGTAGTTTTCCTGAAAACCCGGAATTGCTCCTTCTCTCGGCGTAAAAATGGCATCGGCCTACTGGTGAATTTCCATAAATTCCCACCACAATTTGCCGATGGCAGTGACGTGCTCCTCCTCAGCTTTCACGATCGCTATCATTTTAAGCCTGCTTGCGTTTATAAGTACCGCTTTTACCGCCGGTCTTCATCTCCAGATAGATATCCGTGATGGTCATCCCTTTTTCGACAGCTTTGCACATATCATAAATGGTCAGGGCCGCTACACTGACTGCCGTTAATGCTTCCATTTCCACCCCGGTCTTACCGGTGCTTTTCACTGTCGCTTTTATGCAGATGCAATTATTTCCGGTCAGGTCAAAATCAATTGTCACGCTATCGAGCGGGATGGTATGGCACAGAGGAATGAAATCGGGGACCTTTTTTGCGGCCATGATACCAGCGACGCGGGCAACTGCCAGCACGTCGCCTTTTTTCATACCGGCGTTTTTGACCTGCTCCAAAGTGGCTGGCAGCATCCTGACGGTACCTTTCGCGACGGCTTCGCGTACTGTGATCCCTTTCAGGCTGATATCTACCATCGTAGCTTCGCCGCTGGAATTAACATGACTCAGTTGTTTTACCATTTTCTTTATCCCCCGCAACGTAATCGTAGCAGTATTAATTGCCACTGACAAGTGCGCTGAAGTAGATAAAGCAGAGGGAGCGTTTTCGCACTCCCTCTCTTATGGATTTCCTACTTAGACCCGACGGAATGGACGCCTATTTTGTCAGCTGAAGACTCCGGACAACGTTATTATAATCACTGGAAAACTGGTCGAAATCCGTGTCTTGTGCCGAGCAAGTGACGGACCAGATTGTTCTGCCGTCCAGGCAAATCAGGGCAATATTGTGCATTAGCGGCGGCGTCGCGGAAAAGTGCGCCTTATATTCTAAAATGGTCGCGTCTTTCCCATTAACCGTAATTTTTGTCCGGGATATTTCCTGGAGGTTCGGGTCTACCTGCTTGATACCGTTGACTTCGGCTTGCACTGCAAGACCATTATTTAAAACGAGCGTAGGTGCAGGTTCTACCACCACTGCCAGACCGGGATAATACCCTGTGGTAGTTTTTAACCCCGACATGAACAATATACTTGTTTTATCGATCGGTAAACCGGATTTGATCGCGCTGACGGCATCTTTCATTTGGGTATTAAGGCCGACCAGATCCGTTGCCGGTTCCCACTGATTCGGGTACGAAATACTGAACAGGCTGTTTTCATCTTTATATGTCGTGAAATTGGCAGGAACCTGAAATGCCTGTGTCGTTGTAGTGGTTGCAGTAGATGCCTGAGCGTTGGAGCAGCCAGCGGTCAAAGACAATAGAACAACAACAGCGGCAACTAAAGAGAATAATCTGGCGAATTTCATCTCTGCCTCCCGACTAATAAAAAGAACACACAAATCATATAATACAAATTCATGGGAGGCCCGTCAATGAGTCTTTCGTATAATATCAACAGCCGTTCGTCACCCCTGAAGGCTTTCTAAATCCCAGAGAACAGGCAGGGACGCCTGTTCCACCAGTATAATATCTTGGATTAAATTAAAAAAGAGCGGGCTTTGTCTACCGACTTTACCCGCTCTCTAAATTTTTGATTATTACCGAATCTTGTTTTTTGTTAGTTTAGTCCGTCGTTTCGGCTAAGCCATCGTCGTCTTTAGGCAACCCCACTTTTTTCGGGCGGATCTTCCGGTAGACATCTTTCGGGGCTTTCTTCTCACCGTCCACTGTAAGCAGTCGATCAATAGTGATGGCAAACAGTTTTTCATTCTCCTCAAGATAAGGCTCTATCAATTTCCAGTCGGCTTCGGTCATTTTCGCGAACTGGCCGCCGTTAAGCTGTTCTTCCACCAGTTTCCGGTTCGGATCGCGCACATAAATCGCGCCGCCTGACGCCAGGGAAAAGATATTGGACCCGGGATAAGGCGATTCATTCTCCCTGATGGCCCCGTCATTATCATCGAAACCGATGCCGTTCAGAATGACAAACCCGCCGCCGTTCAGCGCATCACCGGCCATGAATGATTCAGCCAGGTAATCCAGTGCCGTACCGTTGATAACCACGCGCGGCTTACCGACGGCATTGATCAAAGGCCGTCCGGCGGCATTACCCATGATAAATGCGGAGCCGCCTTTGGCGCCGTACATAAAGGTCTGTCCGACATCACCATAGACAACCAGTTTACCGTCTTTCATGATCTGACAAAGCTGATCCTGGGCGTTGCCGTGTACATATATATCCATTCCATCAATACCTGAAGCCAGGTAGTCGCCGGATGAACCGTAGACGTCAATCCGCACACCTTTGGTCGCCGGACCTAAGCCGCAGCCAGTGAACCGCTGGCCACGGTATTTGAAGACAATAAAATGCCGCCAACCGAGTTTGAAAGCTTTTGTTATCAGCACTGCATCGCAGTTATCGCCTTCCGGTTCAAATTGTCCGGCATCAATCACCAGAGTTTTATTGTTCTGGTGCGGTTTCTGCAAAGACCCGCGAGTGGCAAAATTAATCTGCGCAAACTGAGAAGTTGGTTTTTCCGTAATCATCGGCGTCGCGGCCAATAATTCATCAATATCGATTTTCAGGATATGCTGTACCGAGCTGCGTTTAATTTTTCCGGTGTTGTAACGCAAATCATTCAATAGGGTTAAAGCCGTGATCGCTGTTTGCTTGAAGGCATCATTTTTCAGGCCGAAAGACTTGATCGCTTCAATCGTAAACCTGAATTCTTCAGCATCAAATCCAGTCATGGCGTCCCGGACATAAGTGTAAATCTTGTTCGCCGGGGAACTGTCCATTTCTGCAAACAAACCGTTGAGTTTTTCTTCGATGGCTTTACCTTCGGCGGCTTTTACCTTTGCTTTGTGCGTGACGTCACACCCAACTTTATTCTTAGGGGTTTCGATTACTTTCCCGAATTTATCGGCACAGATAAGCTGCTTTTTCCCCGAACCGTCTTTGGCGTCTTTCAGGCTGAAGATAAAAGCACCACCATCAGTATAACTGCCACCGCGAGCATTCCAGTATTTATCTGCAATCGGTCCGAAGCGAGCATCTTCACGCTGCAAGGACATTAGCGTCGCATCAATGGCCTGTTTTTCCGAACAGATCAGACCGATCTGTACCTCACCCTCCTGCAGGGCAAACACCTGCGGTCTGAGCATGGCTGTATCCGTAATGCCGATCAGTTGGAACTGCTCGTTCTGTACATCATTGCGGGCAATAATGAAGAACCACGGCCCGTCGGGGGAGGAAAACACGTGATGTTTCTGAATGGCCCTGTAAACTGCCTGATTTTGTTCGGGCAGCATGTCAAAATCCATCTCGGAAGTAGGCGCCAGCGCCTCTATCAAGTATTCGAGCGGGTATTTATATACCCTGCTCCACAGGTCAAGTAATAGCGCGGCTTCTTCCGTATCTGTCAGAAACAGAGGGAAATAATTACGTTGTTTTAAATATTCCAGCACAGACTGGTAATTGGCAAAGTCGCCATTGTGCACCAGCGCCTCATTGAGCGCGCTGAAGGGATGACAACCGCCCGGATGCCAGACACGTCCGCGAGTGGGATAGCGCTGATGCGCCAGCCAGACATGGGCTTTGAAATCATCCAGTTTATAATAGCGAACGACATTCTCCGCGTATCCGACGATCTTCAAAATCATCATATTGCGGCCGTGGGACATCACAAACGCCTTTTTTTCGCCGAGTGAAGCATAATACTGCTTGTTGATCTTAAAGCTGTTCTGATAAACAAACTCATCCTCGGCATCACGCCGGTTCGTGGAAGTTAAATGCTCATCTGCAATAAATTTATCCAGGACATCGTTCTTGACCCGCACGAAATAACGCATGATATCAGGAGGTTTAACCTCCAGACCGATACTTTTATAATCATCGAGCGTAGGGAGCTTCTCAAATTTGTCGATTTTAAAATACGGATGGATATAGGTATGTTCAATTTCCTGCGCGACGGCTGGATCGAGCAATGCAATGTGGATCATATAATCTTCATCCAGGACTTTTCTGGAAACCCCCAGGGCTTCGGGGACGAATCCAACAGCGCCAATACCTCCGCCTTTGCCGTTGCCGCGGTTATGCATTTGTACCGAAGGTTCGAAGATGTTTTTGCCGGTTACCGGGATGGAACAGATAAATCCGGTGACACCGCATCCGCCTTCTTCTTCTGTGTTGGCAGCGAGTTCCGGCATTTGACTGCACAATTCTGTGCGCGAAGCTAATATTTTTTCGGCATTATCCATTATGGTCTAACTCCGTTTTCATGACTATAATCTATATGCTTCAGCAGGTCCGTCCGTCCGACGAGTTCCCTGACACTTTTCATGCCAAACTTTTGGAGAATATCAACCAACTGGACATTCCAGGCATTATACATATTGGTCAACCGCTGTGTTGCCCATGCCTCGTTAAACAGGTCTGCCAGCTCCGAGTCGGTAGAGGCGATACCTCTTGCGCAACCACGTCCTGATTCACAGTTGCCGCAGCGGACACACTCCAGGGAAACTAATTCCGCCGTGCCGATGACTGCGCCGTCGGCGCCCAGGCAAATCGCTTTGGCCAGGTCATGCGCTGAACGAATGCCACCGGAGGCAATCAGTGTGATGCCATCGCGCACGCCCTCATCTTTCAAGAATTTATGGACCTTGGTGATGGCGTACTCTATCGGCATGGCAATGTTCTTCTTGGCAATATCAGGCGCCGCACCCGTGCCGCCATAGCCACCATCGATATGGATAATATGCGCGCCGGCATAATATGAACCCACCGCCACCATGTCCACATCGTTTGGCGTGGAAACCTTGACGGATACCAGCGCGTTGGAATTCATTTCCTTGATCCAGTCGATGTGTTTTTTGTGGTCTTCAATGGAATACACCGAGTGGAACGGGAACGGAGAAAATAGCGATGTGCCTTTAACAGCCTCGCGCATTTTCGCCACGCTTTCCGTATTCTTTTCTCCCAGCAGGTGCCCGCCGAGACCCGGTTTGGCGCCCTGTGCATATTTAAACTCAACGATCTTTACCCGCTGGATCGTCTCTTCACGCACACCGAACAGCCCGGTGGCGATCTGGGTTATTACATGATCCTGGTATGGTATCAGGTTGTCCGGGAAACCACCTTCGCCGGTGCAGGTATAAGTATTCCATATCGCCGCATTGTGTGCCTTGGAAACCATCGTCGGCAAACTGACCGAACCGAAGGACATTCCGCCGCCATACACCGGGGTTGAAATGACGACGTTCGCCCGCCCGTCATTTCTGCGGTTGAGCGGAATTTCTGTCGATATCTCCGATTTGTTCACCTTTTTAGGGTGTTCGGGGAACTTGAACCGTAATTTGTCGAAGCCACCTCCGGAATTACCCACATTGTATTCGAGGTCCTTACGCTCCGGGGGAAGACCGGTTTCCGCCATTATCCAGGTTCCCGTGATCATATCCGCGGTCCAGCGGAAGTCTCCCAACGTCGCATACATGGGATTCAAAGACAGGCTCAAGGCTTTACGCGGGCATTTGGCCACGCAGTAGAAATCCTTGCTCTGGCATTCGAAGCCGATGCATTTGTAGTCAATGGGACGTTTCATCTTGTTGTGTCCCTCGACCCTTTCATGCACGCCGTACGGGCACGTCTTGGCGCAAGTTCCGCAATTGATACAATCATCAGACCGGGTGATCTTGTATTTCGGCACCTGGTGCTTGAACCTTGAAGGGGCTAACTTGATGTTTACAGTCGATGGTTTCATATGCTCACAGCTTCTTTTATTTTAAAATAGTTCCCGATTATGTTTTTAAAATAGCTTACCGAAAGTATCTTTATCTATTTCTTCAAAGAATATCGCCCGGCCTGATTCTCCGCGCAAACGGCGGGCTTCACGGATTCCCATTGCTCCCATCATTTCCAGTATCTGGGAATGCCAGGCGCTCATGAGATTAATCATGCGCTGGGTAACTACCGGGGTTGGAATAGTAGCGATGCCTTCCGGGAAAACCAGATACTTTTCGCGCTCTTCATAAATCCTGGCGCCCAAACCGATCATCAGCGGTAGATCTATAGTTGTCAGGTCAGCCCCACATAGCATTGATTTAGTGACGTGCTCCGCTAAACCTACGCCGCCGGAGGCGATAATCGTAACCTCATCACGGATGTGATCTTCAACCAGCCTCTGATGAACAGATCTGATGATGTCCTTAAGGTGTCTGCTGCCGGAACCTGCCGGACTGTTCAGCTCTTGACCACGGTAATCGGCAACAATATGGATGATTTCCGCGCCGTCGTGGGCCAGTTTGGTTACGGTATATTCCACATCTTTCACCGCCGGGACGCGAATAATAGTGAGAGCATGGCCGATCTTTTTAATTTTGTCCCGGATACCGGCAAAGTTTTTCGACAACGCTTCATCATATTCGATAGATACGATGCGCGCTTTTTTAATCATTTCCTTATGGGTATCGATTTCCGCAGCTGAAAGGCGGGGAATGATGTTATCGCTGTGCTTCTCACACTCCGTAGTGATATCTGCCACCGGCATGATGACGAAGGTATTGAGTTCCGCGGCTGCTTTTATCATCGCCAGCATGACATTCGCATTCAATTTTTCCGCCGGGATGTCGAACAGAATAGGGAGAGATATATCGACGGTATCAGGCGACTTTGATATCAACTGTTTTTCCGCGCCAAATACCAGGTGATTGAGCTTACGGCCCAGGTCGATAGAGGTATTGATATATTCACGCCCGTGAATCCCGTCGCGCGTAGGACGCACAATTTCAGACATGTCGGTCCACATGCTGTCAAAACCGGTGCCGGTAAACGGTCCCCGGTAACCCGCGCCGGAAACAGGAACATTGCCGTCCTCCGCCTGCTTATAAAGAGTGATCAGCATATCAGGCTTCCAGTATCCGCCGCCTGTGCTCAAATACCCTTTATCCAGCGATTTTTCGAGCGCGCCCCGCGGGCATTCCTGGATACAGCGGAAACAGTTTCTGCAAACCACGTTGTTCGGGTCTGCCATTTTCCGCGGGTCAGTATCACTCCGTTTGTGCGCCTGGTAAATACAGACTTTGGAGCATTTGCCGCAATTAATACAATTTTCTCCCCGCACTATCTTGAATTTGAATACATATTCCAGATCCAGGGGCATTGTCTTGGGGTGAATGTGATATTTCTTGGGCATAATCTTTATCCGTTTTTAGATTTTATTATATATCATGCGGTTTAATTGTTCCGCTCGACCATATCCCAATACTCCTTGGTGGCATCGACCTTTTTCAGGAATTCCTCGATCTGCGGCTGCGGCCATTCGAATTGTTCTTTCAGCCTCTTTTCCAAGGCATCCCACAAATTCATTAATTCAAGGTTCGTCTGACAGATCTCTTCGCAACCTTTGCAGTGCATGCACATGAAAGCCATAGTTGCCTCTTCCTGTGTAACCTTCTGACCGGCCAGCAGTTTTTTAGCCAGGGCAATTTTCCCTTTGGCCGTTACTGCTTCATTTTTCGTGACAAGATAAGCCGGACATTCCGCCATGCAGTTTCCGCATTTAGCGCAGGCATGAAGATTCAGTTCGTAATCCAGGTTGTCAATCTTTTTATCCTTGCCCAGAACGAGCGTGCAGGCTCTTCCAACCACCGGACTCATGCCGCCCAGCAGTTGCATCGCAGGTCTGAAAAAGCCGGGCTTAAATACCAGCGCGGTCGGGCCTTTTGACCCGGTGCCAAAGAATTTGCCCCGGTTCAGAATATTGTTGGGATCTGTTTTAGACTTATAAGCCTTTAATTCACTAAACCTGGCTTTATTAAAAAGGTCATGGATAAAACCGGCATTCCACAATCCGAGTCCGTAAGGTTCCGCACCATGCGCTACCGCGGACCTGGTCAATATCGCCACTAATGGAATGTTGATGAAATATTTCTTTCTACGGGAATCGGTCAGGAAGGTAGCCATCACCAGCGCTTTTTCAGCATCGATGATATAGCAGTCGATGCAGATTTCCGCGCCGAAATTTAAACCGATCTTCTTCGCTTTTCCGATAAAAGCAGCGGCCGATTTGATCGGGATAACGACCTCGCTGGCCAGAATAGTCGGCCCCAGGCGTTTGGTTTTCATACCGAACAAGCGCTCATTCCACAGGTAACTGGATACATAAGCCGGCGCTTCTTCGATTTCTTTGTGTCCGGTCATAAATTGCACAAAAAGCTTGTCATTTTCGGCATTGCTTAATTCCACCAGGACAGCTGCGTTCTTTTTAAATATTCCGGACCGCATAATGCGGTTAATATCGTCCATTTCGTTTTCATCAAGAAAACGGATGGTATCGGGATTGATTTTGGTTATCCCGGCATCTTTTACAAACATTTCGAGGAATTTGAATGCTTCACTGTCGCTTGGGAAATACAGGAGGTGGGGAAATGCTCCCGCCGGCACATCGCGCAATTTGAGCGTTGCTTCCACCACGATACCAAATTCCCCTTCGGTAGAAATGAAGTATTTAAAATCCGGATCGGTGGGGGATAGCTTCTTGACCTCGGCGTTGCCCGTCACAACCGTGATCGATACGATCTGTTTTGATAAGTGGCCGTACCGGAAGCTGTTTATGCCGATTCCGCCAGTCGAGATCCATCCGCCCACGGTGGAAAATTTACTGGATGGATATGTCATTAGACAGAGGCCCTTCTTTTTAGCCAGGATGTCAATGTCGCTCCAGCGCGCGCCCGCTTCTACGGTCACAGTCTTATTTTCGGTATCAAGTTCGATGATATTGCGGAAAGGAGACAAATCAACAACGATTCCGCCCCTTGTCGGGATAACGCCGCCGAATCCCCAGGAAGCGGCTCCCCGCGGCACTACGGGTATTTTATGTTCATTGGCAAAACTTAAAACCTTTTTAATCTCATCGATATTTTTAGGCTGGACGACGAAATCCGGCAGCACGTTAAAAAGCGTCTTGGTCATGATCGACGGAAGATCGCCAATATCATGACTGTATTGCTCTCTTTCGGCTACCTTATCGATGATTTTTATATCGCCGGCGGTTTTTCTGAACTCATCTACGTTCATTGTTTACTAATCCCTTAACTCATTATCCGATCTAAAATGAAAACTGTGAAACCAGCCATTTGACGAACAGACTAAATTTAGAGAAAATTTTC
>Ga0182021_10009497_pt1 | contig 11534 bp, 12 predicted proteins | sample 612E3MmetaG_FD_120493 | JGI IMG/M metagenome (GOLD analysis project Ga0182021, IMG submission 120493) | Permafrost microbial communities from Stordalen Mire, Sweden - 612E3M metaG (Illumina Assembly) | ecosystem: Environmental > Terrestrial > Soil > Wetlands > Permafrost | place: Sweden...
AAATCTTAAGTATTTTCATAAAAAAGGCGCCCTTGCTGCGGCCCGCGAGGGAAATGATGTTAACCCCGAAATGAGATCTTCCGGTACTCAGTTTTATATTGTTCAGGGGACTAAATATTCTGACACTGAATTAAATCAGGCTGAACAACGAATAAATAATAACTTAAAACAGGTGTTGTTTTTAAGAATGATAAAAGAAGTCTCTGACAGCAGTCGTATTTCAGGAACTAATCTTAATAAAGCCCAGATTCAGGAAAAAGCCTCCCTTCGTATGTTCCAAACCTTAGCGACAAATGGAGATTACAAAATACCTGAAGACCAGCGTGACACTTATAAAAACATCGGAGGCGTCCCCCGCCTGGACAGGACATATACAGTTTTCGGAGAAGTAGTTGGCGGGCTGGATGTTGTTGACAGAATTGCTTCTGTAAAAACAAATGATAAAGACAAACCTATTACAGATATCCGAATAATCAAAATGAAAATTATCCATAAATAAAATATTATAAAGACTGATGTTGTACAAAATATCTGCATTGAGAACAGAGGCCGAAGCCGAAGTGGTAAGGAACCAGGAAGAACTGGAGGCATTTCGTATCAAATACCTGAGTAAAAAAGGACTATTTTCAATCCTTTTTGAGGATTTCAGAAATGTCCCACCAGAACAGAAGAAAGAGATTGGTCAGAAATTGAATATTCTTAAGCAGGAAATTCAGGAAAGATATAATTCATTGAAAGAAAACCTTGTTAAACAAGAAGATACATCGACAATTAACGATCTGACCCGACCGGCTTTTCCCTTTTCGCTGGGTTCACGACATCCAATTTCAATTGTAAGAAATGAGATAATAGACATATTTAAACGCATAGGATTTATTGTCTCTGAAGGGCCCGAGATTGAGGATGATGATCATGTATTTACCAGGCTGAATTTTGCTCCTGAGCATCCGGCAAGGGATATGCAGGACACTTTCTATATCTTCAGAGCATCTGAGGAAGATTCTAGTCCGGACGACATTTTACTCAGGACTCATACTTCTTCTGTGCAGGTCAGAGTAATGCAGAAGGAAAAACCGCCAATAAGGACTATTTCTCCCGGAAGAGTTTTTCGTAATGAGGCTATTTCTGCCAGGGCTCATTGTATCTTTCATCAGGTTGAAGGCTTATATATTGATGAAAATGTATCTTTTGCAGATCTAAAACAAACCTTGCTTTATTTTGCCAGGGAGATGTTCGGAAAAGAGACCGAAATAAGGTTGAGACCATCATATTTCCCCTTTACGGAACCCTCTGCCGAAATGGATGTGAGCTGCAGGATTTGTAGTGGAAAGGGCTGTAATGTATGCAAATATACCGGATGGCTCGAGGTTCTGGGATGTGGAATGGTTCATCCTAACGTTCTTGATGCTTGTAATATTGACAGTAAGAAATATACAGGCTTTGCTTTTGGAATGGGAATTGAGCGTATTGCAATGCTAAAATACCAGGTAAATGATCTGAGATTATATTTCGAGAACGACATCCGGTTCCTGAACCAGTTTAAGAGTTCGTTTTAGGTTTTCCGGCTTCACATTTCATAATATGTCTTTATTCCTCAATAATGAGCTCGTGGGTAATTTTCATGGCTTTCCTATAACTATAGCTCACGCCGCAATATTTTTCAAGAGATAGCTCTATTGCCGAATTTACTTTATCGGCCGGAATATTCTTCCCTTTAATTATGTATTTGATATGCATATGATCAAAGTGTCTGGGGTGTTCTTCTGTAATGTTTCCTTCAACATCAATTTTCAGTTCATCGAAATTAATTCTCATTTTCCGGAGAATTGAAGCAAGATCCATTCCCGTACAGCCGCCAAGTGCCGCAAGCATAAGACTTTTTGGCCTTGGTCCGCGATTGTTCCCACCAAACTCATTTGCTGTATCTATTACTATCTTATGTCCGTTGACATTAACTTCAAAAGACATGTTTTTTATTAATTGGATACTGACACTGTCTTTCATGCTATTTATTATCTTTTGGCCAATTTCCAGTAAAAGTAAACAATTATATCAAAGGTATTTGCAATCTTTGCGGTGTAAATTCTGACATGCAATGAAACAACATGATATATTTATTCCTTTTTGTGATAAGTGTGCCCTTGAAACAAATTCTATATTTAAACATCTGACACGTGATGAAGCTGAAAAGATAACATATGAAAAAGATTTCCGTCATTATAAACGCGGGGATATTTTATATCATGAAGGCAATCGTATCAGCGGCTTTTATTGTGTAAACAGTGGTATCATTAAGGTGTTCAAGACAGGGCTTGACGGCAAGGAACAGATTATCAGATTTGCCAAACCCGGCGATATAATTGCATACCGAAGTGTTCTCAGCAACGAACCTGCATGTACAACTGCCAAAGTAATAGAAGATTGTCAGGTTTGCTTTATTCCTACCGAAATACTCATCTCGTTTGTAAAGTCCAATCCTGCATTTGCGCTGGAGCTAGTTAAACTTACCTGTCATGAGCTTGGCGAGGCCAATTCTTATATCACGGATATTGCTCAAAAAACTGTCAGGGAAAGGCTGGCTGAAGTTTTGATCCAGCTTGTAAATGAATTCGGTCTTGATGAAAATAAATACCTGAAAATTTCTCTGACAAGAGAAGAGCTTGCCAATATTGTTGGCACTGCAACAGAATCGGTAATCAGGTTATTATCGGAATACAAAACAGATAAGCTGGTTGAGCTTACCGGCAGAAAAATAAAGATTGTCAACATCAAAGGGCTGGAAAAAATCAGCAATGTTTTCAATTAGCTGATAGTTTCCCGGCTAATTTTCTTTATAAATAACATTAATTTATTGATTCCCGAAAAGGGTTCCCGGTTGATTCAGTCCGAACGACTTTCCCAGGTGCCTATATGCATTTTCCGTGGCTTCTCTTCCTCGCGGCGTTCGTTTCATATAACCTTCCTTGATTAAAAATGGCTCATAAACTTCCTCAATTGTGCCGCTTTCTTCTCCAATTGCGGTGGCAATCGTATTAAGCCCGACCGGTCCTCCGTTGAATTTATCAATGATTACAGAAAGAATTCTGTTATCCATTTCATCCAATCCATGATCATCTATATTCAATGCATTCAATCCGTATCTGGTAATTTCGAGATCTATATTTCCATTTCCTCTTACCTGGGCGAAATCTCTGATTCTTCTTAAAAGTGCATTAGCAATTCTTGGCGTTCCCCGGCTCCTGGTTGCAATTTCGACAGCAGCATCTTTGTCAATACCAATATTGAGAATTCCTGCTGATCGTTTTACAATTCCTGTAAGTATTTCTGTATCATAGTATTCCAGATGGAATTTTATTCCGAATCTTGCGCGTAAAGGGCTTGTCAGAAGACCCGACCGGGTAGTAGCACCAATCAGAGTAAATTTATTCAGAGTAAGCTGGACCGATCGTGCGCTTGGTCCTTTGTCAATCATTATATCTATTTGAAAATCTTCCATTGCCGCATACAGATATTCTTCAACGACCGGGCTCAGCCTGTGTATTTCATCAATAAATAAAACATCACCTTCCTGCAGGTTGGTTAAAAGGCCGGCAAGGTCGCCTGGTTTATCAAGAACGGGGCCGGAAGTAACCCTGATGTTTACCTGGAGTTCATTTGCTATGATAGTTGCCAGGGTTGTTTTCCCCAAACCGGGAGGTCCGTGCAAAAGAACATGATCAAGCGCTTCTCCTCTTTGTTTGGTAGCAGTGACGAAAACTGACAAATTATCAATTATCTGTTTCTGCCCCCTGAAATCTGCTAAACTTAAAGGACGAAGCTGTTTTTCGAATTCCTTATCCGTTACAGTTAAATTCTCTTTTCGTATGTTAAAATTATCTTCCATCCTTTGTTTATTATTTAATTAGTTTAATATCACTTTCAGGAAGATTAATCCTAACCCCGTTTATGCTGACTTCAACATCGTTTTTATAACCTATTGAAAGAAGCAATTTTCCGTCTTCATCAAACTTTTTCCATGATTTTTCTCTTATACCCATCTGATAATATCTTTCCTCTTTTATTTTACCGTTCTCATAATAAAAAAAATGTGTCCCTTCTGCATTTCCCTGGCTAAAATTTCCTTTAAATCTTAATTTCCCGTCAGGATAATATGATTTCCAGACCCCATCTCTTAATCCCGTAATATACTTGCCTTCCTCGATGTTATTATCAGATTTAAATTTCCAGTCACCGTTTTTCTCTCCATCAGAGTACTGGCCCTGTGCAATTATTTCTCCATTGCGAGAATATTCAGTATATGCTCCATCCCTTTGTCCTTGAAAATATTCTTCTTCACGAAGCAACGAACCGTCTTCGTAATACCATTTCCACATTCCATCGGGTCTTTCATTATTGAAAGATCCCGTTTGTTCAACTTTTTCCGATTCGTTATAAAATTTCCAGATACCCGATTTTCTATTATCAGTGTATTGTCCCTCTGCCTGAACTTTTCCTGAAGGGTAATAATCTTTCCATTTACCATTTTTATTACCTGCTTCATTTACAATGCCCTCTGAAAGCATTAAACCATTATCATTATAAATTTTTGAATTCATTACTTTCCCGTCAGAACTGTATTCCCGGTGGATTCCTACCGGAACTTTATTCCTGTAAGGCCCGCTGTAGATCAGTTTACCTGACTGATCATATTTATTAACAATCTCTATATCCGGCTGGTCCTCAACATTTGATTTTACAATGGATCCATTGTCATATAGCATTGTAAGTATCAGGTTGTCTTTTATGTCATATTCTTTGTAATACCCATGAAGCTTGTCGTCTTTATATGTTTTTTCTGATTTTTTTCCCCCTGAGGGATAAAATTCTTTCCAGTCGCCTTGTTTTAGTTTGTTATTATCGGTTCTGTTAATCTTTTCCCTGCTAACAAGGAAATCATTTCTGTATTCAAGAAGGGTAATGACAGTTCCCTCTTCATCAAACTCTTTAGATAACCCTTCCTTTTTACCGCTATTGTAAATAAATGTTTGCTTTATTTTATGATCGGGAAAATAGATATAAGCAATACCCTCTTTTTTATCTCCCGCAAATAATTCTTTTGACCAGATATATAAACCTTCTGCGGGGTCTTTTTTGTATGTAAAATAATATCCGTTTTTCTTTCCAAAAAGATAGTTTATTTTCTCGATGGTATCTCCTGTCTGGTCATAGAATAACCATATGCTGTCCAGAAGAAAATTTGTTCTTTTACCTTCTGATTTTTTTACTCCGGTAACATAATAGCTTTTCCAGAATCCATCCGGCTTTCCATTTCTAATTAATCCCTCTCCTGAAACAGCTCCGTTCGGGTATTTGAAAACCTTATAACCATCTGACATATTGTCTTGTGTCTGCGAAAACAGTAACGTGGAAGTAACCAGGGTAATAAATCCGTATATCAGAATTAGCTTTTTCATATATTAAAGACCCAGTTTTTCAGATATTTCCATCATTCTTCTGATAGGTTTTCCTGCATTAATTATAATCTCCTTATCAAGGATTATTTCCGGTCTTTCATTTTTTAGACAATTAAAAATTTTTTCTATAGTAATTAATTTCATAAAGCTGCATTCGCTGCATCCACATGTTGAATCTTTAGGTGGAACAGGCAGGTATATCTTATCCGGATTTGATTTCTTCATCTGATGAATAATACCCGGTTCAGTTGCCACAATATATACAGTTGAATTATCTTTTTTTGTAAATGATAGAAGTGAAGAGGTAGATCCTATGAAATCAGCAACTAATCTTATTGGCATTTCACATTCCGGATGCACTATAATTTTAGCGTCAGGATATTTGTCTTTAAGTTTTATTATCCCTTCAAGTGAAAATTCTTCATGAACATGACATGTACCGTTCCATATGATCATATCCCGTCCCGTTTTATTAAGAACATAATTTCCGAGGTTACGGTCCGGAGCAAATATCAGTTTTTCATCAGGAGGAAGAGATTCAACTATCTGTACTGCATTAGATGATGTGCAAATGATATCTGATAAAGCTTTTATTTCTGCTGATGTATTTACATAAGAAATAATGGTTCTTCCAGGATTCTCATCAATGAATTTTTTAAAATCCTCAGCTTTGCATGAATCTGCCAGTGAACAGCCTGCATTCATATCTGGCAAAAGAACTTTCTTTTTGGGAGCGAGTATTTTTGCTGTTTCCGCCATGAATTTTACTCCCGCAAAGAGTATAATATCTGCATTATTTGAGGCAGCTTTTTGAGACAAAGCCAGGCTATCACCAACAAAATCAGCTATATCCTGAATATCCCCTGTCTGGTAATAATGAGCCAGAATGATAGCGTTTTTTTCTATTTTCAGTTTTCTAATTTTATTTACTATTTCAGGAGTTGCATCCATTTTCTTAAATTAATTTCAATTTCTTTTTATGAACAGCTATATATATTCTTAAAATATATTTAAATATAATTTATGATGAATATAATAGTCTGTTAATAGTGTTAAAATTTAATTTTGATTTTACTTGTAATTGTCGGATTTAATAATCAGAAAACAACTTATAAACAGTTCAAAAAACATACCAATTTTGAATATCAATAAATTAGTGAATTAATTAACAATTGTTAATATCTGGTTTTCAGTAATTATTCCAAAACAAAAGTAACAGTTTTACTGTTTATTTAAAGTTCATAGCTGCAGATTATTTATCAAAAACTCTTTTGTTTATCGACAAAATACTCTTCTTAAAATTAAATGTACTTTTAATGAAGAGTTTTCAACAGGTTTATACGATGTTATAATTGCTTTATAAACATTTTGGCATGAGCCCTTAAGTTAACATTGATATAAAATAATAAACTATTAAACAATTACCCCGCTATAATGTTATGTAAAATGATATGATAATTGCATAAAAAGATAAAAGCATATTATTTTCTTTATTTAAGACATTTCTTTTATTTTGTATAATATGATTCATTTATTAATTAATTCATATTCACGTGAAAAATAAGAAAATAGCAATTGCCTCAGATCATGCAGGATATTTCCTTAAAGAAAAAATAAAAAAGTATTTAATCAGTGAAAAGTATGAAATAAAAGATTTTGGCAGTTATACAAGTGAAAATGTTGATTATCCCGATTATGCTCATCCGCTTGCAGTAGCTGTATCCAATGGAGATTTTGACCTCGGAATTTCAATTTGCGCTACAGGTAATGGGATAAATATGACAGTTAACAAACATCAGGGAATAAGAAGTGCTTTATGCTGGAATGAGGAGATAAGCAGACTTGCCAGAGCTCATAATGATGCCAATATTTGTGCACTACCCGGACGATTTATTTCTGAATCGGAGGCATTATTAATCGTCAAAACATTTGTTACTACAGATTTTGAGGGAGGCAGGCATAAAAGGAGAATCGACAAAATTCCGGTTAAAAGTTATTAAAATGTTATCAAGTTCATCAAAATACGCAATCAGGGCTGTGACATATATTGCAAGCCAACCAAGAAATAACGGTAAAATAGGAATAAAAAAAATATCGGAAGACCTTGATCTTCCCACTCCTTTTCTTGCAAAGATTCTTCAATTATTGGCAAGACAAAAAATTCTTAGTTCCTCAAAGGGACCGCATGGAGGATTCTCTTTGTTACGTGACCCTAAAAAAATTACGCTTCTGGATATAATAACAACAATTGACGGGAATGATATTTTTGATAATTGTGTTATTCATAACATGCCATGTAAATGCGTTGACGAGAATAAATTAAAATGTCCTATCCATGATGATTATATAAAAGTCAGGAACGGTATTGTTAAACTGTTTACCAGTAAAACTATTTATAGTCTTGTAAGGTCGGCGACAAAGCAGGAAGAGATTTCGATTTAAATTTTCTTTTTAATAAAGCCCCGGAATAATCTCCAGATAAAAAGAGCAATAAGAACTCCGAAAAGATCAAAAACAGCATCAAAAAACTCTCCATGTCTTGTCAAGGTAAGCCAGGATTGAAGAAATTCTATTAAAACGCCATATGCAAAAGGAATAATTGCCAGAAAAAAAAGACTCCTGTTGCTTTTTACTGTCGACTTGTTTTCATAAAGAAGGACTATCGTCAATCCGAAATACATACATAAATGAACAACCTTGTCAACATTCGGGAAGTTAAAAACACTGACTTTATCAAAAGTATCAGAAGGAGCAAGGCTTAAATATAAAATAACAAGAGCTGTTATTATTGATAATATATTCTTTTTGACCATTTTAATCATTTAGCATAATTTATTGATAGGAATGGCAATTTATTTATATTTTTAGTCTTGTTTAATATTATGGCAGGAATTTATATTCACATACCCTTTTGTAAAAAAATCTGTTCATATTGTGATTTTTACAAAATTATCCTGCCCGGGGATTATTCATCATTTATCGATGCCTTGATTTCAGAAGCCGAAATGAGAAAAAGTTATATCGCCGGAGAATCTGTTTCCACAATATATTTCGGAGGAGGAACACCATCCGTTCTTCCATTGAAGGAGACAGGGAGGATTCTGGACCGGCTTTCCGACCTTTTTGAAATAGAGAATAACTGCGAAATAACCATTGAGCTGAACCCGGACGATATAGATCCATCTTATTTAAAGGGGATAAAAAAACTTAATTTTAACAGGGTCAGCCTGGGAATACAATCCTGGCGGGACAAGGATCTTTTATTACTTAACAGGAGACATAATGCCGAACAAGCAGGAAAAGCATTGACAGATACATTTAACGCCGGTTTTGAAAATGTCACAATTGATTTAATTTACGGAATTCCGGGAATGTCTTCCACAGACTGGATTGCAAATCTTGAGAAGACATTTTCATTTGATATAAAACATCTCTCGGCTTATCATCTTACAATTGAGCCAGATACTGTTTTTGGTAAAATGAAGAAAAAAGGAACGCTTACAGAAATAGACGAGGAGGAGAGTGCAAACCAATTCAATATTCTGATAGATAAGGCAGAAAAAGCAGGTTTCATACAATACGAAATTTCAAATTTTGGTAAAGAGGGTTACTTTTCACGGCACAACACAAGTTATTGGAAACAAATAAATTATCTTGGACTTGGACCATCAGCGCATTCATTTAATAACTATTCCCGGCAATGGAATGTTAAAAATGTTACTAAATATATTAATTCGATCAGGAATAATAAACCTTTTTTCGAAGGGGAAGAATTAAGCATTAAGACACGTTTCAATGAATATATAATGACCTCATTAAGAACAATGTGGGGTATAGATCTTGAATTTATTGAAAAGGCATTTGAAAAAGAGGGGTATGATTATATAATCAATACGGCAGGAAAATTTAAAGATTACGGTCTGATTAAACAGGAAAATAAGAATCTGATCCTTACAAACCAGGGTAAAATGATATCCGATAATATTATTTCAGAATTTATGATGCCGGGAGAGAAATGATCATCTTTTTGTAAGCAGGAACGAACACCCCCCGATAAGTGCTCCATCGAGGTATAATTCCGCCTTATAGCCGCCGATAATAAAATCTTTGTTTTTATCCACAAATATGCACATATCAATATCCTGATTAATGTATTCTACCTGCCGGCTGGCAGTGAATATCATCTTCGATCCGTTAAAATCAAATAAATTATCAGGAGAGGTTGCAATTGCAAGAGAGTCGGGCCTTAGAATTCTCAGAAAAACAGTTTTTTCTCCGGCTTTTGCAATTGGATTTTCACGTAATGTAAAACAAATCCGGAGTTTGTCTATCCTGTCAAGTCGTGCCGTTTCCTTTCTGCTTTTATTGAGTGCCATAGCGACTATATCTTTTGCCTGAATTACCGAAGCAATTTCTACTTTGCTACTTAATTCCTCCCTTACTTTGGAGAGCGCCACATTTGTTTTCTTCACAGTTGAAATCTGCTCTTTGATATCCTGATTTTCAGCAACAAGAATCTTATTCCTGGTATTTAAGGAGTCAATCTGAACAATGTAGCTTTTCATTATATCTCTCATTGTTGTGATCTCTCCCTTGTATCTTTTTATCAATTGAACATTTGAAGCATTAATTGAGAGTAGCTGCAGTATTCTGGATCTTTCCTTTTGAAGTTTAGCATTCAGACTGTCGTTATTGGTCCGCAAAGTATCATAACCGTGAACCATAAGCATTAACTGATTGGCCAGGGAGTCCTTTTCCTGTGTCAGAACAGTCTCCATCTCAATCATTCTTTTCTTTTGGCTGAAATAGCTATAAATTATAAATGCAAGAGCTAAGGCCAGAATAACTGCAATAAAGACAAGAAATAGGGGAGAACCCTTTTTTTCAGGTTCTGCATTAATTGTATTGATAGAAGTATCTGACATCGGGAGTATTATAAAGTTTTGTTTTCTGCGTGCAAAATTAATAATATCCGATTAGTTTTACACTATAGGTTCCAATGATTAAATTTACACAGGAAGACTGACTTGTAATTAACTATAAAACAATTATATGAAATACCTTGGCGCCCATGTAAGTGCTTCCGGCGGGGTAGAAAACGCTCCGGTAAACGCCAATAATATAGGAGCCAAAGCATTTGCTCTGTTTACAAAGAATCAACGGCAATGGTTTTCAAGTCCTTTGTCGAAAACCAGCATAAAGATATTTCGCGAGAATTGTGAGAAATTTGATTATCAGCCATTCCAGATCCTCCCTCACGACAGCTATCTAATAAACCTGGGACATCCGGAAAAAGAACCCCTGGAAAAATCCAGGAAATCTCTTCTTGACGAGATGCAACGCTGTGAACAACTTGGACTCGACAGGCTTAATTTTCATCCGGGCAGCCACCTTAAGCAAATAGGAGAGGAGGAGTCTCTCGGAATAATTGCTGAATCGATAAATATTGTTCTTGACAAGACAAAAGGCGTTACAGCAGTAATTGAAAACACTGCAGGTCAGGGATCGAATCTCGGTTATAAATTTGAGCATCTGAATTTCATTATCGATAAGGTTGAGGACAAATCGCGTGTAGGAGTTTGCATAGATACATGTCATGCTTTTACTTCAGGATATAATCTTAAAACCGCAAATGGATTTACTGAAACATTCATTCAGTTCGAAAAGATCGTAGGTTTAAAATACCTTCGGGGAATGCACATAAATGATTCAAAAAAAGAAATGGCAACAAGAGTTGACCGTCATGAAAATATTGGGAAAGGTTTTCTGGGTGAAGATGTATTTGTGATGCTGATGAATGATGTTCGTTTTGACAACATTCCGCTGATACTTGAAACCCCCGATGAATCATTATGGGCGGAAGAGATAAAAAGACTGTACGCCCTTGAGAAAAAAGGGACTGTTTAAGCGGCCTTTTTGACCTCAGAGCGCGCAAAGATAAAGCAATGTTTTTCGAAAAATCAGAACGTAAGTAGAGATTTAATATCTACAGATTTCAGTTTTTCTTTAGTTGCATTATACCCGACCTGGTAAACTTCTTCAGCTTTTTCCGGATCGAGTATTTTATAATTCCGTAATGAG
>Ga0182021_10009498_pt1 | contig 11532 bp, 10 predicted proteins | sample 612E3MmetaG_FD_120493 | JGI IMG/M metagenome (GOLD analysis project Ga0182021, IMG submission 120493) | Permafrost microbial communities from Stordalen Mire, Sweden - 612E3M metaG (Illumina Assembly) | ecosystem: Environmental > Terrestrial > Soil > Wetlands > Permafrost | place: Sweden...
ACTTGGGAGCTGGTCAAGGCCCCGACGCTGGCCACGCTCACCGGGATCCACTTTCCCGATGCGCAGCACGGCTGGATCGTGGGCCACGATGCCATCATTCTCCACTCCGATGACGGCGGCCGCTCGTGGTCAAAGCAGTACCAAGGGGGGGACTTGCAGGTCTCGTTCCTCGATGTCCACTTCCTTGATACCCAGACCGGCTTTGTCGTCGGGGCCTACGGACAGTTTCTGGACACCAACGACGGCGGCCGCACGTGGGCGCAGCGCCGCATCATCGACGGGGACTATTTTTTCAACCGGATCAGCATTGGGCCCACCGGCACGCTCTACATCGCCGGGGAGCACGGCACGCTGCTGCGGTCCACCGATCGCGGTGCCACCTGGGTGCCGATCCCTGCACCCTACGATGGCTCTTTCTACGGCATTCTGCCCCTCGGGCCGAGGCTGCTGCTGGCACATGGCTTGCGGGGGCGCATCTACCGTTCCGAGGATGACGGCGACAGCTGGCAGCTCGTGCCCACGGACCAGCGTGTCCTGCTGGCGACGGCCGTGCGGCTACGCGACGGCACCGTCGTCATGGCCGGACAGGCGCGGTCGTTTTTCGTGAGCCGCGATGGCGGTGTAAGTTTCTCCGCCTGGTCTCCCGGGCTGACCACGGGCGTGGCCGAGCTCGGCGAGGCGCCTGACGGCCGGCCGCTGGCCTTTGGCGAGGAAGGCGTGACCCATCTCCCGGCTCCCTGAAATGAAAGCCACCATCGAACGTTTCACCGCCTGGGTTTTCCGCCATCGCCTCCCACTGGTGATCGTTTTCAGCCTGCTCACGGTGGTGATGGGCTGGTTCGCGGCGCACCTGCATGTCGACGCCAGCTTCAACAAGGGCCTGCCCCTCGATCACCCCTACATCCGCACGTTCACCAAGTACCAGAGCGATTTCGGCGGCGCCAACCGCGTGATCATCGCCCTGATGGCCCGGGAGGGCGACATCTTCACGCCGGAGTTCTTCAAGCTCCTCAAGCAGGTCACCGACGACGTCTTTTTCCTGCCCGGTGTCGACCGGGCCCAGGTGCAGTCGCTCTTCACGCCCAACGTCCGCTACACCGAGGTGGTCGAGGACGGCTTTTCGGGTGGCAACGTCATCCCCCCCGACTTTCAGCCCACGCCCGAGGGACTCGCCCGTGTCCGGCAGAATGTAATCAAGTCCGGCAAAATCGGCCAGCTGGTGGCTAATGATTTCACCGGCGCCATTGTCAGCGCGCAGCTGTTGGAAGTCGATCCTGCGACCGGAAAGAAGCTCGATTACCTGCACGTCGCCCGGGAGCTGGAGGCCATCCGCAGCCGGGTTGAGCAGGCAAGCGGCGGCGGCGTTCGCGTCCACATCATTGGTTTCGCCAAGGTGATGGGGGCCGTCGGCGACGGCGCCCGGGGTGTGCTGCTGCTCTTCGTCGTTTCCATCGTCATCACCACACTGCTGGTCTGGTATTACGCGGGGCGCTGGAAAATTTCCGGTGCGCCGGTCCTCTGCTCGCTGATCGCCGTGATCTGGCAGCTCGGTCTGCTCACCGCGCTCGGCTTTGGCATCGATCCGCTGTCGATCCTCGTGCCGTTCCTGGTCTTTGCCATTGGCGTCAGTCATGGCGTGCAGATGATGCGCGCTTTCCGCACCGCGGTGTTCTCCGGCTGCGACAACAGCCTGGATGCGGCCAAGAGCGCCTTCGCCCAGCTGCTGGTGCCGGGCGGCGTGGCGCTGATCGCTGACACGATCGGCTTTCTCACCATCCTGGAAATCAAGATCCAATCCATCCGCGAACTGGCGATTTCCGCCAGCCTCGGCGTCGGCGTCATCATCCTCACCAATCTTTTTCTTCTGCCGATCATCCTGTCCTCCCTGCGGCTTCCCCCGGCCTACGGCAAATGGGTGGCGGCGCGCCAGGCCGGCACCGAACGGCTCTGGGCGCGCCTCTCCACGGAAATGCGTCCGGGACCCTCGCTCCTCGTCATCGCCGTCTGGGTCACCCTCGGAGTATGGGGCTGGCACAAATCGCAGCAGGTCAAAATCGGCGATCTGTTCGCGGGAGTGCCGGAGCTCCGCCAGGATTCCCGCTACAACCAGGACACCCGGATCATCACGAGCAAGTTCAGCATCGGCGTGGACATCATTTCGGTGATTGTGGAAACGGTGCCCAACGGCTGCGTGGACCATGATGTGGTGGCGCTGATGGACCAGTTCGAGTGGCACATGCGGGCCGTGCCCGGAGTGCAATCCGTGATCTCGCTCGCCTCCGTCGCCAAGATCGTCAACGCCGGCTGGAACGAGGGCTCGCTCAAGTGGCGCATTCTGCCGCGCAACCGGCAGTCGCTGGCCCAGGCGATCACGCCCATCGACACCGCCACCGGCCTGCTCAACGCCGACGGCAGCGTGCTGCCGGTCATGATCTTTCTCACCGACCACAAGGCCGAGACCCTGCGCACCGTCACCGATGCGGTGAAGGCCTTCAGCGCCGCGCATCCCTCGCCCAAGGCGAGCTTCCTGCTGGCCAGCGGCACGGCCGGCGTGATGGCCGCGACCAACGAGGTGGTGCAGGCGGCGCAGTTCCCGATCGTGCTGTGGGTCTTCGGCGCGGTGATCGCCCTGTGCCTGCTCACCTTCCGCTCCCTGCGCGCCACGATCTGCATCGTGCTGCCGCTCGCCATCGTCAGCTACCTCGGCTACGCGCTCATGGTCTACCTGAAGATCGGGTTGAAAACCTCGACCCTGCCGGTGGTGGCCCTCGGCGTGGGCATCGGCGTGGACTACGGCATCTATCTTTTCGCACGGCTGCAAAAGGCGCTCCGCGACGGCGAATATTTCGAGGACGCCATGTTCGTGGCCTTCAAGGAGACCGGCAGTTCCATCCTGTTCACCGGCTTCACCCTCGCGATTGGCGTGAGCATGTGGGTCTTTTCCGACCTCAAGTTCCAGGCCGACATGGGCCTGCTGCTCACGTTCATGTTTCTCGTCAACATGCTGGGCGCCCTCCTGCTCCTGCCGGCGATGGCGCGCTGGCTGTACCGGCATCATCGGAAGAGGGGCGTGACGACCCATCCCTTCGTGCCGGCCGCGACGAAATAAACGTCCGCCGGATTCCCCCTCCGCCCTTGCCGGCCCGGGCCCGCCGTGTATGCTGCGTGCATGAACGCAGGCCCGGTCCTGTACATCCGTCGCGGGTGTCCCTGGTGCCGGCAGGCCGCGGCGTTTTTCTCCACGCACGGCGTTGCCCTCGAAATCCAGGATGTGTCGGAAAGCTCCAACCTGAAGCGCCTGATCGAGGTGAGCGACCAGGGCAATGTCCCCACCTTCGTCTGCGGCGATTTCGTGGTGTCCGACTTCAGTGTCGACGAGTTGCTCGATGAACTCGCTGAGCGTCCCGACATCCGCTTGCGGCTCGGTCTGGGCGATAATGACGCGAGGTGTGAGCGCCGCAGCGCTTGAATCTCCGGGCGGGCACGCCTGCGGCATCTGCCTCGGACAGCTTTGACGCCGGGAGCTTAACGCTTACAGCTTATCGCCGCACTTCAATGTCTTGGGACGTACAGTTCCGCAACGGTGTCTGGCTGCCGCAAATCGGCTGGTGGCTGGATGCGCATGCCCCCGTGGCCCGCTCGTTCGTCTCGCATGCCCATTCCGACCATATCGCGGCGCATCGGGAAATCCTCTGCTCCGCCGGCACGGCCCGCCTGCTGCGGGCGCGTCTCGCCGCCGGCCGGATCGAGCACGTGCTTCCGTTCGGGCAAACCGAGCCGCTCACCGGCGACAGCGCCGTGACCCTGCATCCGGCCGGCCATATTTTGGGATCAGCGCAATGCCTGCTGGCCCATGACCGCCACGGCACGCTGCTTTACACCGGCGACTTCAAGCTGCGCTCCGGGCGATCCGCCGAGTCCTGCGCGACCCCCCGTGCGGAGGTCCTGATCATGGAGACCACCTTTGGACTTCCGCGCTACGTGTTTCCCCCGACGGAACAGGTGCTGGCGGAAATCACGGATTTTTGCCGCCAGACGCTCGCTGATGGGGCGACGCCGATTCTTTACGGCTACAGCCTCGGCAAGAGCCAGGAACTGTTGCAGGGCCTCGCCTCGGCGCGACTGCCGGTCATGCTCTATCCCCAGACCTGCAAGCTCACGCAAATCTACGAGGAGTTGGGAATGGCCTTTCCCGCCTACCGGTTGTTCGAGACGAAGAACCTTGCCGGCCATGTGGTCATCTGCCCCCCTCAATCGAGTCGCGCCGCCTTTATTCAGGACATTCCCCGGCGGCGCACGGCCGCGATCACCGGCTGGGCGCTGGATGCCGGGGCGATTTACCGGTACCAATGCGACGCCGCGTTCACGCTTTCCGACCACGCCGACTTTCCCGACCTGCTGGCTTTTGTCGACCGGGTGCAGCCGCGGCTGGTCTTCACCCTCCACGGCTTCGCCCGGGAATTCGCCCAAACCCTGCGCAGCCGCGGGTGCGAGGCCTGGGCGCTGGGGGCGGACAACCAGTTGGAACTGGGCCTGGCGCCCTGACCACCTGCATTCGCTGCGGATGGGCGGATTGGCTGGCATGAAAGATTAGTGCAGAAGCTCCTTGCCTTAACTATAGCTGAAAACACTTTCAACCGCCGCACTTGAATCCGATTCCATTGTCTGTGCGTTCTCCCGTGCGTCACCGTTAACCACTCATGATTCCCTTCCGTCCCCTTCTCGCCGCTCTCGCGCTCCTCCCGGCCCGGCCCGCCATGGCGGCCCCGTTTACCGCGTTCGCCGATGGCGAGACTTTCACCTACAAGGCCAGCTGGGGCATCTTCCTCCACGCCGGCGACATCGTCGTCGCGGCGCATGAAGAAAAGAACGCCGATGGTTCTGATATTTTTCGCATCACGACCGACACCACCACCCGTGGCTTCCTGCACGGTTTTTACAGCTACAGCAACCAAGCCGAGGGGGTCATCAACCAGCAGACCGGCCGGCTGGCCAGCGTTCGCGAAAAGGGCACCGATGGCGAGCACGTCACAGACACCGAGACAACCTTCGACTACGACCGGAAGATCGCCTCGTATGTCGATCATCATCGGCCCAACCGCTCCCAAGAGGCACCCATTCCGGACGGCGATCCCATCGACCTGATCAGCGCCCTGGTGGAAACCCGGGACTGGAATCTCCAGCCCGGCGAAAAGAAGAACGTGCTGGTCAATTTCGGAAACGAGTTCTATCCCCTCGCCATCTACGCCGAGCGCTATGAGGAGGTGCGCACACCGCTTGGCACCTATCACACGCTCGTGCTGGTGCCGCGCATGGAGCAAAACCCGCGTGGAATCTTCAAGCGCGGCGGCGAAATCAAGGTGTGGATATCGCAGCAAGGACAGAAACTGCCCGTGAAAATGCAGCTTAAACTGAAGTTCGGCACCGCCACACTCCAGCTTGTAGACTACAAGAAAACCATTCCGGAGCAGGCGAAGCCCGGCAGTTGAGGTCGGGCCGCGGTGTGTCCCATGCGGATCCTGATCCTACGTGGCGGCGCGCTCGGCGACTTCCTTGTCACCCTCCCGGCGCTCGGCCTGTTGCGGACCAGGTGGCCCGACGCCCGCATCGAGCTGGTCGGCCATGCCAGCGCCGCCGGTCTCGGCGTGGCCGGCGGATATCTTGATGCCGTTCATTCGCAGCACGAGGCCCGCTGGGGTGCGCTGTTCTCCGCCGCCTCGGCGGAACTGCCGTCCGCGCTGCTCGTCTGGCTGGCCGAATTCGATCTGATCATCAATTACTGGCCGGATCCCGATGGAACACTGGCCCGATGCTTCCCCCTGCGCGCCGGACAACAATTCCTATCCGCGCCGGCGATGGCCCTCCTCGCCCCCGCCGCGCGCCACTTCTGCGAACCGTTGAGGGCGCTCGGACTCTCCACGACCGACTTTCGTTCCCGTCTGCGGTTTCCGGCCGCGAAGGACTTTGGAACCACGGCTTCCAACCCCGGACGACCAGTTGCGATTCACCCAGGCAGCGGCTCGCCGCGCAAAAACTGGCCGCGTGGGCATTGGATGGAACTGATGTCGCGGCTTGCGGAGCCGGTTCTTTTGGTCCTGGGCGAAGCCGAAATGGAGAGGTGGAGCGCGTCGTCCGTGGCGGATAACAAGCGGATTAAGGTCGCCATCAACCTCCCGCTCCCCGAGCTCGCCACTGCGCTGGCGGGCTGCCGTCTTTTCCTCGGTCACGACAGCGGCGTAAGCCATCTGACCGCCGCGGTGGGCACGCCGTGCGTTCTGTTGTTCGGTCCGACCGATCCTGCGATGTGGGCCCCGCCGGGCGACCATGTGCGCGTCCTCCACCGCGGCCCCGACCTGAACACCATCGGCGTAGAGGAGGTGCGCAGCGCTCTTTCCGCAGAACCATGAATCCGCTGCATCCAAAGGCGCGAGGATTGGGGGCGCTTTGGGCACTTGATTGAACTCTGGTTGAAAGTGAATTCCGCGTTAAGAACCGCCGGGGGATATTCCACTGTTGATCAATGACAGCTTGGGTGTCTGATTCAGCTACGAAATCCTCGGGAAGTAACCTTCGCAAAACCACCATGAAGACTCTGCGCTGGTTATCGTTGATTCTGCTGGCCTGCATCGTTGCCCGGGCCGCCCACGCGCCGGGATTTGAACTGGCGGGCGTCAATACCAGTTACCTGAGCCCGAGCGAACTCGCCCAGCGGATTTCCACCGAGGATCTCAATGCCTACATCAATGGCTTGCAGGCGGCGTGCATCGATTTTTATGCCGCGGCGACCGCTCCCGATGATATTGATATCGTGGTGATCGTCGTGGCGGGCGGTCATCCGCATTTCTGGTTTAACTCAACCACGCACAGTGGCACGTTTGAGCATTTTCACCGCCTGATCGAGAAGCTGCAGGTGGTGCCCGCCCCGCTGCTGAAGCGGGGTCCGATCGGTTTTGCAATGACGGGGCGGATCGCGGGCGGGACTTCCTCACGGAAGGTGCAGAACAACGCGCCGCTCTTCCCCAAGGAATGGAAGGACTTTCTGGCGAAGGGCAGCAAGGATGGACTGCTCGACTTTGATGAAGTGGTGAAACTCGTCTGCCCAAAATAGCACCGCCGGATGCGGCTCGAATCATTGATCGAGAAGCCCGTATCCGCCTGACAATCTATCAGCCTCGGTTTCGCCGAGCACAAACCGCCAGGGCTTCCGCGCCCAGACCGGGCCGGCGTAATCAACGCCAATGCGCGGCGTGGCCCGGATGGCGCCGCGCGGCACGCGCACGCCGCGATCCTCGATCCATAATCCGCCTTCCGGCGTAGCCGGTGTGCCGTTCAATCGACGGTTGATCAGCAGCGCCTTGGTCAGCCGGCCCGGGCCGCTCGCCCCGACCACCCCGCGGATGAGCACGGCCGCCGGATAGTCGCGGGGTCCGGTCACGAGATTGAGCAGTTCATGCATCCCGTAGCACAAGTAGACGTACCAGACGCCACCCGGCTCATACATCATGGCGTTGCGTACGGTGCGCCCGTTGCGCGCGTGGCAGGCCCGGTCGTGCTCGCCGTCGTAGGCCTCGACCTCGGTGATCATCGCCGCCACCGGGCCGCGCGGCGTGGCCCGCACGAGGAACTTTCCCAGCAGCCGGCGCGCAAGGACCACCGTCTCCTTCGAACGCAGCGCTTTGGCTTTAATTATGCGCGCCATGGGCTATGTATATGCGCCTTTCGTACCGATTCAGCCCTTGAAAGCAACCTCCACCCTGTCGCGCCGCTCCCTGCTCCGCCAGGCGTTGGCGCTTTGCATCGTCGACGGCGTCACCTCCTCGCCGCTGTGCTATCTCTGGCTGCCGGGCAACTTCATTGTCGCCGCGCTGCTCACCGAGTATTACCACCTGTCCGAGGCGTCCTATGGACTGATCGTATCGCTGCCGTTCTGGTGCAACTTCCTTCAGATTTTTCTGACGCCTCTGCTGGCCCGTCATTGGTCGGCCAAGACGATCACCCTGGCCGGCGCCTGGACCAACGCCGCCGGCTGGCTGGCCATGACCCTGACGCTGCCGTTCCTGCCGCGGGATAACTCTGCCGCCAGTCTGCCGGTCTTTTTCGGCTACTTCCTGGGTTTCAGCCTGCTCGCCTCCATCAACGGCGTCGCTTGGAATTCCTGGACGCAGGAATGGTCGCCCGAGCGGCTGCGCGGAAAGTATTTCGGCTTCCGCAACGGTCTGATCCAGGCGGCGACCGTGCTTTTCCTGGTGTTCTTCTGGCTGGTGCTGGCGCTGTTCAAGGGATCCCTTGTCGCGTTACAGGGAGTCTTTGTCGTGGCCGTGGTATTGCGCGCCTGGTCGATTATCGCCCAGCACCGGCTCAAGCTTGGCACCGCCATGACGGGGGCCCCGAGCGCGCTGCCCTGGCGCGAACAGTGGGACATCATCCGGCGTTCGCGCTCGCTGATCGCCTTCATCATTTTCGGCGCAGTCTGGGGTTTCGCCTACAACTGTCTCGGGCCGTTTTACCCGGTGTTCATGTACCGGCAGCTCGGACTTTCCCTGGCCAATGTGAGCGTTTTCATCATCCTCAACAGCCTGAGCGCGGCCGTGACGATGCCGACCTGGGGCCGGCTGCTCGATCGCCATGGCAACAAACCGGTGCTGGCAGCCGCCATCCTGCTCTGGCCGGCGCAATACCTCCTCTGGCTCTTTCTCGACCGCGGCAACATCTGGCTCCTCTACGGACTTTGGGTGTGGAACGGCTTCACCTGGGCCGGCTTCACGCTCGGACAGTTCAACCTGATGCTGAAACTTATCCCCCCTGAGGCCAAGATCTCCGCCATCGGACTCAACACTGCGGTGACCTCGATCTTCACGGCGATCGCGCCTATCCTCAGCGGTGTCGCGATCACCTGGGCGCTACACCGCGGTAGGGATGCAATGACAGTCTATCACTGGGCCTTCGCCCTCCAGATCCTGCCGGCCCTGCTGTCCGCCCTGATGCTGCTGCGCGTGCAGGAACCCAAGGCCAGCCCGCTTTCCACCGTCTTTGGCGCCATGCGCAACATCCGCACGCTGGGCGCCATGCTGGGCCTGACATTCATCGCCAACTATGTATTCATCAAGCCGGTGAAAAAGGACGGATCATGATTCCCCGCATCCACACGTTGACCGGCAACCTCCTGTGGGAAAAGACGTTCACCTTTGCCTCCTGGGAGCCCGGTCACACGCAGCGGGCGCAGGCGGATTTTTTTCAGGTCGGCGGCAAGGGCATCAATGTCTCGAAAATGCTCGTTCGCCTCGGTGCGCCGACCACCGCGCTCTTCTTTCCCGGCGGCACGACCGGCGCGGAATGCGAGGCGTGGGTGCGCGCCCAAGGCGTCGCGGCCCAGACATTTCCCCTGACGACGCCCACCCGTGCCGGTCTGGCCGTGCGCACGCCGGGACGGCCGGAAACAACTTTTCTCGGTCCTGACGTGCCGCTGGAGGCCCCAGCGGTGCGCGCCTGCGCCAGCTACCTCGACACCTGCGCGGCCGGTGACGTGCTGGCGGTTTGCGGAAGCGTGCCGGGTTGGAACTCTTCGGACTGCGAGCCGCTGCGCGAGGCGATCAGCCACTGGCTGACACGCGGGCCGGTGGTGGCCGACACCTACGGCCCGCCACTCGCCTGGTTGAGCGAACACCCGCTGGCCTGGGTGAAAGTCAACCGGGTCGAGTTCGACACGCTGTTCGCGGAAGAGGAGCGAAAGCAGCCCATGAATGAGCGGCTGGTTAAGGCCCTCGCCCGCTGGCCGGTCCGCGCCTGGATTGTGACGGACGGGCCGCGGCCGGTCTGGGTCGCCGAGCGCGGGAAAGTCCCGGCCAGTGTGACCCCGCCGGCGGTGGCCGAAGTTTCCTCCACCGGCTCGGGCGATGTGTTGCACGCCTGCCTGCTTCACGCGGTCTTTCATCACCAGCAGCCACTGCCGGCCGCACTACGCCTGGCGCTGCCCTACGCCGCCGCCAATGCCTCGCATCCCACGGTGGCCGACTTCCCCCTGAACAATCTTCCCCCTTTCCGGTCAATCGCCTAGTCTGGGCGGCTCTCCGCCCAATTCCTCGTCGACCACCGTTTCCTCCCTTCATGAAGAAAGGCATCGTTATCGTCCTGGCCGGTATTCTTTTGGCGCTCGCCATGGTCTTCGGTTACCGGGAGTACCAGGCCGATCTCGAGCGCAAGGAGGCGGAACTCCGGGCCGCCGATGAGCGGGCTTATGAGGAGGCTCGCCGCGAGGATGCAGTGCGCCAGACGGCGGTGGCGGTCGAGGCCCGCCGGCTGGCCGAACTCAAGGCACGGCAGGAGCTGGTGGAGGCGGAGGAGAATCTCGCCCGGTTGCATGCTTTGCAGGCTGATGCCGAGGCCGCCCGGCTGGCCGCCGAGGAGGACGCCCGGCGCCTCGCCGCGGCGCACGAGCGCCTGCGGCTGGAAAAAGAAGCCGCCGAGAACGAAGCCCACCGGAACGGCGAATTGCGCGACAAGGAGGCGGCCGAAACCGAGGCCCGCCGGCAGGCCGCGCTTGAACAGCTTGAGAAACTCGAAGCCGAGAAGCGCGGCCTCGCCGACCGCGAAGCCAGGCGCGCCGCCGCGTTGAAACGCCAGCAGGAACTCGAAGCCGAGAACCTCCGCCGGCAATCAATGGAACCTCTCGACTACAGCCGCCGCGAGCAGTACTCCCTCGGCATCGGCCCCTACGGCTTCCCGCTGCGAGCAACTAGTCAACGGTCGGCTCCGGTGCCGTTGAAATAGGCCTCTGTCTCGAGTCCGAAATCCGCAGGAAGCAAATCCACTCCTGCCGCTTTGCTTACCACTCCCCGTCATGTCCAACCGTACTCCATTCGCATCGTTCCGGCACGTCTTCTATCTCAGTGCGTGGCTCTGCTTCGCCGGCCCCGGCCTGACCGCCGTCGAACCGGCAACCCGCCCGCGGGAAATCATCCCCTTCGATACGGACTGGCGTTTCCGCCTTGGAGACGAACCGGACGCCAGCAAGCCCGACTTCGACGACACGAACTGGCGCATCCTCGACGTGCCACATGACTGGAGCATCGAAGGCCCTGTTAATCCGCCCCCCGCCGGCGAGGGCAATGGCGGTTTCTTTTCCCATGGACTCGGCTGGTATCGGAAAAGTTTCACGCTACCAGCCAGCTCGGGGAAAAAGGTCGTCGTCGAGTTCGACGGGGTGTACATGAACAGCGAGGTCTGGATCAACGGCCAGTTTCTCGGACGCCGGCCCTACGGTTTCATCGGCTTTCGCTATGACCTCACCGAATTTCTCAAGACCGACGGCTCTCCCAACGTCCTGGCCGTCCGGGTCGACGATTCGCTTGAACCTTCCCTGCGCTGGTATGCGGGCTCCGGGATTTACCGGCATGTGCGGCTGATCACCACGGGCTACACGCACTTTCGTCTTGATGGCGGCATCAGCGTCACCACACCCGAGGTCACGCCCGGGCAGGCCACCGTCGAGGTCAACACCATCATCGACGCGCATTTCTTCACCGAGGAGGAGCG
>Ga0182021_10009500_pt1 | contig 11530 bp, 9 predicted proteins | sample 612E3MmetaG_FD_120493 | JGI IMG/M metagenome (GOLD analysis project Ga0182021, IMG submission 120493) | Permafrost microbial communities from Stordalen Mire, Sweden - 612E3M metaG (Illumina Assembly) | ecosystem: Environmental > Terrestrial > Soil > Wetlands > Permafrost | place: Sweden...
GGGCTGTTGAAATAACCTAAAGGTCACACGAACGCCCATCTGCTGTGTTGCGCTGCAAATCGCGCCGCTCAACGTATATCCATATACGCCTCGCGGTTCGATTTTTGTCCAGCTTAAGATGGACAGTTCAACTAACGAATTCCGGTTTACTTCGTAACCGTAATTCGAGTTTCACTGCGCGCCTTGCATCTGAACATTTTTGAACAGCCCCAAATTATAAAAATCGTCATACCGGTCATGGATGACCTTTAGGTTACGAAGGCCGGTATCCAGTTTTTTAAAATTAATTAATACATTACTTTTTTACTAGATGAATTATCATTATTTTTTTACGTTAAAGTATTCTTGCAGACTAATTTTAGATTTTTTTAAATTATCTATACATTTATTGCGTATATCCATTAAATTTGAATCATTTACTTTTTCCAAAACCGCAATTCGATAATTAGTAGCATTTATTGCTTTATCATATGTTGAAAACCTAATATCGTCTATATCTGGACCATAACAAACCGCTGTAAAGAAGTTATCTTCTTTCATAATTTCAAGTACGAACTTTGGTGAATATGCAAGTGCTTCTCCCATGGCTAAATTAAGCATTTCGGATGATCCGGCATCTGTGCCACTTTTAAGAAGTTTTGCTACATTAAGCCATTCTTGCTTTCCAGAGGCTATATTCCTTAAAACCATATCCCATGTTTTCTGATTAGCATAGAGCAACTTAATAGTTTGCTTTGGTCCTTGTTTTTGAATTATTTTACTTATTTCACGAGGAGTAATCTGACTTTTTGTCAAAGCTAACTCATTTGCTATGCAGTTACTTGTTATACAAAATATAAACAAAATAAATATTAGTAAAAATATATGGCGAATCATTTAAATCCTCTAAATAGTTAGCACAGATAGTTGCAGGTCTTGAAATATTTTTTTCTATACATTCTCTAAAACCTTTTATAATGATACATTATATTTTATTATTTCACCAAGGATCAACAAAAGAGTGACACGGTTCTTTGTATTTTCCGGCGGGCACGGATTTCATGCCCTGTATGATCCATTTTCGTGTATCGGCCGGATCGATGACGGAATCTATTTCCAGATAAGACGCGATATTGACGGCTTTCCCTCTTTTATATAACTGGTCAACCATTACTTTATAAAAATTTTCACGCTGCTCAGGGTCTTCAATTGCTTCCATTTCTTTTTTAAAACCGGCCTTGATGGCTCCTTCGATTCCCATGGCGCCGAATTCTCCCGTCGGCCACGCGGCCGTGAAGAATGATTCATGGAAACCTCCCCGAGCCATGGCCATGGCGCCAAGTCCGTAGCCCCGGCGCAGAACAACCGTGAAATAAGGCACTGTCAAATGCGAACCGATGACAAACATCCGGCAGACGTGGCGCACGTGTGCGCGCTTTTCTATTTCCGGTCCCACCATGAATCCGGGCGTGTCGCAAAGAGACAGAATCGGCAGGCCATGCGCCTGGCAAATCTGCATCAATTTAGTCGCCTTGTCCGCTCCTTCGGCTTCAATGGCGCCGGCCATGTGCATGCAGTTGTTGGCGATCAATCCGAAAGGCCTGCCTTCAACGCGAATAAATCCTGTAATCATGCCGGGACCGAATTTCGGACGCAGCTCCAGAAATGAATCCGTATCGGCCAGAGCTTTAATGACATTCCGCACGTTGTAAGCGCGCTTGTTGTTTTCGGGAATCAAATCTCGCAGACGAAGCTGATCGGCTGCATCCCAGCGGGTAGTCGTCCCCTGAAAATAGGAAAGATATTTTCCGACGATAGCGACGGCCTCCGTGTCATCGGCTGCTTCAATATCAACCACGCCGTTGGCACTCTGTACTTCAATCGGGCCGACTTCCTCCGGTTTAAAAATACCCAAGCCCCCGCCCTCGATCATCACCGGGCCGCCCATGCCGATATTGGAATTTTTCGTCGCGATAATCACGTCGCAGCAGCCCAGCAGAGCCGCGTTGCCCGCAAAACAGGGGCCAGATACAACTCCGATTAACGGAACTCTGCCGCTTAACCTGGCGAAAGCGCCGAAGGTGGATAGATCCAGGCCGGCCGTCATAACGCCGATGGCATCCACATCGCCCGGCCTTCCGCCGCCCCCTTCCGCGAATAAAACCAGAGGCAGGCGCTGTTCATGGGCAAGCTTCAGCATCCGGTCCATTTTTTTGTGATTAAAAAAACCCTGCGTGCCGGCCAGAACGGTGTAATCATAAGCCATGACCATACAATGGGACTTTTCTGCCTGAATAAAAGCACTATTCACTGAACCGATGCCTGCTATCAATCCGTCGGCGGGCGTTTTGCTGATGAGATCTTCTTCCGAGCGCCTGCCGCGCTGCGCGGCAATGGCCAGCGCTCCGTATTCGATAAAACTTCCCGAGTCGCACAAATCATCAACATTGGCGCGGGCCGTTCTCTGATTTTTCTGCTGACGTTTTGCCACCGCGTCGGGGCGATTTTCATCAAGACCGAAAGCATACCGTTTAATCATCTCGATAAGTTCCGGACGTAATGTATTCGTATCCGTTTCTTTCCTTGAAGAAGAGGCGCTCTTTTGCTCTGCCTCTTCTTTGTCTTTTGATGTTTTCATTTACCGCGGACTCCCTTGCTGTATCTGAACTTATTTATAGTAAATTCATACAACAATTATATATGTATTTCAAAGGGTAAATTCAGCCTCATAGTTTGACTTCCCTCCCTTGAGGAGAGGGATTGAGGGAGGGTGATCTTTTACTGTGTTTTTCCGTCGCGATATCATCTTTAATTTTGAAATGGTATAATAAAAATGATATGGCTTTTGTTAGGGATAAATATAAAAAGAGGTTCTATGCAGATATTTATTGATGCTGATGCGTTCCCGAATGTTATAAGAGACATCTTGATTAAAGCATCCATACGATTAAACGTTCCTCTGATCTTTGTGGCCAATAAACCGTTGCGCTTGGAGAATTTACCTAATCTATCCCTGATTATGGTTCCGGAAGGACCTGACGTGGCTGATGATCGCATTGCCCAGTTAGTGCAACCGGGCGACCTCGTGATAACAGCCGATATCCCTCTTGCCGACCGGGTAGTCGCCAAAAAAGCCTTTGCGATTAATCCTCGCGGCACACTCTATACGGAACAAAACATCAAAGATCGATTGGCTATGCGGGATTTACTTAATGAACTGAGAGATACCGGCATGATGACAGGCGGTCCGGCTGAATTCAGCAAGAAAGACCGACAGGCATTCGCCAATCAACTGGACAGCTTTTTAATCCGGCAGTTGAAATTAGAAAACGAAACGAAGTAATGAATGCTATGCAGTTTAAAATGCCGGAATGAAGGAAAATGGATTCCGGTAAAGTAGAAAGCCAAAGGGGAGAAGTTATGGGAAAGCCGCTTTCCTGCCTGCGATGCGGCAAGTGTTGTTTTGTCGATTTAACCGCTTACGCGAAGAAAGAAGATTTTGACCGCTGGCGTGCCGAAAACAGGCAGGATATTCTGGACATGATCGAGCACCGTCATTTAATCTGGGCGGGGGATAGAATGATTTCTTCCGAAACAGGCGATTACCCGCGTGAATGTCCTTTCCTCTACAATTCAGAAGATTCGTGGCTCTGCTTGATATACGAGACTAGGCCTATGGTCTGCCGTGAGTATCATCCGGGATCGTCGGAACTTTGTCCGCGATGGAAGGTGAAAGGGAAGGGCGGGAATATTATTGTGAGGAAACGTAAAAAGTCTTGAATATAAGATTGCCATGCCTCTTAAGAGGAGAATCGCAATGACAATCGGGTATGGTTCTAATTAATTATTTATCCAAACAGATCGTATTCATGGGCAGGATTGACGAATTAATCATGATTTAAATAAGAGAGAAGTAAAATGTCCGAGAATAATGAAGATACGATGGTAAATGTTCCTGTTTCCTGGAAACCCTATTATCGGGAAGATTTGATAAGAATTGGATCAAAACATGATGGCGGTTATGTTGTTACTAAAAATGCTGTAAATAATACGAATCTTCTTGTTGGTTTAGGCATTGCCAACGATTGGACATTTGAAAAGGAATTTAACAGGGCTGTAAATTGTGAAGTTCATTGTTACGATCATTCAGTTAGTTTCAGCTATTTTTTTAAGTTTGCCGTAAGGAATTTTATGGGTTGTTTTTTTCCGCGGATGCTTAAAAATAAGATATGGGTAATAATATTGCCCATTAAATACAAACTTTTTTTTAGAAATGAGAAAAAACATTTTAAAGAGAAAATTGGAAATGACTCGAAAAAAGAAACAAATTTCGAAAAGATATTTTCAAGAATTCCGGAAGATAAAAAGGTATTTTTTAAAATAGATATTGAAGGATCCGAATATCAAGTACTTAATGGCCTGGATAAATTTTATCATCGAATATCGGGAATCACAATCGAATTGCATGATGTGGATGTTCTGTTCGATACTGTTAATAAACATATTGAAAAATTGAAGAAATGTTTTGATATCGTGCATATACACATTAATAATTTTGGAGGCAGAAGCGCTGATAATATTCCTCGTGTAATTGAAGTTACTTTTGAAAATAAAAAAATATTTTCCGGTAAATCAAGATTGTCGGATTTACAATATCCAATATTTGATCTTGACATGCCGAACAACAAAAACCATCCGGATTATAAAATAAGTTTTAATGGATAGGCGTGCAAAACAAGTCATATTCATCGGCTGCAGTTATTTTGCATTTTACAATACTGCCGATGGGGGCTTTGGATATTTTAAGGTAGGTTACGCCGTCTATTTCCGGCGACTGTCGGCGGCACCTGCCCATATATGCGTAATCGCTGTGGTCGCTTTTCTCTTCGATCAGCACTTCCTGAATTGAACCAATCAGGGTTTTATTAATAGCGCCGGAAATTGCCGCCTGTTCATTCATGATTGTTTCGCGGCGTAGTTCCTTTTCTTTTTCGGAAACATGCGATGTCAAGCTTGCGGCTATTGTTCCTTCCTCCTTCGAATAGGTGAAGACGCCCAGATGGTCAAACTTCATTTCATCGACAAAATCAATGAGCTTTTCAAATCTTTTTTTGGTTTCACCCGGGAATCCGACAATCAGCGATGTTCTCAGGCCGACGCCGGGAATTATTTCTCTGGCCTGAGCGATAACTTTTTTTATTTTAGCGCCGGTGACTTTGCGGTTCATCGCTTCCAGGATATCATCGTCAATGTGTTGAATGGGCAGATCAATATAGCGGCATATTTTCTCGTTGGTGGCAATGGTTTCCAGTAAATCCTCGGTGACACGTGCCGGGTGGGCGTAAAGCAAGCGTATCCATTTGACTCCCTTTATTTTTGCCATATCGTTTAACAGGGTGGACAACTGCGGGCGGCTTTTTAAATCTCTGCCGTAATTTGTAGTGTCCTGCGCGGTGATGATTATTTCTTTTATTCCTCTTTGGGCCAGTATTTCGGCCTCCCTGAGAATATCGTCCGGCTGGCGGCTGCGCGCCGTGCCGCGGATAGACGGTATGGCACAATAGGAACAATGATTGGAACAGCCGTCGGAAATTTTTAAATAAGCGCTTACGGTGGTTGAGGATAAAATCCGCGGATGCTGAAAGTTCATTAGAAAATCGGGCTTGGTTATTATAGCGGCTCTTTTGTATTTTTCCTGATCTAATTTGCTGATGTGGCTGACGATGTTGCCGACCTCTCCGGTTCCAATAAATAAATCCACTTCCGGCATCTCGGCGAAAAGTTCCCTACCGTAGCGCTGGGCAAGACAGCCGGCGACGACAATCCGCAGTCGCAGGTTGTTTTTCTTTTTTTCTTCGGCCAGAGTTAAAATTTCTTCAATGGCTTCTTCTTTGGCCGGATTAATAAAAGCACAGGTGTTGACGATGACAATATCGGCTGAGTCGTTCTGATCAACCAGTTGATGGCCGGATTGGTTTAAGAGGCCTCCCATAACTTCCGAATCAATTAAATTTTTCGGACAGCCCAGGCTGATGATACGCACTTTGTTTTGGTTTGTTTTTTTCAACTGGGAAGCTTTCGAATCAATACTTTTCTGGGTTTCGCGCCGTCGGAAGGACCGACAATGCCTTCGGACTCCATTTTTTCGATGATGCGCGCCGCGCGGTTGTAACCGATTTTCATGTAACGCTGGACAAGTGATATGGAAGCCTGTCCCAGTTCTCCGATCAGGGCCACGGCTTCGTCATATTTTTCATCGAAATCATCCTCGTTTTCATGCTGGGACTGGGCGGCGGCCAGCGCGAATTTATCAATGGAGGAATCGTATGCCGGCTGTGCCTGCATTTTGATGAAGTCAACAATGCGCGAAATTTCCTTGTCCGAAACGTAAGCGCCGTGGATACGGGAGAGTTTGGATGTGCCCGGCGGAATAAATAGCATGTCTCCGGAGCCGAGCAGTTTTTCCGCGCCCTGCTGGTCGATGATCGTGCGGGAATCAATTTTGGAAGAGACCTGGAACGAAATGCGCGTCGGGAAATTCGCTTTAATCAAACCGGTGATGACGTCCACCGACGGCCGCTGCGTGGCTATGATCAGATGAATTCCGGCCGCCCGCGCCATCTGCGCCAGACGCGTCAGCGATTCTTCCACGTCCCGCGGCGCGACCATCATTAAATCGGCCAGCTCGTCAATAATAACTATTATGTAGGGAAGTTTCGTGTGTTTTATTTCCGGTGCGGCCAGGTCACTGTCAATGATGTCCGCTGTTGTTTCAGTTTCCACATCGGGATCAACCTGCTTCGGCAATGCTAAAACGGTCTTGCTTTTCAGGCCTTTTAAAAGCAGTTCATTGTAGGCGTCAATGCTTTTCGCTTTTAAATCATTGAGTATCCGGTAGCGCCTTTCCATTTCCTCCACAGTCCAGCGCAGAACCTGTGAAGCTTTTTTCGGATCAACGACTACGGGATGTATTAAATGCGGAATGCCTTCATAAGAAGATAACTCCAGCCTCTTGGGATCAATCATCAGGAACTTGACGTCATCCGGCTGGGCTTTAAATAGAATACTGCAGATCATAGCGTTGAGCGCGACGCTTTTGCCGGAGCCGGTGGTGCCGGCAATGAGCAGGTGAGGCATTTTTGTTAAGTCAGCGACCACAGGCGTACCGACGAAATTAACGCCTAAAGCGATCGGCAGACGGAAAGATGATTCCGAAAAAGAATCATTGTCGAGTACTTCTTTGAGAAAAACAGACTCCCTTTTTAAATTCGGGATTTCAATACCGATAACCGATTTGCCGGGAATAGGAGCAAGAATGCGGATACTCGGAGCCATCAGCGCCAGAGCCAGATCATCAGAGCGGTTGACTATTTTGTTGATTTTGACTCCTGGGGCCGGTTCCAATTCATACATCGTGATGACCGGTCCGGGCATTACTTCCACCACGCGCCCCTCAACGCCGAAGTCAGACAATTTCTTTTCCAGAATGCGGGAGTTGGTGACCAGCGAATCCCGTTTCACGCGGACATCCTTGTGCGGAGCCTCTTCCAGTAAGGTAAAGGGAGGAATCTGAAATTTGTCATCGGTTTTGGTTTTAGTGAAATTAAAATTGGTTTGCTCGACTTTTTTCGGGGGCGCTTTTTTTACAACCGGCGAAGTTTCTTCGATCACCAGCGGTTGCGGTTTATTTTCCGTTTTCATGCTGTTGAAAACGAAGTTGACAAAAGACGTGATACGGTCCCTGCAAAGAGTTATAAATGCCGCGCCGCGTTTGGAAAATCGTTCCGTTACGGATACAATTGAAAATTCAACCATGAAGGTCAAGGTGACGACAAAAATCAGAAATAAAATGATGTAGGTGCCGGCGGCATTAAAATAGATGCGCAGCAGGCCGACAATGGAAACGCCGATCAATCCGCCCATTCCATTTTTTAGCGATTCTCCGTAAAGGGTGATACCTCCACTGATCAGGAGGGCCATTATTCCGGCGAAGGAAAGGATAGAAAATAAAAAGCCTATAGACCGGTGGGCGTTGATGGTAAATTCCGGACGTAAGAAATATTGAAAACTGCAAACCAGGAGAACGAAAGGCAAAAGCAATGAGGCAATGCCCAGAAGACGGATCAAGGAATCGGCTGTATAAGATCCAACCTTGCCGGTAAAATTATGTGTCGACTGATCCCCGACGACAAAATGAGTAAATGAAGGGTCCTGCGGATGGTAGGAAACAAGGCATAGAAGTAAAAACAAAGCCAATGCCAGGCAAACGACCCCTTTGATTTCCCGCATCCGTTTATTATTTGTTTCTTTCTTTTCCATATTGTGGCCGAACATGCAAATGGATCATAAATTTCATTTATTATTTCAGAAAAAAGACGATTTGACAAGTAAAGTAACAATACCGAAAATCCAGCAGTAGTAAGCAAAGAATTTTAATCGCGCTTCACGGATAACCAGAAAAAACAGTTTCAAAGAAATCAGCCCGGCTAAGGCGGCGCAGATAAGTCCGATAAAATAAAGCCGTATTTCCGAAGATGGAATTTGCTTAAAGTAGCGTGACTCTAAAATTACAGCGCCGCTCACAGCCGGCAGAGAAAGCAGAAAAGAAAAACGCGCGGCGGCCGTTCTGTTTAATTTGCGGAATATGCCGGCGGTTATCGTAGCGCCGGAGCGGGAAATTCCCGGCAGGAGAGCCACAGCCTGGGCAAGTCCGATTAAAATACTGTCTGTAATGTTCATGTCTTTTTCATCGCGCCGGGCATCTTTTACTTTATCGGAAAAGAACAGCAGGAATCCCGTAATGATTAAAAAAAATGCCGCCGCCTGAGCAGATTCGAAAATACTATGAATATAATCTTTGAATAACAGACCAAAGAAGGCGGCTGGTATTGTACCGATAATCAAAAATAATATTAGTTTTCTTAATGCGATATAATCAGCGGCGCCGGAAGCGTCTGTGAATTGCCGAGGCAGGATAGATTTGAACATGTTCCATATATCGACGCGAAAATAAAAAGCGACAGCAAACAGTGTGCCCAGATGAAGTATTGCGTCAAACGCTACTCCCGGTTGGTGAAAATCCGGCAAAAAACTCTGAATGATAACCAGATGGGCGGAACTGCTGACGGGGAAAAGTTCAGTCAATCCCTGAACAATTCCTAAAATTATAGCGTCGAATAAAGTCAAGTGGCCTCGCTTTCCACATCCTTAATATCCAGCCTATCCGCTTCCTGCCATTCATTATAGTTGTTTATTATTTCACTTCTGACCTTTTGGATAAGCTCGCGACGTTTTTCAATGTCAAAATTTATCACTTCTATGGGTTTCCCAATGATCAGTTTAATCTGGCCTGGTTTTATTCTCAATGATCTTTTGGGCATGATCCGGTCGCTGCCGATGATGGAAACCGGCACAATGGGCACGCCCGACTTAATGGCGAGATGAAAGGCGCCCTGCTTGAAAGCTTTGATTTCTCCATCGCGGCTTCGTGTGCCTTCCGGGAAGGTCATGATGGATTTTCCCCTCCGGATGCGCAGAGCGGCTTCATCAATACTTTGCATTGCTTTTTCATGATTGCTTCGGTCAATTTCAATGTAACCGGCGCTTCTCATCGCCGCGCCGAATACGGGAATGGTGAATAATTCTTTTTTGGCAATCCATCGGAATTGAACAGGTATGAATGCCAGAGAAATTAAAATATCGAAGTCGCTTTGATGGTTGGCCATAAAAATCTGCGGTTTTCCACGCAGAAGATTTTCTTCACCGATCACTTTTACCTTTGTATCGCAGATAAAAAGTAATATTTTAGCCCAGAGATTGGCTACCTTGTGAATTTTGTTGTCGGCAGCGGGGAATATTGAAAAAACCACAGACCAGAAGGACATAAATGCGGTTACAGCAACACCTAATGTAACCAATAGTGCTGAATGAATCATAAACGTCCTTTCCTGTTAGTTAATTGAAGTTTTGTGATAAATTTTTACTTGATAATACTATTGAAGTCAATAATGAATTGTATCTTAAAAAAACATGTTGAATAATTTATCTGAGGACTTGGGTTTAATGTCGTGCGCGCAAAGCGAAGTTGAAATCATTAGAGTTTAAATCCCTTTTCTCTAAAAAGTTTTAAACATGCCTTTACCGCCTTACGATCATAGAGAATTCCGGCGTTATTTTCAATTTCCGCGAGCGCGAGATCGAGTCCCAGCGCCGGTCTATAGGGACGATAGGACATCATCGCTTCAACCACATCGGCAACGGCAAGTATGCGGGCTTCAACAAGAATATTATTGCCTTTTAATCCCTGCGGATATCCGGAACCATCCATGCGTTCATGATGCTGATAAACAATATTGGCCAGCGGCCACGGAGATTCCACGTCTTTAATAATTTCATAACTATACTGACAATGAGCCTTGACTAAAGAAAATTCCAGATCGGTTAGAACCGTCGGTTTACAAAGTATTTCCGATGGTATGGAAATCTTCCCAATATCATGAATGGCCCCCGACATACGAATTCCTTCAATTATATCATGAGGAATCTTCATTTCGGTGGCGATAGCGCGGGCGAGGTCGGCGACTCTCCTCTGGTGGCCGGCCGTATAAGGGTCTCTTGCTTCTGAAGCGATACCCAGCACCTGAATAGTTGTGCTGATGGACTTGCGCAGACTGTTCATGGATTGTTTCAGCTTCTCTTCAGCTTCTTTGCGTTCGGTTATGTCCTGATAAATAACCTGAGATTGTTTCTGGCCGTTCCAGAAAATTTCCTTGCGTAAAGCATGAATATGTCGAATTTCGCCGTCTTTTCTCACAATACTTATTTCGTATTCGGATGGGCCGGACTCACTTTTGTCTCTTTTTTCCTGTCGCAATTGAAAATCAGCATAACTATCCTTCGTGTAGCGCTTCTGCAGAGGGGTATTTATTAATTCATCAATACTGTTATATCCGTATATATCCAGAATGGCTTTGTTGGCGTAAAGAGTTTCGCCAGCCGCCGACACGATGCGCACGCCCAAAGGAGAATCATCAAGAGAATGACGGAAGTTTTCTTCACTTTTTTTCAGAGAATATTCCATTTCTTTACGTTCAGTGATGTCTCTGCCTTCGCCTAGAATAGACAATGGTTTCCCGTTTTCATCGCGAATAAAACTGAAAGCGCTTTCAACCCATAGCGTCTGACCGTTTTTACGAATGAATTCCAGTTCCACTAAATTGGTCATTGAATAGGCAGTGTCCGCCAGCGACTTGGCTATTTCTGTTGATGAGATAATCATAGCTTCTTTAAAAGAAGCTGGTGCGAGTATTTTATCCAAGGGGTACTGTTTGAGATCATCCAGAGTATATCCTATTGTTTTTTCCACGGACGGACTTATGTATGTAATTTTTAAATTCAGGTCCATAAGCCAAACCAGGTCTTTTACGTGGTCTGCCAGCAGGCGGTATTTTTCTTCGCTTCGTTTGAGCAATTCTTCCGCTCTTTTACGCTCTGTGATATCTCTGGTTTCGCCCAGTAAGGAGAGGGGCTTTCCTTTTTCGTCCTGAATGAA
>Ga0182021_10009501_pt1 | contig 11530 bp, 6 predicted proteins | sample 612E3MmetaG_FD_120493 | JGI IMG/M metagenome (GOLD analysis project Ga0182021, IMG submission 120493) | Permafrost microbial communities from Stordalen Mire, Sweden - 612E3M metaG (Illumina Assembly) | ecosystem: Environmental > Terrestrial > Soil > Wetlands > Permafrost | place: Sweden...
ACTTCGTGCTCATGCCGCGAGGCGCCTATACCGGGAGTTCGGCCTATGGTGCTTTTTGGGGAGGGGATATCAGTGGCACCCAGGAAGGATTGCGGGCCTCGATCATTGCGGTGCAGCGCTCCGCGGTTATGGGCTACCCACTCTGGGGATCCGACACATGCGGTTACACCCAGCAGTTGATGGAACAGGAAGTGTGCGGACGGTGGCTGGCGTTCAGCTGTTTTACGCCGATCATGGAAGTCGGTCCGACCCGCAACGTCGCCTTCTGGAGCATGCCACGGACGCCGAGTTATGATGCCGAACTCATCGCTATTTGGCGCCTCTACGCGCGGCTGCACACCCGTTTGGCAGACTACAGTTATCAGGTGGCGAAAGTGGCGCATCAGACCGGCATGCCGATCGTCCGGCCGCTGTTTGTCGTGGATCCCAAATCGCCGCAGTCCTGGACCAACTGGCAGACCTATCAGTATGGACCAGACCTCCTGGTCTCCCCGATCTGGGAGAAAGGGAAGCGCACGCAAGAGGTTTACCTGCCGGCGGGCCGGCAATGGCGGGACGCCTGGCACCCGGAAAAAGTCTACCCCGGCGGCCAGACCATCACGGTGACGGCAGAGCTGTATCAGATTCCGTTGTTCATCCGTGTGGGAGCCGGCACGAAGCTTGGCGACCTCAATCAGGAATACAAAGAGGCACTGGCGATTGCCGCGAAAAAACCTGACCTGAAATCGCTGGAAACTGAGGTGAAGGCTTGGTTCCAAAAAGCGGCGGCCGGAGACACGAAGAAATAATGCTCATTCTTCAGGGGTGTATTGCAGTCAGGAACGCTTGCGGGCGGTCTTGGCTCGATCTTGATCGCCAGCCAGTCCGAGAAGCCGATCGTTCGGATAAAGATGATCCACGTTTTCGGGAGTCATCAGTTGGTGCTTGGTAAATACGGCCGGAGGAACAGTCTTTTTGGCCAGCAGATCCAATGCTAACCGGATCACGCCTTCTCCGTACTTCTCCGGAAAATAAGCCACCGATCCGATCAGGCGGGTGCGCGGCACGCGCAGCTCAAGACGCGCTTCCGGTTCTCCGTTTTGTCCCACTATGGCGCAATCGCCCTCACGGCCTGCTTCCGCGAAGGCACGCAATGCTCCCAATGCGCTCGGATCGGTAGCCGCGCCGACCAGAACATGATGGGCTCTGGACTGGCGTAGATGCTTGCGTACCCGTTCCAATGTGATCTGAAACTGTCCGTCGCCGTCGATTTGAGTGGTTCGGCACTGTTTGGCGGTGCCCAGAACTTCATGAATTCCTGCTAACATGCCGCGGATCCGCGTTTGCGGCACCGAGCCGGCGCGCGCGATTTCAATCAGCAGGATTTCATCAACTTCTCCTTCCCAGGATCTTCGCGCCCATCGTCCGAGGTGATGCCCGGCGATCAATCCTGCTTCGTAGTTGTTCGCGCCAAAATAAGTCGCTCCAGGGTGCGGGATATCGATGGCTACGAAAGGAACGTTCGCTTCCAGAAACTTTGAGGCGATCGCGGGAGCGGCAGCCTCGTCTGCCTGAAACTCAATAACCAAATCGACGCGCTCGCGCAGCAAGTGGTCGGCGTTGCGCAGGGCCACTTTAGGGTTGTAGCGGTTATCCACGACAATCAGTTCGATTCCTGCCGCTCCGGCAGCTACTACCAGCCCGGCCTGGACCTCACTGGGAAATGAGGAGTCTTGGCCCTCGCCGGCGTAACCGATTCGATATTTCTGCTGCCGGCTCAGCTCAGCCGTCAACCGATAGTTGTTTTCGCCGACCTTTTCAATAAAGCCGCATTGGTGCAGCGTGTAGAGCAGCCGGAAGCACATCCCTTTATTGAAGCCGGTTCGGGAGACGACATCGCGCAGCCGGAGCACTTCCCCGGAGGAGTGAAACGAGGCCAGCACCTCAGTTGCGTGAACCAAGGACTTTACGATATAGCGGCTATGGTTAGGGTTTTTCAAGTCGGCTCCCAGGTTCCGGCCAAGGATCGGCAGCTTGCTCCCGGCAAAACTCTCTTACCCGCTTTGACCGTCATCTTCGAGATATGACGGTCATGAGATGCTCCTCGATCCTGATATTGACTAGCGGGGAAGACCGTGCGGAGCATAACACATCTGAGCAGAGGAGAGGAAACCGCAATCATCCAAAGCAGCGCTGTGCCACATCTGATTTAAAAAATCGAACCGCACCGCTGCAGTTTCGAACTGCAATACAAGTTCAAAAAACAGCTGCCGAAATTCGGGCAGTCAGCATTGTACCCTGTCTGCATAAAGGTTTTTGGTTTCAATTATTTATCTTCATCCTGGACCAGAGAGCCATGTTTTGACTTGCAAAACATGTGTAAGATATCGAAACTCTATTTACTTGGCCGGCCGCACATTCGAATAATAAACATTAAAGTAACTTTATGTTTGTTTGGGGGAGCTACTGTTCTGATCTCGCCCGTCTTCCCGAGGAAGGCAGAACACATGCTCTCTGATGTATCTACGAGAAAGAATTAAGGGCTGCTCATTATCGGATTCTTGCCGGATGGACGGCGATAGAGGTGCGATATCATGAAGAACACAACGAAGACAGGCATTTGGGTGGTTGGATTCTGCCTTGTTGCTGTTATCGTTTCACTGGCAGGTAATGCCTTCGGGCAAAGTGCCAGCTCCATATCTGGAACGGTCAAGGACAAAACCGGCGGGATTATTCCCGGAGCGGCTGTCAAGATTGTTGATCTGGGTAATGGCGTCACGCAGACAGGCGCTACTGATGATGCTGGAACCTTTGTCTTTCCCTTGGTTCCGCACGGCACCTACACGATCACAGTCGAAAAAACGGGCTTTAAGAAGTACGAGAAGAGCAACGTTGTCCTGACCACCGGGGTCAAGCTTGACGTAGGCGACCTCGTGCTCGAAGTCGGCGGGGCAAGTGAGACAGTTACGGTCCAGGCAGACATAGGCCAGCTGCAGATTAAAACCGAATCGGGCGAACGTTCAGACCTGGTTTCGGGCCTGCAGCTTCGGGAAATCGCGCTCAACGGCCGCAACGTTACCGACCTGGCGAAGTCCATTCCCGGCGTTATTTCCAGCGGCGCCTCGTCAGGCTCGGGAGCCTCCACGGTCACGAACATTACCGGAAGCTTCAACATCAATGGGACGCGCAGCACGCAGCATGAATACACAGTCGATGGCGTAACGAATTACAACATCGGCAATAATACCGGTGCGCTGGTATCGGTGAATCCTGACGCTCTTGAAGAGGTCAGGATCATGACATCGAACTACCAGGCAGAGTACGGCAGGTCCGGCGGTGGTTTCATTGCGCTAACCACGCGATCGGGCACCAACGAGTACCATGGCGATGGACGCTACTTCCGCCGCCACGACAGTATGAATGCCAACACCTTTTTCAACAACGCCCGCGGCGGGGCTGATAAAGGGTTCCCGCGCCCTTTGTACCGCTACAACTTTGACGGTTGGGATTTCGGCGGACCCGTGCCCTTCTTCGGTTCGAAGAATGAGCGGAAGCTCTTCTTCTTTGTCAACCAGGAGTATTACGATCAGCTGGTGCCTCAGTCGTCGTCGAACAATATCCGCGTTCCCACCGCATTAGAGACCAGCGGCGACTTCTCGCAATCGGTTGACGGCAGTGGCAAGGCGATCACTATCATCGATCCTACAACCGGCAAGCAGTTTCCGGGCAATGTTATTCCGCCCAACCGCATCTATGCCCCCGGCCAGGCTATCCTCAAGCTCTTACCTCCGCCGAACACCACGGCAGGCGGTAATGTGTATAACTACAGCTCCCAGGTGCCGAGCGCTTATCCGCGAAATGAGACTATTGTCCGCATGGACTATCAGATCGCCTTGTCGACCAGGCTCAGCGGGCGCTGGGTCCATAATTACGACGATCAGCAGTTCGCTTACGGCACGACTACGGCTTCGTGGAATTGGCCGCTGACGACCACCGACAGAAAAAACGGTCCGGGAGATGTTATCTCCTTCACTCTGACCCATAGTTTCAGCCCATCGATGGTCAATGAGTTAATTGTGGGGACTGGACGGGGCGGCGTCAATATCGCGCCGTCAGACGATAAGGCGACTCGATCGGTGACAGGGATCAACACACCGCTGCTCTACCCGAATGCCAATGAGGCCGGCCTGATTCCAAGCCTCAGCTTCGGCGGTATTGCATCCGTTTCCAGCCCTGTCAACACCTCAGTGTTCGGAACTTTCGACCAAAAATTCATCATCAGCAATTACATGGATAACCTGAACAAGGTTTGGCATGAGCATATTTTCAAGTTCGGCTTCTACTGGCAGCGGGGCTCGAACGCGAGCAATTCTCAAAATCATGTCGAAAGCGACATTGACTTCAGCAGCACTTCCTCCAATCCACTCACTACCGGCTATCCCTTTGCAAATGCCCTGCTGGGCGTATACAACTCGTATACCCAGGCAAGCGCCAAGGTGCATCAAAACTATTTCTACCAGGACATCTCCTTTTATCTCCAGGACACGTGGAGAGCCACGTCGCGCTTGACGTTGGATCTGGGTTTGCGGTTATCTTACTTTGGGCCATTTCATAACACCGTTGGCCCGGAGGCTATCTTCAACCCCACGCTTTTCAACCCTGCCAACGCCATGCGCCTGTACCGGCCCGTCTGTGTTGGCGCCGCGACCTGCTCTTCGGGGCAAGCAGCTTATCGCGCCATCGATCCGGCTATAACGGACCCGGCCACGCTTTCGAATACTCAGATTGGCGTGCTGGTCGGCAAGCTTGTGCCGAGCTCAGGGAGTCTGACCAATGGCATGGGCCAGACCACAAGCGGCTATCCGGCTGGAGGAATTGAAACGAAGGGGCTTTTGCCACAGCCGCGCGTGGGCTTCGCATGGGACGTAACGGGCAGCCATAAGATGGTTGTGCGTGGCGGATTCGGTTCTTTCTATGACCGATATCGCAGCGATGTCACCGGCGTTGGCGCCAACAACGCGCCGTACGTCCTGAATCCGAATCTCTACTTTGGCTATTTGGGGGACATTCAGAGTGGGGGGAGCGGAGCTCTGTCGCCCACGGCGGTCTCCGGCGTAGATGAAATCGGGGATTGGGGGGTCATTTATAACTACAGCCTCGGTGTGCAGCGTGAACTGTGGAAAGGTACTGTGATCGATGTCGCCTACGTCGGATCACAATCCCGCCATCTCCCGCGCACAAGCAACCTGAATGCCATTCCCCTCGGGACTACATTTCAGCCTTGGGCGCAGGATCCAACGCGGTTTGCCAATGGTGTAATCCCGGCTTCAGAGACCGGCCTGCCGCTTGCCCACCAGGCAGCCGGGGTAAGCTTTAGCGGCCAGTACGCTCTATCGCAGGATTTCCTTCGCCCCTACCAGGGTTACGGCGACATCACATACAAAAGCTTTGATGCCAATGCGACCTACAACTCTCTGCAAATCGGCTTCCAGCGCCGTTTTGCGCAAAGCTTTAACTTAGGCATAGCCTACACGCTTTCGCAGACTATGACGACTAGCTCGGACGAAACGACCTTCACTAACACAGCAAACGCCAGGGGATATGACTATGCCTTGGCGAATTTCGATCGCACGCATTCCTTCGTGGCGAATTACGTCTGGAACGTTCCCAAGGGGAGCAGATTGTTCCACGATCACATGGTGGCGAAGGTCATCTTCGACGATTGGACCGTCTCCGGGATCTCTTCGATCGCATCCGGCAACCCGGCCGAACTGGGCATCAGCATTTCGGGCCAGGATGTCGGCAACCGTATTTTGGGGGCTTACTCCAACGGCAACCTGTCCGGCCAGCAGCCACGCTTTTACGTGAGCGGCAACCCCCAGAGCGCACCGAATCAAATCAACACCGCAGCGTTTGCAATGCCCTTCATCGGCGGCAAGGGGCCGTATCCGCGCATGTACCTGCGCAATCCCGGTTTTAACAACCACGACCTCGCCATCTTCAAGAACTTCCACTTCGGGCCCGAGGGAAGGGTGAATATGCAACTGCGCTGTGAGATGTTCAACTTCCTGAATCACACCCAGTTTTCCGGCGTGAACAGGACCACCAACATCACGACTGCAACGGGCGCCACCGGCGCGAACATTTTTAATGCTTACAGCAATCTCGCGATCACCAATAACACGAGACCGGCAGGAAGCACGTCGGTCCTCGGAACGTACTTCGGCGAATACAATGGCGCGCGCGATCCGCGCATCATTCAACTTGCGGTGAAGCTCTTCTTTTGATGTACGCACTTCCGGTGGCAGACGGTGCCCGGAGTTTCTCACGGGAAAACTCTGGGTGCCGTCTGGCCGCCGGCGCCCACTTTCAGGCCGGCCGGGCCACATGGGCGGTTTTAGCTCGATTCCACTGCCTCACTCCAAATTGCACATTCGGGAGCCCACATGCGAAATTGAGGCTGCCGAGCTGTGCTTTCATGTGCCTGCTGTCAATCCTTGTGAATACTGATGGCGTTGCCACGGTGGAAGCAGGGGCGTTCGTCGACGGTCACTGGATGCCGGGGCGGCAATTGAGCGGTGACGACGTTCTGTTGAGCTATAATTTGGACGCGGCTGCCGCAATGGACCAGTCGGGGAGCGGCCTGCCCTTTTCGGAGGATCCATATGACCCTTAACCGTGCATTGTTCATTCTGCTCGCAGCAATCGTCTCCAGCTCTGCCGCTGGGCTCGAGCGACCGGATGTTACCTTCAAGGTCTTTCAGTTTCCGGCCGACAAGATCCCCCGGATTGACGGCAAGACCGATGACTGGGACATGGTGCCCAAGGATTACGTTATCAGCACCGATCAGCTGGTGGACGACAATGGAAAGTATCTCAAACCCGATCCGAAGAACCTGGATGTCCGCGTACGCGTCGGCTGGGTGAAGGGTTTGAATCGGCTCTATTTTCTTTACGAAGCCTATGATGACTACTGGGATTTTGCCCGGCCCGATCTGCACAACGACACCTTCGAAGTAGTGGTGGACGGCGACGCTTCGGGGGGTCCCTTGATCGATCACGGACATCCCGACGTTTGGAAACCTGAAATGGTAGGGCCGGAGATGTCGGTCTTCGACAAGAGGCTGGACCCGGCGGAGGACCACTGGTCATTCCATGGCGTCCATGCACAGAATTATCACATTTTCACTCCGGCCCGGGATAAGGACTGGTGCATGGCGTGGAGTTCCGCCACGTGGATCAAAGAACTGCCGTATGCGAACGCGGCCTACTCCTATGATTTCAAACCTGGCGAGCCCGGAAAACTGACGCTCGAGTTTTGGATCACACCTTTCGACTACGCCGGTCCTGAAGGCCCACAACGGGCTGTCGAATCCGTGCTTTTTGAAAACAAGATTATCGGCCTGTGCTGGGCAGTCATTGATTATGACGATGTCAACGCCAAGACGAACAATGGATTCTGGAATCTCTCGCGCAAGCACACCATGTACGGAAATGCCTCGGAACTCTGCGCCTTTAAGCTCATGCCGCTGGAGCCTCAGTTCCGTAAATCGATCGAGGCCCAGTGGTCATGGAAAGTTGTGGACATGGATCGCCGCCTGGTCGCGTTCAAGGATCTATCGACCGGAAATATCACCTCCTGGAAATGGGACTTTGGCGACGGTGAGGTCTCGACGGAGCAGAATCCGATCCACCAGTACAAGAGCGCTGGGAACATTGTCGTCGTACTCGATGTGGAAGGCCCAGCCGGCAAATCGCGCCGCTCGAAGGTGTGGGATGTTCAGCTGAAATGATCTCGGGGAAAACGGTGTCAGTGGATCAGGATCGCGGGATCGCGATCCGGATGAGCCGCTTCGCCCTCGAATCGCGTAAGTTTCAGCTTTGTAACATCCTGAGCTTCAAGGGCGTGCGTGTAGTAATCCGGCCGCTTGCTTCCCCACGCAACACTGCAAGACTTCAAACTGATATCGTCCCCGTGACGAATGCTGAACCCGGGGTTGCCTGTTGGCTCGATATCCGGCTGAGCGGTCGTTGGGCGATTGTCGAACACTCCACCCGCGTATGGCGTCCACCGATCCAGGGTGACGGTTACGTTCTCGAGTGAAACGCCTCGAATCCGGCTTTCGGACGAGCCGCTCACACGGAGGTTGTTCTCGGCCCGGCCGCTGACATCTTGAATGCGCACATCGTGAATGGTTCCGACCTCTGTCCGGGGAGTACGAGGGATCGCAGTCAAGGAGATGGCCTCGCCCCTGCCCCACCACGGATCCGAGTGATAGCGCGATACGAACTTGATGCCGCGGAAATCAATGTTGTAGACGTCGCCTTCATCCCGCAGCTGAATGGTGAGGCCACGGCTGCTGCTGTGGATCTCACAGTTTTCGAACAGGACGTCGTGGATGTCCTGTGTGGTTTCCGTTCCGATCTTAACCCCCGAGTCCTGCGTCTCGATCACGCAATCTTTGACCACGATCTTAGCGGAGGGTCCGAATTCCGCACCCTGTCGCGTGGTCTTAATGACAATCGCGTCGTCCCCGCATACGATATGGCAATTGCGGATTTCGACGTCTCTGCAATGGTCGGGATCAATGCCGTCACAATTCGGGACATCGAGCAGGTTTTGAATTTTCAGGTTATCTACCAGAACGCTTTCACAGCCGACCATGTGGAGTCCCCACTCGGGGGCCTCGCTGAAAGTGATATCCTCGATTTCGAGGCCCTTGCAGCCGGTGAGTATGAACATTTTTGGCCGGAAGTCGGCAGGCCGCCACCATTCGTTTTCTTTGTCGTAGTGAGTCATGAACTCTGTGGCCCGCCCGCTGAGTTTGCCGGTACCCGAAATCCGCAGGTCGCGGGCTTGAAGAGCCGTGATAACCCCACCGCCGACATAGTGTTCCTTGTCGGTGCTGATCCACAGCTCAGCGTCGTCAGCCAGGTGAAAATCGATGCCGCTCCGCAGCTGAAGCGTGCCGATGAGATAGCGATGGCCGCCGCGAACGAGAACTTGCGAACCGCTCCCGGCAACGGCCGCCTCGTTGATCGCGCGTTGAATTGAGGCAGTATCGAGGGTGACCCCGTCGCCAACAGCGCCGTACTTCATGACATCAAAGATCCGCACCTGTGGCCGACTCGTTTTCGCTGCCGGCAGCGATGGAGCCATGGAAGCTGCGAGAACAGGGGCGGTTACAAGTCTTGCGCCGAGCAGCAAAGCTTCCCGCCGGTTGAGAGGCGTGTCCTTCATACTTGGTTCCTCCCCATCCAAAAATGAATTGACGAGCTATTATTGCCGCCCAGAATCTTCTCGATCGTTTGTAGCTCATCATCTGAGAAAGCCAGGTTTTTAATAGCTCCAACGGCATCATCGACCTGGGCTGTGCTGCTTGCCCCGATCAGCGCCGATGTGATCTGCGGGTGTCGAAGGATCCAGGCCAGCGACATCTGAGCCAAAGTCTGCCCGCGGGTTTGTGCGAGTTCATTCAGTCGCCGGACCTTTGCGATCTTTTCATCCGTGATGTCATGAGGCCTGAGAAACCCATGCGGCTTGCCGGCCCTGGAATCCTGGGGAATTCCGTCGAGATACCGATTTGTCAGTAACCCCTGTGCGAGAGGGGAGAAGCAAATGCAGCCGATCCCTTCCTCGTCAAGCGTCCGCAGCAGGTCGCTTTCGACCCAGCGATTGAACATGTTGTAGACAGGTTGGTGGATCAGGCATGGTGTTCCGAGATCTCTTAGAATCTGGTGCGCCTTCCGCGTGAGGTCGTGCGGATAGTTGGAGATCCCGGCATACAGCGCTTTACCGCTCCGGACGGCTGTATCCAGCGCTCCCATCGACTCTTCAAGTGGCGTTTCAGAATCCGGGCGATGATGGTAAAAGATATCGACATACTCCAGTCCCATGCGCTTGAGGCTCTGGTCGAGGCTTGCAAGCATGTATTTGCGTGAACCCCATTCACCATATGGTCCGGGCCACATCAGGTATCCGGCTTTGGTTGATATGATCAGTTCGTCGCGGTAGGGAAGAAGGTCATCGCGCAATATTCCGCCGAAGTTCTCTTCCGCTGATCCGGGAGGCGGACCGTAGTTGTTTGCCAGATCGAAATGTGTGATGCCTAGATCGAATGCGCGCCGGAGTATCGACCGCATGGTATCAAGTGAATCCACGCCGCCGAAGTTGTGCCAGAGTCCCAAAGAGATGGAGGGCAGCTTTAGACCGCTGCGGCCACAGCGGTTGTACTTCATGGAATCATATCTTGTCTCTGAAGGGGCATAGTGTGACATCCGTGTTTCCTTATTCTTCAAGATTCACGGTCAAGACTGCTCCGTGTTCAGTACCGAAGCTTTGTAACTGTTTGGCGCCTTAAAAAGCAGCCACAGATGCCACGGATTTCACGAATTCATATGCATGGCGGCGAAACGCTCGGAGGCTGCCTGCCACTCCACGGCCCCCGACGACTCGAAGCGCGCCACGTCACTCGAGGCCCGAATGACGTCGCGCATCTCGCTCAGCGAGCGCAACTCGCCGCTGGCGCGCACTTGGACGAGAAGGTTGCCCAAGGCCGTGGCCTCGACAGGACCTGTCACGACCGGCCTCTGGCAGGCATCGGCGGTCATTTGGTTGAGCAGGGTGTTCTGCGAGCCGCCTCCAACGATGTGGATCACGTTGATACTCTCGCCGGTCAATTCCTCGAGCCAGCCGAGCACCACGCGGTACTTGAGCGCCAGACTCTCGGTGGCACAGCGGATCAGCTCGCCTTCGGTCTCCGGCACGGGCTGACGCGTTTCGCGGCAGAAATCCTGAATCACCTTGGGCATGTCCGGCGGGTTGAGGAAACGCGCGTCGTCCGGGTCGATGATCGAGCGCAGTGGTTTGGCTTGACGGGCCAGCTCACTCAGCTCGCCGTAGCCGCAGTTCTTCCCCTTGGCGTCGAACGAGCGCTTGCATTGCTGGATCAACCAAAGGCCCATGATGTTCTTCAGCAGACGGTAGGTGCCGTCCAGACCACCCTCGTTGGTCATGTTCAGCTCGAGCGTGCGCTTCGATAACGACGCCGTCTGCACCTCTGCACCCATCAAGGACCAGGTGCCCGAGCTGATGTAGGCCCAGTTGGCGTGGCCGGTGTTGGCGGTCGGCACGCCGGCAACGGCGCTGGCTGTGTCGTGGGTCGGCGGCGCCACAACCTCGACGCCGGCGAGCCCGGCCGCCAAGGCGACCGAGGGCAGCAGTTTGCCGAGCTGTGTGCCGGGCGCCACGATCTTCGGGAAGATCCGCGTGGGCAAGCCGAACTTGCGGAGCATGCTGGTCGACCAGTTGCGCTTGAGCGGGTGCATGCACTGTGTAGTCGTGCCGTTGGTGAACTCGACTACCCGCGAGCCGCACAAGCACCAGTGGAAGAAGTCCGGCATCAGCAGCAGGCAGTCGGCGGCATCGAGCAGGCCCGGTGAGTTGCGCTGCAACGACAGCAGCTGATAGAGCGTGTTGAGCTCCATGAACTGCAGGCCGGTCTGGGCGAAGATCTCGGCGCGCGGGACCTTCTTGAAGGCCTTGGCCAGC
>Ga0182021_10009502_pt1 | contig 11529 bp, 10 predicted proteins | sample 612E3MmetaG_FD_120493 | JGI IMG/M metagenome (GOLD analysis project Ga0182021, IMG submission 120493) | Permafrost microbial communities from Stordalen Mire, Sweden - 612E3M metaG (Illumina Assembly) | ecosystem: Environmental > Terrestrial > Soil > Wetlands > Permafrost | place: Sweden...
ATTATGGGCGAAGATGCCGCCATGCCATGGCGAATATATGGTTGAGAGGTTTCTTCGCCAGAGGCTTTCGGGTGAACAGCATCCATGTTGACCCACTGGCTCTATCCCGCCACGTTTTCACCAGTTCCCCGCATAATAGCGTCTGACGATCGTCTGATCACAAAATAGACACCTTGACGGTGGCCGTTTTACCCAGGTAGTGTCTATACGAAAATAGTGGTCAGTGGCCAGTGATCACTGACCACTGCTTTATGGAGGCAGTCATGCCGGTCTCTCAGAAGTGTCAGTATGCGTTGCGCGCCATTTTCGAACTGGCGAGAAGTGATAGCACGGTACCGGTCAAAATGGCGCAAATTGCAAAACGCCAGGCAATACCCTTGCGCTTCCTCGAGATTATCCTGCACGAACTGAAGCGTGGGGGCTTCATCACGGCTCTTCGCGGCAAGGATGGGGGCTGCATGATTTCCCGTGCGCCAAAGGACTTGACGGTCGGCGAGATCGTGCGGTTCATTGAAGGCACGCTCGCTCCCGTAGGCTGTATCACCAGCGGTTCGAAGGATTCTTGCCCTCTTTACGGGGACTGCGTCTTTCTGCCTCTGTGGGAACGCGCCCAGAAGGCCCTGGCAGAGGTCTATGACGGCACCACTTTCCAGGATCTGCTCGATCAGGATACCGAGCTTATGAAGAAATATCCGTCGTGCTTGAACTATACCATTTAAGGACCTGTCCACTGCCAGCTCCGTCCTGTTTTCGTTGCTGCTCAGCCCCCCAGGGATACCGCTAATCAAGCTTCACCACATCAACCTTTACAGGCAGTGTTCGGGGTCTATGTCAAGGATGAGTGCAATGGCTCTTTTCATCTGATCTATCTCCGTATCTGAAGCGGCGCCAATGCTTTCCACGAACCTCTCATGACTGATGGCCCTGATCTGAAAACAATCCACTGCGGACTTCCTCGCCAGTCCATTACTCGGTGAAGAGTCCAACGGAACGAAGAAGGCGTGGTCTTCCCACTCGGGCCTCCAGTGGGTTATGGGTAGAACAACGGCGAGTTTGAGATATCGGCGATGGCCGGGATTCAGAATTACCACCGGCCGTTTCTTTTTGATTTCATCACCGATGGTCGGTTCGAGATTGACCCAGTAGATGTCACCGGTATTCAAAGTCATCCCCCTCGATCGACTCGAACAGGTTCCCGGACGGTGCTTTGCCGAGCAATTTCATGGCCGCCATCCTCTCCTGTTCACGCACCCTTTTCCGATCTTGCGTGATCTTTTCCCGCACTGCCTCTCGAACATATTCACTCAGGCTTTTGTACTTCAACTTCTTGAGAACGTTCTTGATGAAATCGTAGCTCTCCTTGTCGATTTGGACTTTCGTTTGGATCAACATGCTGTCATTCCTCCCTGCACCTTTCCAATCTGCCCTGCTGGAATAAAGAGCGCGTTCTTTGTACTCAATTACTTTTTATACCCGGAACATAGCCCCGCATTCAAGGGTCATAATTTGAGCCCAACTATGCGACAGCCTCTTTCATGGCCTTTCCAAAAGCCCAAATCGGTTCGTCAGGATTCATTCTAGATGCCTTCACACCGAGCACTTCTTGACCACCGAGATGTTTGAAAGGCGGATACCATCGCTTCCATGGGCCATCTTGAAAGGATTCTAACCGGGATCGTACAGGGATTTCCATTTCGGAGTGACCAATTGGCTTTTCATTCCCCATTCCGCATTCCTCATTCCGAAATCAGCTTGAAATAAGGAAGATACCGGTTTCGGCAAAAACATTGGGAAGTAAGTGAACCCTCCCTTTCCCACCAAGGAATTCTGACCGTTCAATGGTTATTCTCTTCTCCCGGCAGTAGTCATAAAAATCGGAGATACTCAAAAAGTGGAGATTCGGCGTTTCATACCAGGCGTAAGGCAAGGAGGGGGTGACCGGGGCCCGGCCCTTGAAGCAAAGCTGCAATCTTGCCCCGTAGTGGGCAAAGTTCGGAAAGCCGACAATGACTTTTTTCCCCACTCGAAGAGAATCCATGAAAACGGTTTCGACATGCCTCACCTGCTGCACGCTTTGATTGAGAATGACATAATCGAACGCCTGATCGAGGTATTCGGAAAGGCCACTGTCGATGTCTCCATGGAGGACATTGAGGCCTCTGGCAACGCATTTGTAGATGGCCTGCTCATCAATCTCGATTCCCTGACCACGCACTCCCTTTTCTCTGACCAGGAGAGCGAGCAGCTCACCTTCGCCGCAGCCCAGGTCAAGGACCGAGGACTGTGGCCGGACAAGCTCCGAGATAATCCTGTGGTCCAGCCGAACGGGTTCAGATTTCATGTTCGCCGGTCACCTCATAGCCGTTAAAGGCCTTCTTCAGAAAATGAGTGATCAGGTAAGTTTCCTCCTCGACTTCGAGAAGAAAGGCGTCATGCCCATAAGTGGAATCGATCTCACAGTAACTTGTTTCAACCCCGGCAAGCTTGCACGCCCGGACGATTTCTTTGGACTGATAGGCCGGATACAGCCAATCCGATTTAAAGGCGATGATCAGGACTCTGGCGTCAACCCCCCGCAACACCTGGTGCAAAGGTCTGCCCGCCGAAGCATCGAAGTTGTCTAAAGCCTTCGTAATGAATAGATAGGAATTGGGATCAAACCGCTTTATGAAATTATCCCCGTGATAGTGCAGATACCCCTCCACTTCGTAATTGGGGGTAAACTTGAGGGGCTTTATGGCCTCTTTCCTTTGTCGCCCGAACTTTTCCTCCATCGAGGCGTCGCTCATATAGGTGATATGGCCGATCATCCTGGCGACGGAGAGGCCTCTCGCGGGCGCCGGGCCGCCATAGTAGGCGCCGGATTTCCAGTGAACATCAGCCATGATTGCCTGCCGCCCCACTTCATTGAAGGCGATTTGCTGAGGCGAATGCTTCAGGGCCGTGGCGATGGGGATGGCACTGCGAATCCTCTCCGGAAACCGGGTAAGCCACGCCAGCACCTGCATGCCGCCCATCGAGCCACCCGCCACACAAAGGAGCTTGTCGATGCCAAGATATTCAACGAGGTGCATCTGGCAGCTCACCATGTCCCCGATGGAAATCATGGGGAAATCCAGCCCGTATGGCTTGTTGGTGGCAGGATTGATGCTCGCCGGACCGGTGGAGCCCCTGCAGCCCCCCAGAACATTGGAACAGATGACAAAGTACTTTTCCGTATCGAATGCTTTGCCGGGACCAATCATGGCGTCCCACCATCCCGGTTTCTTGGCGCCTTTATGGAAACCGGCGGCGTGCGCATCGCCGGAGAGTGCGTGGAGGATGAGAATGGCGTTGGTTTTTTCCCGGTTCAGCCGGCCATAGGTTTCGTAGGCGAGCGTTACCGTGCTGAGCCGCTCCCCGCTTTCCAGCAGCAAACCACCCGGCGGTGAAAACGTGACCGATTGCGTTTCGACGATTCCCAGGCTCTTCTTTTGGACCATCGCTTCTTCTCCATCCAGCACATCTAACAGTCGAGCTATCTGAACAGCCATGTTGTAAGATACCTCTCTCCCGTATCAGGAAGGATGACCACGATCACTTTGCCCTTGTTTTCTTTGCGCCTGGCCACCTCCAGCGCCGCCCAGGTCGCAGCGCCACACGAGATGCCGGCGAGGATTCCCTCAAGCTTCGCCAGACGCCGGCTGGTTGCCCCTGAGTCTTCATCTTTAACGCGGATGACCTCATCGATAATGTCTCGGTTCAGCACCTCGGGCACGAAGCCGGCGCCGATCCCCTGAATCTTATGGGGTCCGGGTTTGCCACCGGAGAGCACGGGCGAGGATTCCGGTTCGACTGCGATGGCTTGAAAAGCTTTGTTCCGCGACTTGATGACCTCGGCAATCCCGGTGATGGTCCCTCCCGTGCCAATGCCGGCCACGACGATATCGACCTTCCCATCGGTGTCATTCCAGATCTCTTCGGCGGTGGTCTTGCGGTGAATCTCAGGATTGGCCGGGTTCTTGAATTGCTGAGGCATAATGGCGTTGGGAGTATTCTGCACCAGTTCCTCGGCTTTCTTGACAGCTCCGGTCATCCCTTCTGCGCCCGGTGTCAGCACCAATTCCGCCCCAAAAATAGTCAGGAGCATCCTTCTTTCCACGCTCATCGTTTCGGGCATCGTCAAGATGAGTTTGTAGCCCTTGGCTGCGGCCACAAACGCCAGGGCAATGCCGGTGTTGCCACTGGTCGGTTCGACAATCACGGAATCCTTGTGAAGAAGCCCCCGCTGCTCCGCATCTTCAATCATCGAAACCCCGATGCGATCCTTCACGCTGGCCAGAGGATTGAACGATTCCATTTTTGCCAGGATCACGGCATCGAGGCCCTCAGCAATGCGATTGAGTCTCACCAAGGGCGTATTTCCAACAGTTTTGGTAATATCATCAAAAATTCTACTCACGAGCTTCTCCTTGCCTTGTGGCAGCAGCTAATGCCTGATCAATATCGCCGACGATATCATCAATATGTTCAAGACCTATCGAAAGACGAATGTAATCCTCGGTTACTCCGGTCTCTTCCTGTTCCGCTTTCGTAAGTTGTTGATGAGTGGTCGATGCCGGATGGATGACCAAGCTCTTGGCATCCCCAATATTGGCCAGATGCGAAAGCAGCTTTACCGAATTGATGAATTTCTTTCCGGCCTCCAATCCGCCCCTGATTCCAAAGCCCAAAATCGCCCCATAGCGACCCTTGAGGTATTTCCGGGCCAAGGGATGGTTGGGATTGTCCTCTAACCCCGGGTAATTGACCCAACTCACTGATGGGTGGTTCTTGAGGAAGAGAGCCACCTTAAGAGCGTTCTCCGAATGCCGCTCTTGGCGCAGGGTCAGGGTTTCCAATCCCTGGAGAAAGAGGAACGAGTTGAAGGGGCTCAGCGCCGGTCCCGTATCTCGCAGCCACTGGACCCTCGCCTTGAGGATGAAAGCGACGTTGCCGAGACCTGGAAAATCGCCAAACACGTCCCAGAATTTCAAGCCATGGTAACTGGGGTCAGGCTCGGTGAATTCGGGAAATTTGCCGTTATTCCACTTGAAGTTCCCCGAGTCGACAATGACGCCGCCGATAGACGTACCGTGCCCACCAACAAACTTGGTGGCGGACAGGACGATGATATCCGCGCCGTAATCAATCGGTCGAACAATCCCCACTCCCACGGTATTATCTACGACCAGGGGGACTCCGGCATCATGGCCAATCCGGGCTATGGCTTCGAAATCCGGCACATCGAGTTTGGGATTGCCGATCGTCTCAGCATAAATTGCCCTGGTCTTTACAGTGATGGCTTCCTTGAATCCCTCAGGATTGGTGGAATCCACGAATTTCACCGTTCTCCCGAGCTTGGGAAAGGTATAGTGAAACAACTGGTAGGTGCCGCCATAAAGATTGTTGGCGGCAACGATTTCATCGCCAACTTGAGTGATGGCAAGGAGGGCGAGCGTTTCCGACGCCTGGCCGCTGGCTACCGCCAGAGCCCCTGAGCCCCCTTCGATGGCCGCCATCCGCTGTTCGAAAACATCCGTCGTCGGGTTCATAATGCGCGTGTAAATGTTCCCGAACTCTTTCAGAGCAAACAGGTTCGCCGCGTGGTCCGAATCTTTGAAGACGTAAGACGTCGTCTGGTAGATCGGTACGGCGCGGGCGCCGGTGCTCGGGTCCACCACCTGACCACCGTGTAAGGCGATCGTTTCAAGGCCAGGTTGTTGTCTGTTGACTGCTGCCATGTCGCACTCCTCTTCAACTCAACATGTTAATCCACAAAGTCACACGAAGTTTCTTTTCATCCACAAATCCACACGAATGAACACGAAGAACTACCAAGAAGAGTAACCGCCAATGGTTCGTGCACATTCGTGTCTATTCAATGAATTTCATTCAAATTCCGGCGCCATTTTCAAGCATCCAGACATCGTCAAAGCGCTTCGTTTCCATATGGGTGACATCAACCTGAACGATCCGCGAGTTGTAGATCGAAATAACGATGGTGCCGTTGCTGATCTGATGGATCCGGTCAGCGAGATCTTTGACGATGGCGTCATTGACAATGCTCTTTTGCTCCATGTTGGATTCTCTTTCTGTTTTGGCAAAGGGGTGGTCAAAGGGACAGACCTCAGATGCTATAGCTGAGAACTTCCGGCTTGCCTCTTTCCTTTTCAAGCATCTCTTCAAGGGTAAACGCCGCGAGCGCTTGCAGCATCCGGTCCGTGACTTCCGTCCACATTTCTCGAGCGACACAGCCACTGGACCGTTTGCACAAAGAGGGTTGCTCGGTGCATTCCACCAGGCACATGGACCCCTCCAGAACCAACAGGATTTCCTTGAGGTTAATAAGGTGGGGTGGTTTCGCGAGGGCATATCCACCGCGAGAACCCCGCGTGGAATTGATTAAACCTGCATTCTTCAACGGCGGAATCAAGTGCCAAAGGTATTTTTCGGAAATCCCCTGCCTCTTTGAGACGTCTTTGAGGGTTATCGCACCTTCCCCGTAATGAAGCGCCAGGTCGAACATTAAACGCACCCCGTACCGGCCTTTCGTGGATAGCTTCACGTCGTGTCCCCCTGAGGTTGCAGCACCCGAACCAGTGAAACGGCCATCACCATTTTCTCGCCACCAAACCATCGAATAAATACTCTATAATTACCATCAAATTAGTGGACTATTTAAAGAACCCAATCCCATCAGTCAAGTGAATTCTGACTGGACTCATGAAAAAAGTACAATAACCTGATGGAATTTAAAAAATGGAAAACAAAGCGGTGTGCGCTTGGAGTGGCCACCAACAGCCCGAAGGAGGTAGGGCGACTCAAGAAGTCTTCGACCAACGACGTCACTCTGCGGCATCTTCACTTTTGCCACCTCGGGATCATGGTACAAAATTGAAGTGGTTTGCATCCTTCTGAGTTCTCCGTTATAAGGCGGGGCGAGTACGCAATTGGAGAAAAGGCATACCGAGGGAATAAGGGAAATATTATGCTGGAGTTTTTGGGTTATTTCATCGTAGGAGGCATGGTGGTAAGCCTTACCACTTATTATGGAGCCAAAGGACACGGTTTTCTCGCTGCGCTCATCAGTATGTTCCCATCAATGACCGTATTGATATTCTTCCTCCTATACAGAGCAGGTGGTAAAGCTTCGGTAATTGACTATGCAAAAAGCCTCGTCTATGTTGTTCCGCCATGGATATTATATGTTTGCGCGGTGGCATTTTTGTGTGATCGTATTGGGATATGGTTGTCCCTGGCAATTGGCATCACTTTGTATTTTTGTGTTTCAATTTGCCTGAACCAATTGCGATGACATCCGAATTTTCCAGCCATTACTTTCGGACGCTTGTTGTCTCTTTTGCAGAATAAGCACCCGAACGGGGTTTTCTTTTTGATCTGTGTTTGCATCATTTCGTGCTAAGATATTCAGCCAGGAGCGGTTTGTGATTCATGTGCAAGCTTTGTCGAAAGCCATGTTCAGCGATTGGCCGATGATGACACGAGCGACTTGTCCGATATTCCTTGCCGCGCGGACACCAGGGGATTGGCCCATGGGTGTGGAGAGCCCGATCCCGATATGAGGGCAGAATGAGATGAACGAGCACGATTTAAACCGAACAGATTTCGAGCACCAATCCCTGCACCGGAACCGGAAGCTCATGCCCAAACTGTTACTCATCATGGGCTTAGTGTTCACGCTTATGGCCGGTCAGGAATGGGTCAAAGGGCTGCTCTTTCCGGATATCACGATGTGGCAGTCGCACCTTATCACCATTCTCTTCTCCACGGCGATTGCCACTCTGGGCGCATTTTTGGGATTACGCAGGGTCGAGATTGTGCAGCGACCCGTCCTGGAGAATATCCTCGCGGGAGAACCGACCGAGGAAGTCCTGCGAGCCGCCTGCAAAAAGTCTGATGACATCATTGAATCGCTCCCTGATCCTACCTTTGTCGTTGATCATGAGTGCAAAGTCATCGGGTGGAACCGAGCTATGGAGAGACTTACGGGAGTAAAAAAACAAGACATCCTGGGCCAAAGAAATGAAGCTTATTCCAAACAGTTCTATGGCGAACCAAGACCGATGCTCATTGACCTTGTGATGAGCGGCGATCATGATCTTGAGGCAAGATCCGAGAACCTGACCAAGGTTGTGGACAACTTCCAGACTGAGTTTTTCTCGCCCAGGGTCTACGGGGGACAAGGGGCGCATTTGCGCGGACTGGCTTCGGTGCTCCGTGATGAAAATGGGGCGATCGTCGGCGCTATCGAGACGTTTCGGGACATAACGGTTCGCAAAGAAGCCGAGAAGACGATCAAAGAACAACTCAATTTCTTGCAGAGTCTCCTCGACGCCATCCCAAACCCGGTCTTTTACAAGGATGCAGAGGGCTTATACAGGGGATGCAATAAGGCTTTTGAAGCCTTCTTCGGCGTTAACAGAGAGGAACTGATTGGAAAGTCGGTTTTCGATCTGGCGCCAAGAGAGTTTGCTGAAGTCTACTTTAATAAAGATACGGAGCTTTTCAGCAAGCCGGGGACCCAGGTCTATGAAGCTCAGACAAAAAGTGCTGATGGCTCACTGCGCAATGTCATTTATCACAAGGCCACCTTTTCAAATGTCGACGGCACATTGGGTGGTCTGGTCGGGGTTATTCTTGATATCTCGCATCGCAAGAAAGTGGAGGAGGGATTGATCGAGTCCGAGCAATTCATGAAAGCCATCTTGGATGCCGTGCACACCGGCATTTTGATTATCGATCCGGAAACTCACAGGATTATTGATGCCAACCCGGCCATCGTCGCAACCATCGGGGAGGAGAGAGAGAGAATCATCGGTAGAGTTTGCCACCAATACGTGTGCCCGGCCGAGCTTGGTCACTGTCCGATCACCGACCTTGGACAGAAGGTAGACAATAGCGAACGCATCCTCATTACGGCCCAGGGCGATAAGATCCCCGTCCTTAAGACCGTTTCCTCCATAACTCTGAGAGGCCGCGAATGCCTGCTGGAAAGTATTGTGGATATTTCTGATCTCAAGAGAGCCGAACGAACTGCCAGGAAGGAGACGGCAAAGCTCACGGCGATGCTTTTGGGAATGGAAGAGGGAGTCGTCTTTGCCGATGCCAATAACGTGATTGTAGAGCTCAACCAATGGTTTGCCAAATTTGTAAAGCAAGAGAGGGATGATCTTCTGGGAAGAAAGATGGAAGAATTTCATGCGGGTGAGGTATTGGAAAATGTCTTAAGAATTATCTCCGGTTTCCGTCAGGAACCGATTTCCGAGCCCGTTGTCATCCAGAGGGCCCTGGGAGACATGGAGGTCATCCTCCGGATCCAGCCAATATATCGGGAAAACATCTATGAAGGAGTGCTCTTGAACGTCATAAATGTCACGGATCTGGTTCATGCGCGCAGGACGGCGGAAGCTGCTGATTTGGCCAAGAGCGAATTCCTGGCCAATATGAGTCATGAGATACGAACGCCAATGAACGCCGTCATTGGCATGACCGACCTCACGCTGGACACCGAGCTCACTAATGAGCAAAGAGAATACATTGAAGTGATAAAGAGCTCGGGATATGCACTGCTGACTTTGATTAACGACATTCTCGATTTTTCAAAAATCGAGTCGAAGAAACTCCTCCTCGATGTGATCGAGTTCAATATCGTGGACACTCTCGCGGACACCATGAAGACTCATGCAATGGAAGCCCATCGCAAGGGGCTCGAACTGGCCTACCAGGTCAACTCCGATGTCCCTGAAACCTTGCTGGGAGCTCCTGGACGGTTAAGGCAGATCATTGTCAATCTGATTGGCAATGCCATTAAGTTTACCGAAGAGGGGGAGGTAGTCCTGGTGGTTGAGACGGAGTCCGAGACGGATGAGAAAATATACCTAAGGTTTACCGTGACTGATACAGGTATGGGCATTGCACCGGAAAAACTGGGAATGATTTTTGACCCCTTCAAGCAGGCTGACAGCACGGCTACACGACAATACGGAGGAACAGGCCTCGGTTTGAGTATCTCGCGGCATCTGGTGGAGCTGATGGGGGGGCATATTCGTGTCGAGAGCAGGCTGGGGAAAGGAAGCTCCTTTCAGTTTTCAGCTTGTTTTGGACGCCCTGCGAAACCCTCTTTAGAGAAACGGCTCCCTCTCGAACCCGTGAATCTGAAGGATTTACCGGTTTTGGTTGTGGATGACAATGCTGCCAATCGGCGCATCCTTCAGACGATGCTAACCAACTGGCACATGAAACCGAGCGTTGCCGATAGCGGGAAGGCAGCGCTTGCGGAGGTGCAGCGGGTCAGCGAAGCAGGCAACCATTTTGAGCTGATTATTCTGGATCTAATCATGCCGGAAATGGATGGGTTCACGGTCGCCGAGGAAATGCGAAAATCTTCTTCTCTGGCTGGGGCCATCATTATGATGTTGACTTCTGCCGGCCAGCGCGGCGATGCTGCCAGATGTCGCGAACTTGGCATTGCAGCCTACCTTACTAAACCTATAAATCAGTCGGACCTTCTGGACGCCATCACGAATGTCCTTTCGTTAAGAGCTCAGGAGCAGCGTACGAAGCCGCTTATCACCCGCCATTCCTTGCGCGAAGCCCCGGCTCCAGAGGCTGGAGCCTCAGCGCGACCGCTCCGCATCCTTCTCGCGGAGGACAATCTGGTTAACCAGAAAATTGTCGTGAGAATCCTGGAGAAGCACGGCCATGTTGTGGTCGTTGCGGCCAACGGCAAGGAGGCTGTGGAAGCCTTTGGCCGTGACGCCTTTGATCTGATTTTGATGGACATCCAGATGCCGGTGCTTGATGGTTTTGAAGCGACGTGGCTGATCCGCCAGCAGGAAAAAGAGGATCCGGGACACATCCCGATAGTAGCCATGACCGCTCATGCTATGAAAGGCGACAGGGAGAAATGCCTTGCCGCAGGAATGGACGAATACATCTCGAAACCGCTCAATATCGATGAGCTCCATGCGCTGATTGGCAGAATTGCGCGCGGCTCCAAGAGCACCGATAAAAGATCGTCACAACGCACCGAGACTTGATGGCCGATGGCAAAAAAAGACAACCTTGTTTTCCCAAAACCCCTGGGAATGGAGAGGAAGCTTAGCCCTTCCGAAAACGCCGTGTCAAAAACACTATCGGAGCGGTAAAGTGAAGATCCTGATCGTTGAAGACGAACCAGTCTCGAGACGCCTGTTAGAAGCCACTCTGCGCAGATGGAACTACGATGTTGTCACCACCACGGATGGCAGAGAAGCATGGGAGGTGTTGCAAAAACCCGAGGCGCCAAGTCTGGTCATATCGGACTGGATGATGCCCGATATGGATGGGCTGGAACTGTGCCACAGAATTCGCGAAAGTGAGAAATTAGGATATACGTATCTCGTCATGCTCACGACGAAGGGAAGAAAAGAGGATGTCATCAAGGGTCTGGAAGCGGGAGCGGATGATTATCTGACCAAGCCCTTCGACCATGAGGAACTGAGGTGC
>Ga0182021_10009507_pt1 | contig 11526 bp, 11 predicted proteins | sample 612E3MmetaG_FD_120493 | JGI IMG/M metagenome (GOLD analysis project Ga0182021, IMG submission 120493) | Permafrost microbial communities from Stordalen Mire, Sweden - 612E3M metaG (Illumina Assembly) | ecosystem: Environmental > Terrestrial > Soil > Wetlands > Permafrost | place: Sweden...
ATCTGGGAAAGACTGGATAATAAAAAAGCCTGCCGAATAAAGTTTGAATTGCAGAATGTAGACTATTTTAATGAAGAGGACTGGGAACAAATGATTTCTTTCATGGCTGAAAATCTTCCGAAACTTTCATTGGCATTCACAGATTCAGTTAAATTAGCTTCAATAAAAATAAAAAAATAATGAAGCAAACCTAATGTTACATTAAGGCGGACTCACCACTTATGCTTAAGTTAAGATAGGAAAAAAATTAAGTAAAGCTCTCTTTGTGTTTTTAGAACCTATTTGAGCTTTGGTCTGGGCGAGTTTTTCTTTGTCCAGATAGTATTTGCCGTTATTCGTTTTGATTATCAAATCGTTCTCCGAACAACCCCAAAACAATAGTTGCTATTGGCAGACAAAAGGTATAATATCTATACCATGGAATTTGAGTTTGATTCTCAAAAAAGCGAGAATAATAAAAAGAAGCATGGGATCGATTTTCGGACGGCGCAGGAATTGTGGGATGATCCTGATTATATTTTAATACCGGCCAAAGTGGTAGATGAACCAAGATTTCTGATCATTGGCAAGATAAAAGATAAACATTGGTCGGGTATTATAACTTATCGGGGCGAACGAATCAGGATAATTTCGGTTCGCCGGTCAAGAAAAGAGGAGATTGATATATATGAAGGCTAAGGACTTCGATAAGAAATTTAATAAAGGTGAAGATATTACTAAATACCTCGATGTTTCCAAGCGGTACAGGCCGGAACAGGAACAGAAAAGGGTGAATGTTGATTTTCCGCAATGGATGATTCACCGGCTGGACAAAGAGGCAAAACGTCTTGGTGTGCCGAGACAGTCCATCATTAAAGTATTCGTGGCGGAAAGGTTAAATAAAGCATCCTGAATTTCAATGAATTTGACCGATTCTCTTGCCGCATTTCTTTGTCGGTATTTTATTGACATGAGAAACGTTCATGTCTTATACATTTTCCGTAGCCGTCAAAAAAGCAATTCATCGAAAGCAGATAGACAAGGGACTTTATTGAAATTATGGTCAATAAACTATTTGCGGCATTCAAGTCGTTTTTAAGACCCGTTGTTACTAAGACTCCGGATAATTGGCACTGCTTCCGTATTGTCGACGGCAAAATTGCCCCGCCATACAGTTTTGAAATAAACGTGGTCGATCACTGCAATCGCAGATGTATTGATTGCGATCACGCAGCGCCCGCGATGGTTCCCAAATTTGCCGATCCTGATATTGTTTTTCATGATCTTTCGCTTTTGTCCAAATCGTACAAAGCCAAGGCGCTGAAAATTATCGGCGGTGAACCGCTGCTGCACCCTGCTTTGCTTTCTATAATTCGCGCTGGACGTAAAAGCGGCATATGCAATCATATTTTTCTTGTTACCAATGGGACGCTTTTGCATCAAATGAGCAGTGATCTTTGGGATGCGCTTGATGAGGTTGAACTTTCCATCTATCCGGAAACTAGAAAGATGCTGGATATGCATATGCCGGTCATTCAGCAAAATGCCGAAAAGCACAAGGTAAAGCTGACCAGGATTCTTTATGAAAATTTCCGGATTCCATTTTCGCTGATTGGAACAAATGATATGTCGCTGACAAGGTGCATATACAGAACGTGTTTAAGAGCACGTATTTGGGGATGTCACTCCATCTATGAAGGATATTTTTTCAAGTGCGCTCAGTGTATATATGTTCCGAGAATTATTGATCAATCCGTTACCTACGATTACAGAAAAGATGGCATAAGAATTACCGGCGATTCCAATTTTCAGGATACACTTAAAAATTATCTCTCGTCCAAAGAACCGCTAAACGCCTGCCGTTACTGTCTTGGCGGCATCGGAAAATTACGCGCCAACGCAACCGTGCAAGCGTCCGAGTGGACATCTACGCATTATGTTCCGACCGAGCAGTTAGTTGATCACGATAAACTCCGCCTCCTGGAAAAGAACGAAGCAATATATGACGCGGACAAGATCTTTTTATAATATTGGGAAACCGACGGAATAAGTGTTTGAGATGGAAATCAGGGGGCCGCATACTAGTTAAAGTCCCTTAAGAAATAAGTCACCTATATTTATTCTCAACATGTATACAACTTGTTGACAACTTTTATAATTAGTTTACAATAAAGTTGTAAACAATAATTATAAGGATAATATATGGAACTGAGAACTATCATTCTTAATACAATAAAGAAACAGGGGCAGGTTACTACGGCCGATATAGTAGGCCAAACAAGGCTTTCGCGGGCTTATGCGCAGAGGTTTTTGAAAAACCTTGCCGACGAAGGTGTTATTGTTTTAATGGGCAAGGCAAATCAGGCCCACTATATTATTCCTTCGAAAAAAGGCACAAGCATTGAGAAACCTTTAAGGATTCACCGGATCATGCGCAACAAGGATTTGGCCGAGGATAAAGTGTTGCGTCAAATCAAAGAAGAAAGCGCAATCTTCCAAGGTGTTTCCGATAACGTTTCTTCCATTGTCGATTACGCTTTTACCGAGATGCTCAACAACGCGATTGAGCATTCTACTTCGGAAAAGATAGATGTAGTCATTATTAAAACCGCGACAGATATCCGGTTTACGGTGATAGATCGGGGTATCGGCATATTTAACAATATTATGAAAATAAAGCGTCTGCGCACAAAGATGGAAGCCATTCAGGACCTGCTCAAAGGAAAAGAAACTACAGCACCTGATGCACACAGCGGCGAGGGTATATTTTTTACGTCAAAGGTCGCCGATCTTTTGATCATCAAAAGTTTTGAGAAGAAGCTCTTTTTTGACAACGTTGGGCAGGACATTTATATAAAAGATGTCCAATGCGTGAAAGGAACGAAGGTTGATTTTGTGCTGGGTTTGAAATCTAAAAAGAAACTGGCTGATCTTTTCAATAAATACACGGATGATTCCTTCCAATTCAGCAAGACCGCAGTGAAGGTTAAGTTGTATCATCAGGATGTAGATTATGTGTCAAGATCGCAGGCACGGAGAATGCTGGCTGGTCTGGAAAAATTCAAGACTGTTGAACTCGATTTCAAAGACATTAAGACCATCGGGCAAGCCTTTGCCGATGAGATATTCCGAATTTGGCAATCTGCGCGCAAAGATGTTAAGTTTGTCGTCAAAAATGCCAATGAAAACGTTATGCTTATGGTTAAGCGTGCGCAATCATAGGTTACAACTTGTTGACAACTTCTAAAATGAATATTTAGAATAGTTGTCAACAAAAGAGAGTGTTCATTTTTTGTTTTTAGAATCTAACTGAGCTTTTGCCTGGGCGAGTTTTTCTTTGTCCAGATAATATTTCCCGTTACTCGTTTTAATGACAAGACCATCGGCGATCAGCAAGTTTAACGCCTTAGGGCGAATATTTTTGGTGCCTACGCGGAAGAAATTTTTTCGTTCATCCTGAATTACAACCGCCCTCGCCTCTTTAAAAGCTCTGGCTTCTTCCATTTCGGCGATGATTTTCAAACACGTCTTCTGTACAGCCAGACCGCCCATGTAAAGAAAAAATACAACAATGGCAATAAAGACGACAACCAGCAGAATTATTTGTAAAGATAACGTCATAAAAATCTCTTTAAAAGTATTTCCTGCGAGAGGTCATATAATTGATAAAACTGTTTGTCAATCTGCAACTTGGTATTGCGAGATAATCGGCTTGACTGGTGAATGATACTACTCTATATTTTCGCCAAAAAAACAAGAGAACGAGATATGAAAAAATCATACGTTCACGGTTACGATCAGCGGGAAAACATTAGATTGCAGGATCAAGCCTCAACTCTGGTGGAGTTACTGCACTCCGACACCAAATATCCAGCAGGAAGCAAAGTTCTGGAAGCCGGCTGCGGTGTCGGCGCGCAAACGGTGATCCTCGCGAAAAACAGCCCCAAATCTTTGATTACATCGATAGATATTTCCGAATCTTCCGTCAACGAAGCAAGAAGCAAAACGGCGGCGGCAGGTTTAACCAATGTTCATTTTGAACAGGCGGACATATTTAATTTGTCTTATAAACCCAATTCTTTTGATCACATTTTTGTCTGTTTTGTTCTGGAGCATCTTCCGCGGCCGGTCGAAGTGTTGCAAACGCTGAGAAAATATTTGAAGGACGGCGGCACAATTACAGTCATTGAGGGAGATCATGGCTCGGCCTATTTTTATCCGGACAGCGATGAGGCACATAAAGCAATCCAGTGTCAGGTTGAACTACAAAAGCGGGCCGGCGGCAACGCCATGATAGGAAGAGAATTGTATCCGCTCATGCATCAGGCTGGCTTTAACTCGGTTCGAGTATCTCCCCGCATGGTCTATGTTGATTCCAGTAAAGCTGAACTGGTTGATGGATTCACGAAGAAGACATTCACGGCGATGATTGAAGGAGTGCACGAGCCGGCAATAAAGACGGGATTAATCGAACAAAATATTTTTGAAAAGGGAATCAAAGATTTATATCGAACCGCTGAACAGGACGGAGTTTTCTGTTATACATTCTTTAAAGCAATTGGGATCAAATGATTGCCAGGTGACAGATTGCGTTAATTGGAGAAAAAAGAATGCGTCAAAAGGACAGAGAAATAAAAGATAGGGCAGTTATTGACGGCATCATCAGGCGTTGCCGGGTTTGCCATCTGGCAATGTGTGATGATGGTCAGCCTTATGTGGTGCCTCTTAATTTCGGATATGATGGTCGCTTTCTATATTTCCATGCCGCGCTGGAAGGAAGAAAGATTGACATTATCAAAAGAAATAATCGCGTGGGTTTTGAGTTTGATATTCTCCATGAAATTGTGAAGGCGGAGCAAGCCTGCAAATGGGGAGCCAAATACGAGAGTGTCATCGGGTCAGGTATGGCGGAAATAGTAGATGATTTGGACGCTAAAAAAGAAGCGCTGGAATGGATTATGCGTCAGTACGGAAGCGACGCCAAGGATTTTTCCGAAGAAGTAATGAAAAAAACCTTGATTCTTCGTGTCCAGATACTGGAAATCAGCGGCAAGATTAAGTGATCTTTTTAAACTACCAAAACTAAAATGTTTTTTAAAAAAGAAAATGGTATGAAAAAAGACGGGAAGTTGACCACAGCATTTGGCCTTTCTGTGGCTGGCTATAAAATATTTTGACTGTCAGCCGCCTTAGTCATAAAATTATGCAGGAGGTCTCCGCTTTCTCGGAAATCCGGCGCAGACCTCAACATTCGCGAAGTTCATCTATAATTTCCCCAGAGGGAGGGAATGCACTTGAAGAAAGAATGGCTGTTAACAATTGGTATTACAATTCTGACCTTTGTGGTGGCTTTGAGCCTAATTCGGTTTTACGCTCCGCACCTACTAGGTGGTGACAGGGATTTGCAACTAGTTCAAGTAAGCAAAGAAGTGCCGCCGTTTTTTGAAAATATTTTCCGAAAACAAGACTACACGAGTCCGGAATTAATCATTCAGGATCCGTATGTAAAGCGGGCCAAACCATTGATTACGGAACAATTCTTAATGAGGATGGGACCACATGACCTTATGGGCTTTCGCAACCGGTCAATCCCCAATATAGCGGATGTGGTAACCATAGGTGATAGTCAGACTTATGGCAACAATACAATGCTTGTGAATAATTGGCCCAGCCAAATGCAGGCAGCACTGGGGAAAAAGAAACCGATCGTTTATAATATGGCGGTAGGCGGTTGGGGTGCCGCTGAATATCTGGATATGTTCTACAAAGCATTACTGTTCCAGCCTCAGGTTATCGTGGTTGCGTTCTATACCGGAAACGATCCGCTGGAAACCTTCCAGCAGGCTTATGGAAACAAGCGTTACATTTTTCTTAAGACCGATCCATCATTGAAAGACAGCGACATACCCAAAGTAGCATTCCCCGCACCAAAGTCTGAATGGTGGCGGGTGAAGTTTAAGGACGGAGTGTCGACCACTTTCACTCCCAAATTAAGGTATGCCTGCAATCAGCGGCATCCCGCTGTAAAGGCGGGCTATGCAGGTATGGCGGAGGCAGGGCGTATGATGGGCGAAATGGCCAGGAAGCGCAAGGTGAAATTAATATTCACCATTATTCCGACGAAAGAATTAGTATACGCCAAAAAAGTGGTTCAGGAAGGGATTAATCAACCAGTGTATTATAAGGCACTGGTTGCCGATGAAAGCGACAACATCCGACGGTTTGCTGATGAATTGAGCAAGATTCCAGAAGCGATCTACGTGGACGTGGTCGATCCATTACAAGAAGCTGCAAAGCAGGCAACTCCTTTGTATCTTGAAGATATCAACGGCCATCCAATAGAAGCAGGCTATAAAATTATAGCCCGTACAATAGCGGCTATGGTTCAACCCTTCTTGTCCGATCCACTCGAAGGATTGGTAGCAATCAGGCAGGATAAAAACAACTATCTAATATTCTTAGTAAGGGATGGAAAAGCGTGGCTCGTGCCATCAAGGGATATCCTCAATCAAAATGGCTGGAAGCCGACGAACATTATCTATGAAAAAAACGAGCGGCGGGTTACACGATTGCCGCTTGCGGGTGTTATGGATCGCGTAGATGTAACCCGTTTCGGGCCACGCCAGTCATCTTATATAAAATAAGGGCTGGTTGCACTATTAAATTTGAAATACTGTATATCATGCTGGAGTGGCTAAAGCCGTCGACATAAGTATGGACAAGGCACAAAAGAAATAACTTGTAATCTGGTTGTAAAAACAAAAGCCGGAACTGCGTTTTATGGCAGTTCCGGCTTTTTAATGTGAGGAGATATTTTTTAAATGGCACTTAAGCCAGGTTAATCGTTTTTATCTAATGCGCCCACTGACTGCGGTTTGAAGAATCAAAAGAACGCTGCTTGGGCCGGCTGTTCATTCTTGCTTTTGGAGAAAACTTCTTCCTGTCACTGTTAGGCTTCGTACCCCTTCCCTGGCTGTTACGGCGGAAAGGAGTTCTGTCATCAACAGGCATGCTGATAGTCAATCCGTCAACGTTTTGGTACTCAAGTTTTTCGCCGAGCACTCTTTTCAGGGAATTGGCAAGGCCGATATCTTCTCCGGTTACAAAAGTGAAGGCATCGCCAATTTTGGAGGCGCGCCCTGTCCGGCCGATGCGATGAGTATAAGCATCCGCAGTCGACGGCATATCATAATTAATGACATGGGAGATTCTGGTCACATCAATGCCGCGCGCGGCGATATCGGTTGCCACCATGATTTCGTAACGGCCGTCGCGGAAGCCGTCAAGAGATTGCTGCCGTTTCTGCTGCGATAAATTGCCATGCAGGGAAGTAACTTTATATCCCGATTTGTCCAGTTGCAGGGCCACGCTCTTGGCGCGCGATTTTGTCCGCGTAAAAACAAGAACGGAATCCGTTTCGGTATTATTCAGAATATCTTTCAGCAGCGCTGTCTTGGTGTCCATTTGCACCGGGTAAAATTTATGGGAAACGGTTTCGACCGGAGCTGCGTGGCCGATTTTAATGTTCACCGGATTTGTCAATAGATCATTGGCGAGCGAACGAATATCTTCCGGCATGGTTGCGGAAAATAACAATGTCTGACGCTTGGCGGGAAGATGTTTCACGATTCTTCGAACATCCGGCAGAAAGCCCATATCAAACATATGATCCGCCTCATCGATAACCAGTACTTCTACATGGGATAAATCAATGGTTTTGCGCTGGATATGGTCAAGCAGACGTCCGGGACAAGCGGAGACGATATCAACTTTATCACGGAGCCTTTTTATCTGGCCGGTTATATTCACTCCGCCATAAATGGAGGCGCTGTGGACTTGCGCCCTGCGTCCCAATTGTCCTATTGCTTTGTGGGTTTGTTCACTTAACTCCCGCGTCGGCGCTATGATAAGGGCGCGGATATGGCCTCGTGGTCCCTGCATCAAGCGCTGCAAAATCGGCAGCACAAACGCCGCTGTTTTTCCCGTTCCGGTCTGGGCCAGCCCCATAACATCACGGCCTTCCATAATCGGCGGGATTGCTTGTAATTGGATCGGTGTTGGTACTTTATAGCCGGCCGCTTGCACGCCGGCAAATATTTTCGCATTTAACTCAAACTTCTCAAAACTCATTTTTTTCTTTTCCTTCTTTTTTCAGTATTTGTGACATTTGAACCCAGGTCTATTCGTTATGGCTGATGAAAACACACCGCCATGTGCCATGATGGGGAGCCTGAATAACAGGCCGCATACATAGCGCTAAAGTTGGATTCTGTTACGATTAGCCGGATTTTCCTGCCGAAATTTCTGAATTAGAAAGGATGGGAGGTAAATAACTATCGCTATCACTGGTGAGGCTTCTACAGGCATTAGTAGTAAATAGCAAGGATTATTATCAGAGAATGGAATATGTTTGATTTACGTACTTCATCCAGATAGTTGCATCGGCTGAATAAAACCATCAATTCTATTTACTTAGATAGTGTTCCAGGCGGTTTAAGCCCTCCTTGATGTTTTCCATGGACGTGGCGTAGGAGAAACGCAGAAAACCTTCGCCGCCGCTGCCGAAATCAATGCCGGGTGAGACGCCGACTTTAACTTCTTCGGTAATGCGGAAAGCTTCCTTATACGAATCCTTGCAGAAACGCCGCGCATCGGCAAACACATAAAACGCTCCGGTGGGTTCAACATGAATGACAAACCCCATATCCTTTAATCGAGCCAGCATGTATTTGCGGCGCTCATCATAAATTTTTACCATTTTCGCCACGTCTTTTTGTGCTTTGGTTAAAGCCGCAATGCCTGCCCATTGAATAAACCCGTTGGCGGAAATCATAAAATTCTGATGAATCCTCTGCATGACCTTGGAAAACTCTTTGGGGAAAATACAGTAGCCCAGACGCCATCCGGTCATCGCGTACAATTTGGAAAAACCGTTGATGACAAACGATCTGTCCGTAAATTCCAAAATAGAGTGCGCGCGATCTTTGTAGACAAGGCCGTGATAAATCTCATCCGAGATAATATACTGTTTGTCGAATTGCGCGACATTGAGCAATTGATCTTCACTCATGACAATACCGGTCGGATTGGAAGGCGAGTTAATAAGGATCGCCTTTGTCCGGGGAGAGAGTTTCTTTTTTATATCCTTCGGCCGGTACTGAAACCCATCTTCAGGGTAGGTTTGAACATCCTTAGTCCTGCCGCCGGCCGCGAGAATGAAATTCTGGTAGCAGGGATAGCGCGGATTGGAGATGATTACTTCATCGCCGTGATCTAAAATGGCCAGCATCGCGAAAAGCAGAGCGGGAGATGTGCCGGTAGATATCATCACCTGGTCGGGTGTGATTATGACGCTGTATTCCTTTAAATAGAAATCGCAGATGGCCTGTCTAAGTTCCAGCAGACCCAGCGCATGGGTATAGCGGGTTTTGTTTTTGGACAAAGCGTCGGTTGCCGCTTTTGCGATAACTTTCGGCGTGGGGAAATCCGGCTCGCCTACTTCCATATGGATGACATTTTCACCCTTGCGTTCCAGTTCCTCGGCTTTCGCCATAACATCCATGACGATAAAAGATGTAAACTTGGACGCTCGTTTAGAAATCATAGATACCCCTTATGTTTTGGCAAACTACCTCTATTGCGATTATCTAAATTTTTCAACTAACTTTTGTTGCTTAATTATTTTTGAAACATAATTGAGCATAATATAGATTACTTATTTGTATTTTTGAGCGAAATTATCAAAAAATACTTATAATTGGCTTATTCTTTGCAAATTTATTTAGAAGAACAAGAAAACCATTGCTATTGGAACAATTTTGTTACAAAATACTTAAAGGTTATCATAAGCTCCTATGAACAAGAGTACAAAAAAGTATTTCTCGGAGAAAGAGCATAAATTGAGTATTCATAGTTATGAAGAACTGGCTACTTTACACGCGATAGCAAAAATTTTAGCTCAGCCTCAAGACCTGCGCGATCAGCTGGACCTTGTCCTTCAGGAAATGAGTTCCCGTTTAGGCATGAAGCGGGGAATGATCTCACTTTTGGACCGGGAGAAAAAGCAAGCCTGGCTCGATATTGCTCACGATATCAATATCGAAGGTATGGACGTAACTTACAAACCCGGCGAGGGTATTACAGGCAAAGTGGCTGAAACAGGTCGCCCAATGGCTGTGGCTAATCTTGGTCAGGCTACTCACTTTTTAGACCGCACCGGCGCCCGCCGCCATTTAAACAGATCGGAACTGGCTTTTCTTTGTGTCCCCATTATTTATGATGATAATGTTGTCGGGGTTCTATCAGCCGATAAAGTGGCTCTGGAAGTGGAAGATTTGGATTGCGAACTGGCCATGCTCTCTGCCGTAGCTGAACTGATGGCCAAGGCTGTACATATCAGGGCTCTGGAGGAAGAAAACGAACGGCTGAGAAAAATTGTTGGCAGCAGTCGCGCTCCCTCTATAGATATTATCGGCCATTCCAAGCCAATGCAGGAAGTATTCGGTTTGGTTGCCCAAGTATCCGATTCCAATACGACGGTTTTAATTACAGGTGAAACGGGAACCGGAAAAGAATTGATTGCCAGAGCAATCCACATGAATTCTCCCAGGCACAATGGGCCAATGGTGCAGGTTAATTGCGCGGCTATTCCGGATACACTGATTGAAAGCGAGCTTTTTGGTCATGAAAGAGGCGCATTTACCGGAGCGTTGCATCAACGCCGGGGACGTTTTGAAGAGGCCAACGGCGGCACAATTTTTTTAGATGAAGTTGGCGAGCTTTCCGCTGCCGCTCAGGTAAAGCTTTTGCGCGTTTTGCAGGAAAAAAGGTTTCAGCCACTGGGATCTTCACGGGTTATTAATGTCAATGTCCGCATTATCGCGGCAACCAACAGAAATCTGGAACAAGACATTCTGGCGGAACGTTTCCGCGCCGATTTATTTTACCGCCTAAATGTTTTTCCCATATATTTACCGGCATTGCGCGAAAGAGGCAGCGATATTATACTTTTGGCGGATCATTTTATTTTGAAATACAGTAAGGAAATGGGGAAAAATGTTAAAAAAATATCCACATCGGCGATAGAAGTATTTCTATCTCACAAATGGCCCGGTAATGTGCGTGAGCTGGAAAATTGCATCGAACGGGCTGTTCTTCTATCCGGTACCGATACAATCGACTCTTTTCATTTGCCGCCGTCTTTACATGTAAGAGAAATAAAGGTGGAGAAGAGGGAAAACAGCAAACTATCTTCCATTGTCGAAGCGCAGGAAAGATCTTTAATTATTGAAACGCTGAAAGCTACTGCAGGAAATCAAACAAAGGCCGCCAAAGTTCTGGGCACAACTAAGCGCATCATTCAATATAAAATAACCAAACTAGGAATTGATCCGAAGCTTTTCCGCAAAAAGATTAAAAACGGCGCCGATACTGATTAGATTTATTCTTCCAAACCATCATCATCGTCTTTTTGAGCTGTTGTCGCTTTTAGCGGTTTGATCTTTCTATAAACTGCCTGTGGAGCCTTTTTATTGCCTTCAACCGTGA
>Ga0182021_10009508_pt1 | contig 11526 bp, 9 predicted proteins | sample 612E3MmetaG_FD_120493 | JGI IMG/M metagenome (GOLD analysis project Ga0182021, IMG submission 120493) | Permafrost microbial communities from Stordalen Mire, Sweden - 612E3M metaG (Illumina Assembly) | ecosystem: Environmental > Terrestrial > Soil > Wetlands > Permafrost | place: Sweden...
ATCTCCGACATCTCCTGGGAAAAGATCAAGCACCCCTCCTCCAAGCTCAAGGTCGGACAGGAAGCCGAGGCCGTCATCCTGGGCATCGATGTCGACCGCCAGAAGGTCTCCTTGGGCATCAAGCAGCTCGGAGGCGACATCTGGGAGGAGTTCTTCAATCGCCAGAAGCTGGGCGACATCCTGGCCGTCAAGATCGTCCGCATCGCCGAATTCGGCGTTTTCGTCGAGATCCTGCCGGGCATCGAAGGCGTCGTCTTCAATTCCGAGATCGACGAACACAAGGTCGAGAACCCGGCCGACGTGGTCAAGGTCGGCGAAGAGAAGCAGGCCAAGATCATCAAGCTCAACGCCAAGGACAAGAAGATCAGCCTCAGCTTCCGCCAGGCCGTCATGGACCTGCAGCGGCAGGAATACCAGCGCTACCAGGACAACCAGGGCGAACGGCTGACGTTCGGCGACCTGATCCGGGAGCAGCTGAACAAAAAGAACAATCCCCCGGCGGAAGTCCCCGTTCCGCTGGAGACGCCCGTCCCGGCCGAAGTCAGCGCTCCCGTCGAAGCGATCGAGCTCGTCGAGACGGCCGCCCCTGCGGAAATCTCCGCCCCGGCCGAGGCCCCGGCCCCCGAGGAAACGACCGCTCCCGTGAACAAGGAGGAGAAAACCGATGATTAAGGCCGACCTGATCAACAAGATCAGCAAGGAGCTCAACGTCCCCAAGCAGGAGGCCGAGACCGGCGTCAATCTCTTTTTTGATACCATCAAGGACGCCATCCTCAAAGGGGAGGAGATCGAGGTCCGCGGCTTCGGCAGCTTCCGCTTCCGCCACCGCCCCTCCCGCTCCGGCCGCAATCCCCGCACCGGCGACCCCGTGCAGGTGCCGCCCAAGAAGGTGCTCTACTTCAAGCCGAGCAAGCTCCTCAAGGAGCTGATCAACAAGGAATGAGATACATCGCGGCGCCCTGGAGAGAGGCCTACGTGCGGAGCGTCGACGCCCAGACGGGCTGCGTGTTCTGCCGGGTGGCCCGGGTCAAGGACGACGGGGAGGTCCATATCCTCCACCGCGGCCGGAACGCCTTCGTCCTGCTCAACAGATACCCCTATCTCCCCGGGCACCTGATGATCGCTCCTTACAGGCACATGGCCGATTTTACCAAGGCTTCCGAGGCCCTGACCGCCGAGATGGCCGCGCTGTTGCAGCGGAGCCTCAAAGCCCTGACCGCGGCCTACCACCCGGCGGGCTTCAATACGGGCATGAACCTGGGCAAAAGCGCCGGCGCCGGCGTGGCCGACCATTTCCACCTCCATGTCGTGCCCCGCTGGACCGGCGACTCCAACTTCATGCCCATCGTCGGCCGGACCAAGGTCGTCATGGAGGACCTGGACACGACCTGGTCCCGCCTGCGCCCCCTTTTCCGGGACCGCCGCTCCCGCACTTCCCGATCATCCTAATTCCATCGAGGTACCCATCATGCTGAAAACCATGCGCAAGAACGTCAAATCGCTCAAATGGGTGATGTGGATCGTCGTCGCCACATTCATCATTTCCATATTCGTCATCTGGGGCGGCTCGGGCCAGCTGAGCAAGGGCCTGTCGTCCGGGTCCCTGGTCCAGATGAGCGGCGGCAAGGTCACCGTGGACACCTATTCCACGACCCTCCGCAACCGGATCGAATCGCTGCGCCGGGAGATGAAGGACATCAACCGCAACCTCATCGAGCAGCTCAACCTCCCCCAGCAGGTCCTGGAACAGCTCGTCGAACAGCAGATCATTTTCGCCCAGGCCAAGGATCTGGGCATCGACGCCTCCGACGCCGAGATCAAGGACCGCGTCATCAACCTGCCCGGCTTGCAGCGGAACGGCCAGTTCATCGGCTTTGACGAGTATCGCCAGGTCCTCAGTATGAACCACATCACGGTCGGCCAGTTCGAAGAGGAAATGCGCCAGGAGATCGTCCTGACCAAGACCGTTCAGGCCCTGACCTCCGGCGTCGTGGTGACTCCCGACGAAGTCTGGGACGCCTACCGGAAATCCAAGGACTCGGCCAAGATCGAATACCTGGCCCTGGAGAAATCCAAGGTCACCCTGGACAAGGAGCCGGACGAGGCCGAAATCAAAGCCTGGTTCGATGCCCACAAAGACGGCTACAAACTGCCCGAGCGGCGCGAAGGGATCTACGTCTTCCTCAAGAACGACGACCTGAAAAAAGAGATCGAGCTCAGCGAAGCCGAAATCGGCAAATATTACACCGACAACAAGGCCCAGTTCGAGAATCCCGAGAAGGTCAAGGTCAGCCGGATCTTCCTGCCCCTGGCCGGCAAGGACAAGGCCAAGCTGACGACCGAGGCCCAGTCGGCCATGGCCCGGGCCCGCGGCGGCGAGGACTTCGCCGCGCTGGCCAAGGCCGTCTCCAAGGACGAGAAGGCCAAGGACGGCGGGGATTATGGTTTCTTCGACTGGAAATCCCTGCCCCAGAAGGAGCAGGACGCCATCGCCAAGCTGGACGGCGGCAAGGTTTCCGACGTCGTCGAAACCGACCTCGGACTGGCCGTCCTCAAGGTGACGGAAAAGGATCCGGCGTCGGTTACGCCCCTCGACTCGGCCAAGCCCCGCATCCGGACCATGCTGCAGGACCAGAAGGCCCGGGCGCTGGCCCAGGAGAGGACCACAAAGCTGGCCCAGGCCGCCCAGAAGGCCAAGAGCCTCGAAGCAGCGGCCAAGGCGGCCAACCTCAAGACCGAAGCGACCGGACTGCTCAAGGACGGCCAGGCCCTCGGCGACGTCGACCCCTCCGGCTCGATCGCCGCGGCCCTCTTCCGCCTGAAAGACAAGGAGATCTCGGCCGCCGTGCCGACCTACGGCGGATACGGGCTGGTCGAGATGCGCAAGACCGAAGCGCCCCGGCCGGCGGCCTATGACGAAGTCAAGACCGAGGTCAAGACCGACGTGACCGAGGCCAAGAAGAAGGACCTGGCCCTGAACAAGATCAAGGAAGCGCGGGCCAAGCTGACCGAAAAGAACTGGGAAGACATCGCCCAGAAGTACAAGCTGGAATACAAGGTCGTCGACGACCACAAGAAGGAACAGTACCTGGGCGTCATCGGCGAGAACGCCGAGGTGGACAAGCTGGCCTTCAGCCTGCCCCTGAAGCAGCTTAGCGAGCCCGTCGACTTCACGACCGGGATCGCCCTGATCCGCGTCCTCGACCGCAAGGAAGCCGTCCGGACCGACTTCGACAAGGAAAAGGACACCCAGACCAAGACCCTCATCGAGCAGAAGCGGAACCAGTACCTGCAGGCCTACCTGGCCAAGCTGCGGGCCGACAAGGACGTCAAGGTGCGCTACGACCTCTTCCTCCAGGCGACGCAGGACGTCCTGAACAAGTACGACACCAACAAATAAAGAGGGGGCGAAGGGGCGGCGGACGAACCTGGCTGACGCGCAGGACGGGCCAGGCCCGCCGGGCGTGTTTGGATTCGCGTCCCCGGCTTCGCGGAATCATCTTGTTTTTTTGAGTCCCCATGTATACACTGTATACATGAGCGCTTGCCCGACGACCCGGAAAATCACCAGAGCCGCCCGCCGCCTGCTGGATAAAGAAGGGATTGACGCCGTGACGATGCGGCGCGTGGCCCAAGCCGCGGACATCACGCCCATGGCCATCTATCGCCACCACCGGAACCGGGCGGCCCTTCTCAACGCCTTGGCCGACGAAGGCTTCCGGGAGTTGGCCGCCAGGCTGGACGGCAAGCGCTTCATCGGACGGATTGATCAGCGACTGGCGAAGATGGCGGAGATCTACCTGGAGCAGGCCCTCCCGAATCCGCATCTTTTCGAGCTGATGTTCCTCAAGCCCCGCCCAGGGGCTCGCCGCTACCCGCGGGATTTCAAGGCGGGCCGCTCCCCAACCGCAAGCCTGATGGTCGAAGCAGTGCGAGAAGGCATGGGGAGCGGCGATTTTCGCGAGGACGACCCATGGGAGATCGTTTTCGAGATGGGCGCTCTTTCCCATGGTCTTATCATGCTCTACTTGGGCGGACGCATGAGCCGAAACCGCGCCGATTTCAGTGCTCTCTATCGCCGCTCCTTCAGGAGATATATCCATGGCCTCCGCGCGTAATGTCCGGGGTTTCGGCGTCGCGTCCCTGGCCGTGGTCTCCACCGCGGTCTTGCTCTGGTTCGGCACCGGTTTGAGCCCGTGCTGGCCCCTGCCGTGGTTCGCGCCGCTCCCGGTTCTCCTCCTGGCCTCGTCCAGCTCTGGGCGGGGCACGGCGCTGGCCGCCGCTTTGTCCTGGTTGCTTGGCAGCCTGAATCTCTGGCACTACTTCCATGGGGTGGGACAGGCCCCGGTATCTCTCCTGATCCCCTTCTTTGGCTTCCCTGCATTGGCGTTTGCGTTGGCCGTGTCGCTTTTTCGGGCGCTTCTACGCCGCGGCGCGTGGCGGACCGCACTTTTAGCCTTCCCGGCGTTCTGGGTCTCCTTTGAATATCTGGTCAATGCCCTTTCCGTCCACGGCACGGCGGGCAGCCTCTCTTACTCGCAACTTGATTTCCTTCCATTTTTGCAGGTCGCTTCTCTCACCGGTCCCTGGGGCCTGAGCTTCCTGGTTCTGTTGTTCCCGGCCGCCCTCGCCATCGGCCGGCACCTACGCGGCCCGGCGCCGAAGCAAGCGTTCCGCCTCGCCGGCGCGGGGCTGGGGGTTATTGCGCTGGTGCTGGTTTTCGGGGCCTTGCGCCTGGCCCGGCGGACGCCGGCCCCGCGGGTGAAGGTGGGCCTTGTCGCTTCAGACCTGCCGGCCAACATCAACGTCGCCCGCGAGGGACTCCAGACTGCGCGGCTGTTTCGCGATTACGCGGCCGAAGCGGCCTCGCTCGCGGACCGGGGCGCGCAAGTCATCGTGCTGCCGGAGAAGCTCGGCGTGGCGGCGGACCCTGAGGCCGGGAACATGGACGCCCTCTTCCAGTCCCTCGCCGAGAAGGCCCAAGCCGTCATTGTCGTGGGCTTGATCCGTATCTCCCCGCCGGCGAAGTCAAATCAGGCGCGCGTATATGTTCCCGGCGCTGCTGTGCGGAGCTACGACAAGCATCACCTGTTGCCCGCCTTTGAATCGAAGCTCAAACCCGGCGCGACGCTGACCCTCCTCTCCGAACCTTCGGGAACCTGGGGCGTGGCCATCTGCAAGGATATGGATTTCACTCCGCTCTCCCGTCAGTACGGCAGAGCGGGCGCGGGCCTTCTGCTCGTGCCCGCCTGGGATTTCGATTTGGACCGGGCCTGGCACGGCCATATGGCGATGATGCGCGGAGTAGAAAGCGGCTTCAGCATCGTTCGCGCGGCCAAGCAGGGCTACCTGACGGTGAGCGACGACCGCGGCCGCATACTCGCCGAGTCGAGGAGCGACGCGGCGCCTTTCAGCACCCTGGTGGCGGATGTCCCGGTGAGGCATGACGTCACGCTCTACCTCCTGCTGGGCGACTGGTTCGCTTGGCTCGCCTTGGCGGCGTTGGCCTTCACGCTCATTCAGCTCTGCCGCCTGGGCAGGAACGCCCCGACAAGGAGAGTCTCCGATGCCGAAGTCCACTGATCATGCGAGACCCGCGGAGCGGATTTACGCCGGGCCTCTGGCGGCCATCGCCTTGAGCTTGACCTCCTATGCCCTGCCCCGGCTTGGGGCGGCGCAAGCCTCGCCCGCCCGATCCCCCGAGCCGGTGAGGGAAGAAATGTTCGTCCGGATCGGGAGCATCGACCAATGGATCACGATCAAAGGGGATGATCGCGATAATCCCGTCGTGCTCTTTCTGCATGGCGGACCGGGGGACGCCATGAGTCCATATGCCGACGCCCTGTACGCGGGATGGGAGAAAAACTTCACGCTCGTGCAGTGGGACCAGCGCGGCGCCGGCCGAACCTACGGCAAGAACGGCCCATCGGTCGAGCCGACCATGACCGTCGAGCGCATGGCCCAGGATGGCATCGAAGTGGCCGAGTTTCTCTCCCGCCATCTCCGCAAGAAAAAAATCATCATCTTGGGCTGCTCTTGGGGTTCGATCCTTGGCATTCATATGGCCCATAAACGGCCGGACCTTTTCCATGCTTACGTGGGCCTGGCCCAAATGGTGGCGTGGCGGGAGAATTTATCTGCCAGTTTTGCGCGTGTTCTTGAAATGGCGCGCGCCGCCGGCGATCAGGAGGCCATCACATCACTGCTGACGATCGGCTCTCCGCCGTGGCATTCGGTCTCCCGTTGGCCCCGATTCAGAAAATGGCAAAAGGCTTATCAAGCCAAGCTGGTGACCGCCGCGCCGGCCCCCTCGGCACTCAGCCCGGCTTATGCCTCGCCTGAGGAGCAAGCCCAATACGCCGCGGCGGACGATTTTTCTTTTCTGCATTTTTGGGGATTGACGCTGTCGGGGCCGTTTACAAATGTCAATCTGGCCGCGCTCGGAACGGACTTTTCGATTCCGATCTTCATGATTCAGGGGCAAGTGGATCTGACGGCCCTCCCTGATTTGACCAAAGCCTATTTCGACAGTCTCCAGGCGCCGCGCAAGCGGTTTTATTTAGTGCCCGGCACCGGCCATGGATTTTCGGCCGCCGAACTGGATTTGACGCTGAAAGTCCTCGTCGAGCAGGTTCGGCTTCTAGCCCTTGAACGCTAGCCCCGCGGTCTTGCAACACCTTCAGAAGTATGTCAATCTTTCTTCATTCAATTAAAGGACACCCCCATGGCCATTAAGCAAAATTTGAAACTCTATAAGGCTGCGGAGCGGGCGATAACGCAGGCGCTGCGGCTTAAGAAAGGTGAGGGGTTTCTGCTGGTTACCGACGAGCCGAAGCTGGAGATCGCGGAAGCCCTGGCGTTTTGGGCCAAGAAGTCCGGGGCCGAGACGACGACCTACCTCATGACCGAATCGCTCCGGCCGATCGAAGGACCGACCCGGCTGTTCAAGGAAATGGCTGAGCGGGCCTCGGCCGTCGCTTATCTTCTGGACGCCCGCATCGAGGAAAAGGCCTTCCGGGGCTACCTGGTTTCACTGGCCAAGACGAACGCCCGCGTCCTGATGATGCCCGGCATCACCGTGGACATGATGGAGCGGCTGGTGGCCGTGGATTACGCGGCCCTGGATGTCTTCACCAAAAAGGTCATGGCCGCCCTGCGCGGGGCGTCGGACATCCGCGTCACCAACGCCGACGGGACGGACATCTCCTTCAGCGTCAAGGGCCGCCGCTGGGCCAACAGCAACGGCGACATCGGCCGCAAGGGGAAGCACGGCAACCTGCCGGCCGGCGAATGCTACACCTGCCCGGTCGAGGCGTCGTTCACGGGGCGCATCGTCATCCGTCTGATCGACGACAAGCTCGGCCGCGGCGTGTTGGATTTCGAGCGAGGCCTGCTGGTGAAATGGAGCGGACGCGGCGTCGAAGCCATCGTCCGCCACATCGGCGGCGACAAGAGCGGATTCATGATTGGCGAATTCGGCGTGGGGACAAATCCGGGCGCCCGCATCTGCGCCAACATGCTGGAGGCCGAAAAAGCCTTCGGCACGGTCCACTTCGCCCTCGGTGATTCATATGGTCTGGGACTCAATTCCAGCAAGCACCATTACGACGCCCTGGTCGACAAGGTCACTCTTGTCGCCGACGGCCGCATGATCGCCAAGAACGGAAAATATCTGATCTGAATCCGGGCCGGGCCTTTCGTCGATTCGGCCGGTTCTTGCTCTGCGCGGCGAAAATAGTCATACTGGATTCGATTTTTTACATCTTTGACTCGGGGAGAATCGACGATGCGCCCATCCTTTCGCGGACTCCTGATAATCGTAGTCGCCGTGGCCATGGCCGCTTGTTCGGGCGGCGGAGGGCTCAAAACTGAGATGCGCCGCGGCGCCGCTCCGGCGCCCGCGCCGGCCAACCAGGCCGAGCTGTTCACCGCCGATTACCGCTATGCACCGCCGTGGTGGCAGACCTGCATCGGCCTGCCCGACGACTGGCAGAAGACGCTCGTCTCCAAGGAAGGCGTCCTCCTTTACGACTATATCCGCGGAAACGAATTTGGCACACGCGTCTCCGTCGGCCTGGACCTGCCGAGCGAAACGACCATGACGCAAGCCATGCCTGACGCGCGCGTGCCGGTAATCGAGACGATCCTGTCCGACAAGGACGGCAAGGAGCTGATGCGGTGGACCGCCCTGGCCGTCGTTCCGGGCGACGACCAGAAGCTGCCTTTCCGCCGCGGGACCAAGGCGGATGACGGCAAGCCCGCGCGCGGCGATCTTCTGCTGGTCAAGAAAGCGCCCGGCCGCTCCCGCCTATCCCTGACCGTCGAATCCAACGAGCCTCTGGACATCGCCGACCGGACGATCTCGCGCAAAGGCCGTCGCTTCCTAAGCTTCAGCGCCGGATGGACAGGCATCGCCCCCGCCAAGAACAAGCTGACCGTGACCTTTCCCGAGAAGATAGAAGAGCTGGCCGTCTATTGCGCGTCCGGGCACGAAGCCGGCGACGTCGATCCCGCCTGGGCCAAGGCCCAGCCGGAACGGGCCGCCCGCTATTGGGCCGGCCGCGATTTCCCCTACAATGTCATCGGAGTGCCCGATCCGGCCGTGCAGGGCCTCCTCGACTCCTGCATCCGGAACATCTACCAGGCCCGCGAAATCAAGGACGGGCTGCCGATCTTCCAGGTCGGCCCCACCTGCTATCGCGGCCTGTGGGTCGTGGACGGCGCCTTCATCCTCGAAGCGATGACCTACCTGGGCCGCGGCCAGGAAGCGCGCGCCGGCATCCAGCATCTGCTGACCCGCCAGAAGCCGGACGGATCGTTCGACATCATGGGCCACTATTGGAAGGAGAACGGCATCGTCCTCTACATTCTGACCCGCCACGCCCTTCTGACCGGGGATACGGCGTGGCTCAAGGCCACCTGGCCGACGGTCAAGCAGGTGGTCGGGGCCATCAAGCGGCTGCGACAGGAAAGCCGCAAGAATCCGGCCGCGCTCGAAGCGGGCCTCATCCCGGCGGGCTTTCCCGACGGCGGCATCGACGGCGTCATCCCCGAGTACACCAACGTCTATTGGTGCCTGGCCGGCTTGAAAGCCGCGGTGGATGCGGCCCGGCGCCTGCAGATGCCCGAGCTCGCCGATTGGGAGGCCGAGTTCAAGGATTTCTGGGCCACATTCCAGAAGGCCGCTAAGCGCGACGCCAAGCCCATGGACGGCGGACTCTTCTATCTGCCGATTTTGATGACGCCCCGGGAAGGCGTCGACCCCGTCCGCGGCCAGTGGGCCTTCTGCCACGCCGTGTTCCCCGGAAAGCTGTTCGACGCGGCCGACCCCCTGGCCTTGGGAACCATGAAGCTTCTCGACGAACACCAAAAAGAAGGGATGGTCCTCGGCACCGGCTGGATGCCCGACGGTTTCTGGAACTACTTCGCCTCGTTCTGGGCCCACGCCCATCTTTGGTTGGGCCAGGGCGAAAAAGCGGCCGAGATCCTCTACGCCTACGCCAACCACGCTTCGCCGCTGCGGGCCTGGCGCGAAGAGCAGCCGCCCAAGGGCGAGAAGACGAAGGAGCCGTTCGTCGGCGACATGCCCCACAACTGGGCCTCGGCTGAATTCATCCGCCTGGTCCGCAATCTCCTCGTCCTGGAGCGAGGCGGCGAGCTGCATTTGCTCGAAGGCCTGCCCCGGCCCTGGCTGGCGCCGGGCGCGAAGACCGCGCTGCGCGGCGTGGCCACAGACTTCGGCCCGGTCACGATGACCCTCGAGGTGTCCCCGGACGGCGCCTCCGCCCGTCTCATGGTCGTTCCTCCCGCGAATCCCGATCTGAAGCGCATCGTCGTCCATCTCGGAGCCTGGGCCGCCGAAGCCCAGCCGAAAGAGACAAGGACCGACGCCGGCCTGGAGTGGACAATCCCCCTGGCGCGCTGACCGGCGTCAGTCGGCCGGAATGAAGGACAAGTTGAAAGTGCCGTAAGTCTGCGCCCCGCGTTGGGTCTGGAATTCCCGGCTCAAGAAAACATAGCCGTAGCTGAGTTTAAACCGCTTGAAACGGAGCGCGACTCCGGCCACGGCCTGGCCGACCAGCGGGATCTTCTCGACGCGCGGTCCGTCACGGAACGAGTTGCCGTCCAAGGTGATGTCCCGGATCACGGCTTTGCCTTCCAGGGCCAGGAAGACATGGAAACCGAACGGCCGCTTTCCCGACGGGCGCGCGCCCCGCTCCTCGAAAAGAACCGCGCTGTCACGGCCCGGCTGGATGGGAGCGCTGCCGAAATCGCCAGGCAGGTTCCAACCCAGGCGCAGCTCCACGCCGGCCATGGCCCCGGTGAAAGCGTTGGACAGCGTGGCCCGGGCATGGACGATGGCGTCCCTTCCGAAGCCTTCCTCGGCCCTCGGGCGGAGGATCTTCCGCAGGTGGTCGTAGGTCAGGGCCAGTACGGGCTCGTTCTTGAGCTGATAGGCCCAGCCTCGCGGCCGATCCCAGCCGAAGGTGTGATGCCACAGCGTTTGGATCGTCCCGGCCAGGGACAGCGGGCCGATGACGCCGACGTCGATCTCGGCTGAGTCCAGACTGCCCTCGTCTTGGCTATGGACGGCCAGGCCGGCGTAGAGATATCCGGCGTATGGCCGGTCAGAGGCATCCGGAACGGAGCGGGTGATGTTCTCGGGCGTATATATGGACTGGTCCAACGAAAGGGAAAAGAACCGCCGGGCCCCCGATCTCTGGGTAAGCGGCAGCCGGCGGGCCAGGAAGTCGATCCAGCCCGGGGCCCGCAGCTTCCTTTCGCCTTCGCCGATCTCCGGAGAAACCCAAAGGAGCTTCACTCCGTTCGTATAATTCCGGTCGGTTCCCGCGGCCACGTCGTTCTCGACGTAGAGGCTGAAAATGCCCAGCGGAGCTGGGGGCTTTTTATCTTCGGCAGCCCGGATCGGGCTCGCGGCCGCAAGGACGATCCCGCAGACGGCCGTCGCCAAATAAATGCGGTTCGATCTCATCGTCTCAATTCGGCAGGACGGTCATCGCCTTGGGGTCGAACCAGACAAGGACGGTCAGGATGTCGGCCGGCAGGCCGTCGAATTCCCCGCGCAGGATCCGCCGATGCGGTGGACCCGCATGGACCGGGCGAAGATCGATATTGCTTTTGTACAAGGGTTCGTCCCATTTCGGGAAAAAAAGGAAGTGCCCTTGGTAGAAAGGGATTTCGACGGTGACCGTAAAGCGGAAATTCTTGTCCGCTTCCCACGACCGGGCCGGGTAAAGGAGGTAATCGAAGCCGGTGAATCCGCGGGCCGGCCAGGCCGCGGTATAGCCATAGCGGAACTCGGCCACGAAGGGCCGCTGGCGATAACGGATAGTCAGGTCGTTCCGCCCCGGCTTGATCTTGAGATCGAGAGCGGCCGTCTTGAATTCCGGGGGGGTGGCTTCGCCCAGCGGTGTGTGGCCGAAGATCGCCGAGAATCTCGCGGCCGGAGCCGCGTCCGGCTTCAACGCCTGGAGGAACGGCCGGTAAAGCGGCTCGAAGAAAGCC
>Ga0182021_10009509_pt1 | contig 11525 bp, 10 predicted proteins | sample 612E3MmetaG_FD_120493 | JGI IMG/M metagenome (GOLD analysis project Ga0182021, IMG submission 120493) | Permafrost microbial communities from Stordalen Mire, Sweden - 612E3M metaG (Illumina Assembly) | ecosystem: Environmental > Terrestrial > Soil > Wetlands > Permafrost | place: Sweden...
AAAACTTTTCCGCCCTTTACTGTAAACAGGTTTGAAGCGGCGCCTTCAAGCACGACTTTATCCCTTGTCGTAAAAAGCGCCTCCTGTGCCTGATTTGCTGCGGCCTCATTTTTTGCCAACACATTTTCAAAGTAATTTATAAGCTTATGCCTGTAAATATCATTCCCGAGTGCATTTCTTTTTATTGAACATGTGAAAACATTAACGCCGGTTTTATAAAAATCATCTGGGTACCCCATCAACTTCTTTGCAAATATAATAAGGCCGGGTTTGGATTTGGGGTCGAATATAAGCTTGTGCCCATAAGAGCTTCTGGTCACCACTATCTTTATATATGCATCCGTCCCAAGCAAGTCATTCTTTAAGAGAAGCTTAAATACGGCGGACCTGATATTTTCAGAAGTAAAAAAGTCAGTATTGTAGCGCAACTGGAGCATCGAAGAAAAAAGCCTGTCAAGATGCAGGTCAAAAGAAGGGATATTTCCATTGCGGGCCTTCATTGTCTCAAACAGACCGTCGCCGAATACAAATCCGCAGTCGCTGCTTATTGGAAACAGGGCTTTTTTTGAGTCTGCATAAATGTTATTTATAAATATGTATTCGTTCATTTCACTTCCACGTATTGTCCATGTTATTTTATTGTCTTTATATTTTTTATTATGTTTTTTAAAATTGAGTACCCTGCATTGTAAGTTCTTCCCTCCATATCCGGTTGGCTGGCTGTTAAACACAAGCTCCCAAAAGATTTAATATATTTTTTTAAGAGACTTGTCAATTATCTTTCAACAGATCCATATTTTTTTGTGAAAAGAATTCCAGTGTTTCCTTTAAAGCCATACCCTTATCCAGTGTTTCCCTATATTCACTTTCAGGGATCGAGTCCTCTACTATTCCTCCCCCTACATTATAATAGAATTTTTTATTCTTTATGACAAATGTCCTTATTGCAATATTTAAATCCATAGTTCCATCCAAGCCTATATAACCGATGGAGCCTGTATATATATTCCTTGCTGTAGGCTCAAGCGAGTCGATTATTTCCATGGCTCTTATCTTTGGCGCTCCTGTAATGGACCCACCAGGGAATGCTGCCTTTATGATATCGGTATGGCCATACCCTTCCTGCATCTGGCCTGTTACTGTGGAAACCAGATGAAAAACCCTTGCATATTTTTCAACAACTTATTTGTTTTTAAACCGGCTGCTCCGCCTGTACTGCTATCATAATATCTGCTTATGTTATTATTGTAATCACCGTCTATTTTCTTTTTGTAATCATCGAAAAAATCCCTGCAATAAGAGCTGCGGTCCAGAGAAACACGGCAATTTGCTCCATCATTCAGTTTTCTGTAGTTCTTGATAAAATAACACCTGCCATTTTTATGGTTAAAAGCTAAAAACTTTAAATAATAGCAAAGATAAAATACAGGCACCTTTAGATCTTTTTTTGCCTTTGCAGGAAACTTTTCAATATAATTTTTAAGGTCATAGGAAAAATATCCCATAAATCCCCCCTTATAATCAGGTGAGATAACCTCGCCGGCATCATCCACAACTTTTTGGCAGGCACTTTGATTATGCAGTACGCCTGATCCTGAACTAATGCCTTGTCCACAGTTTATACCTGATTTTTGGCCGACTCCTTGTCCGTTGCTTATACCAGTTTTTTTACCGACTTGCGATTCAGGGCTTGTATTTAAATTATCAAAATAAATATTTCCTGTATCACTGAAAATAGTTTTTTTCAATATTTTCTCAAGGAATTTAAGAGGATTGCTGCAAACTTTTTCCTTTCCAACTGAATGCAAATCCATAATCTCATTTTTAATTCCGGAGCTCTTTAACACAAATTCCGGCTCCCATGCAAGATAAGAATAAGTGGAAAATCTGTTTGGAACCAGGCTGCTGTCGAGAAATGAAATATATTTATATGTCTTTGCCTTTGTGGCTAAAGTGTAAAAAATATCCTCAAAAACATAGCCCTTATCCAAAGGTACGATTGCAGTTATAACCTGATTTTCTTTTTTTTGCTTATTGCCAGACATTTTGTTTTTATTTTATAAGTATGTCTTTTTAATTATAGAAAGAATATGCTTATAGGTATATTTATTTCTATTGAAAATTTTCTTCAACAGAATATTTATTTTCCAGAGATATTTTCATTACAAGCAGCTTTGTTTTTTAAAATATATATTTTTTTTAAGATTTTATGAAATTATTAATAATCTTTAAGCCGCTGGCTGTAAGAAATGACTCAGGATGAAACTGTACGCCTTCAAGATTGTATTTTTTGTGCCGTATCCCCATTATTATCCCGTCTTTTGTCCAGGCTGAGATATCAAAGTCGTTTGAAAGCGTATTATTTTCAACTATAAGCGAATGGTACCTTGCTGCCTCAAAGGGATTTTCTATGCCATTGAATATCGTCAGGCAGTCATGATAGACCAAAGATGTCTTTCCATGAACGACAATCCCTGAGTTTATTATATGGGCGCCAAAAACTTCTGCAATACACTGATGGCCGAGACACACGCCAAGTATCGGAATATAATTATAGAAATGCTCTATAACTTTTTTGGATATTCCGGCTTCACCCGGTTTTCCTGGTCCAGGCGATAAAACTATCTTTGATGGTGACATTTCTTTTATCTCATCAATGCTTATCCTGTCATTTCGCCTGACTTTGATATTTTCACCTAAAATCCCCAGGTACTGCACAAGATTAAAGGTAAAAGAATCATAATTATCTATCATCAGGATATCTATTTTTTTATTTTTTATTTTTCCAGGCATAAGAATCATTATACAAGCTAAAAAATTTTTATAAGGGACAGTGCCTATTTTACAGTAATAAATCTTACAGCAATAGTCAATTTAATGCCTGTAATATTCATGTGCAGTTTTTTTGTTGACTTTTTAAATAAAATATTTCTTTCTTTATAGCTATAGTACATAATAGCTGCCAGTAAATAATTCAATTTTTAATTAATTGTTTTTTGAAAGAGAACTTAGAGTGTTTTTAATTTAGCTTTTTTCTATACTTATTCACAGGAAAATTAAATTTTTTATTTTAAATACAATGATACAGGTTGAAAATCTTTCAAAAAAATTCGGCAATATTCTTGCAGTTGACAATGTTTCTTTTGAGATAAAAGACGGGTCCATATTCGGGTTTCTTGGTCCGAACGGCGCAGGAAAGACCACGACAATAAGAATGCTTTCCACACTCATCAAGCCAACAAGCGGCAATGTAATTATTGACGGAAGAGAACTATCAAAAAATGGCGAGTATATAAGGTCAATTCTTGGAATACTTACAGAAACGCCCGGGATGTATGAGAAGATATCTGCAATTGAAAATTTAAAGTTCTTTTCCGGTTTTTATGGACTTCAAGAGAAAAAAAGAAAGCAGAATATTGAAAAATACCTTAAACTGTTTGACCTTTGGGACAGGCGGGATGACCTGGTCAGCATCTATTCCAAAGGAATGAAGCAAAAACTCGCTATCGCCCGGACTCTCATTCATGAACCAAAAATATTATACCTTGATGAGCCGACTGCAGCTCTTGACCCTGAGAGCGCTTTCATGGTTAGAAACTTTATAGAAAATCAGAAAAATGAAAAAACAACCGTCTTTTTGTGCACGCATAATCTTGAAGAAGCCTCAAATCTTTCTGACGTTGTCTGCATAATTAAAAACAGGATTATAAAAATATCAACACTTGATGATCTTCAAAGAAGTAAAAAGGGCAAAAAAATAGAGATAGTCTTCAATCAGCCTGCTGTCAGATATGCCGGAATCCTCAGGGATTTCACCGAGATTATCGATCTTGAAGTAAAAGAGGATAAAATCAACTTTTCAATGGAAAATCCTGAAAAAATAAACCCGGTAATAATAAAAAAACTGGTCGATTCCGGAGCTGAAATAGTCTATTTTAATGAGATAAAGGCAAGCCTTGAGGAAATATACCTGGACCTGATAAGAAGCTGAAGTTTGCAGGGATAGAAATTTTATGAAGAACGCATTAAAGATTTTTAAAAAAGAAATAAAAGAGGTGCTTAAAAACAGGGCCATATGGCTTCCGATACTGGCCGTAAGTATAATGTTTTCTGTAATATTTCCGGGAATAATAACCTTTACCCTGGACTCTTTTACCAAGGACCCTGATACTGCAAGTTTTGTAGCCAGAATTTTCCTGAATACCGGTAACCTTCAGGTTGCAATGATGCAGTTTATTATAAAACAGTTCATGATATTTTTGTTGCTCATTCCCGCAATGCTGCCAAGCCTTATTGCCCCTGCTTCCATAGTGCTTGAAAAAGAGAGTAATACCCTTGAACCGCTGATTGCCACTCCAATAAAGACAAGCGAACTTCTGCTGGGAAAAACACTTACAAGTATGATACCGTCTTTTACGATAACCCTGATTAATTTTGTTATGATAACTATTGTAATAGATGTGCTTGGTTATATGAAGTTTAAAATGCTGCTCCTGCCAACCATCGAATGGTTTGTGGTTACTTTTCTCTTAAGCCCAATACTCTCTTTTATAATAACAATGATAAGCATCATAATTTCTTCAAAATCAACTGACATAAGATCCGCTCAGGGTTTGGGAGCGGCTGTAATATTTCCGATATATGCAATAATCGGCGCTCAGATTGGAGGGCTGTTCCTGCTGAATGTAAGATACCTTTTGCTGGGCTGCCTGGTTCTTGCTTTGGTCTGCCCGCTGGTATTACGGCTTGCAATAAGAGTGTTTGACAGGGAGAATATACTGACCAAGTGGAAAATGAAATAGTTTTTACTTTCTGCCATATACAGGTTATTGGCGAAGGAAATTATATCAGCCAATCTAAAAATGAAATAGCATTTTATTATCCGCCATATTAGGAGCATTGTTGGGGCAAATTACATTAACCAAATAAAAAAAGTAACAGGGTCCCATTCAAATTGCAAAGGAGCCCTGTTACTTTTTAATTGAGATTTTAGCGCAGTTTTAAGCTTTAAAGTTCCTTCTGTTCAAGAATGATTTTTTTAATGATTTCTATTTCCTTCTCAGTAAAATCTTTAGCTTTGGTGTAAGTTTCCATAACGCTGTTTATGATCTCAGAATATGTTTCTTTGGTCATATTTTTTACTTTATCAGCCTTTTCTTCAACTTTTTCACTAATATCAAGAACAGCTCTTTTAATATCAGTCCTTAGCTCTTCCCCGGTCTTTGTAGTTAGAAAAAGCGCAGCAACTGCTCCTGCAGCCAATCCTATAACAAAGCCGATTATTCCGCATCTCAAACCTGATGAACAGCTTGAAGATTCTTCACTCATTATTTTCCTCCCATCGTATTAATATCTGTTTAGATTATAGCAGAAAATAAAAAAAATAAGGAAGTGAAGGAGTTAATAAATATAAAATTTTTATATTCAAGGATCTCTAAAACCTGCAAAACCTTTAAAATCAGCATCTAGAATAAATTGCATTTTTTTAGCCAGTCAACACTTTCCCGGATAGTCTGCCTTATTGGACGTGGATTATACCCCAATTGCTCAGTAGCTTTTCCATGGCTTATATAAGAATTACTTCTTAAAGTCCGTAAAGAATATATTGTAAATACAGGTTTATGGCCGGTTATCCTATAATAGATAGGCGTAAGCATGGCCACAGGGTAGGCTACCCAGACAGGCAATTTATATTTTGGTATGGGAATGCCTGTTGTATCTTTTAGAATCTGCATCAGTTCGCTCATGGTCACTCTCTGCCCTGAAAGCATATAAGTTTGGCCATTTATCCCTTTTTGGGCTGCGAGTATATGGCCTATGGCAGCGTCTCTTGCATCAACAAAATCAAAAGCTCCGTCAACAATGATTTTTTGCTTTCCGGTAAAGTAATCAATAAACATTGAACCTATGTTTGATAATTTGAAATCGTAAGGTCCCATGATTCCTGTAGGGCAGACGATGACGGCATCAAGGCCCCGCAGCCTGACTGCCTCAAGGACTGCAATACTTGCTTTCGCTTTTGTCCTGTTATACTCGCCCATCCGGTTGCAAGGGTCGAAAGGCAGCGTCTCGTCTATAATAGTCCCGTCTTTACTTTCCTTGAAGGCGTGTATGGAGCTGGTGTAAATCAGCCTTTTTACTTTGCATTCAAGGCATGCTTTAATTACATTGTCGGTGCCGGTAATATTTATTTCCCTTAATCTTCTATGCCGCCCGGGCATTATCGATACTTCAGAAGCAAGATGATAAACATATTCCGCACCGATAAATGCTTTTTTTAATGATTCAAGATCAAGCACATCTCCAAATAATTGCTCGACTTCACAGCCGGAAAAACATGCTGTGTCTGAAGATTTTCGTACCAATGCCTTTATATTTCTGCCCCTGTTTAAAAGCTCCCTTATAAGAGCATTCCCCAAAAGACCGGTTGCACCTGTAATTATATCCATAAATCTAAACTATCTTCTCTTTTGCATTTTTGTATTTTGCCATGCCAAATAAAATATAAATACTGTCCTACCAATATAATGGACTGCCAGCCAACTTTATAAACTTATAAACTTGCTTTTTAATAGGGTTTTTATTGCAAAATAGGTTATCCACTTGCTGGGTTTATTTTTTTTCTCTATATCCACAAGCATTCTGCCATTTAGGGAAAATTCCATTTTCCATTTCCAACCATCAAGTTTTTTATCTTGAATATATTTCAAGGCATTCTTTAAATTGGTATTCTGTTTGCTGCAGCCAGCATCCACCAATAATTGGGAGATTTCAAGGATATCGCTCTGAAATCCTCTCGGAAAACCAAAAATAGCCCATTGCCGGCTCTTCCCCCTCTTTCTCGGATAATTTGCTTCTACAATATCGTGGCTTAAAAGAAATTTTGTTGCTTTATCTAAGGTTCTATTAATGCTTTCATTTCTATTTTCTATAGGAATGTTATTTAGTGCCCTGACTATTTTGGCGATTCCCCAAGGACATTTCAACTGCTGCCTGTACTTGCACCGGAAGTCGTTTCTAAAAACAATGTCAGTTACAAAATCAATTAAATTCTGTGTAAAGAAGGCATCAAAATAGCCAAATCTTAAAAGCATTTCAAGAGTAATTCCCTGCAGGCACATAAGGTTACCTGAGTAACGCCCCGCAGAAGGAAAGGCTCCTTTTAATGTTTGCATATCATTTACCATCAGCTCAACGGCTTTTTTTATCGCTGGATTGTTATTTCTTATACCTAAAAGCGAAAGAAAATATAGCTGCCAATAAGAGGCCCTGTATAAAGGATTGTAAGAGAAACTTCCTTCCTGCCACAATCCTGACGGATCCTGCAAATTTAAAATGGCTGCAGCCGAACCTGACTTCCGGATTAAATCTTCATAATAAAAAGCATCAGAAGGTTGAAGTTTCTTCCCTACAATATTAATAAGGGTATAGTATTTAACAGAAGGATTTTCGTCCTCAAGAAGCCATTCTATTGATTTTTCCATGAAATATAACAGTCCCTGGCAAAAATATCTTTATTTTTTTGATAACACAAAAAACAATTATTAATCAGAGGTAGTAAATTAATTTTATACCAGATTTACAGTTAATAATCTATAAAAACTTTTTAAATATCCGGATTATATTCGTCAGGGTTATGATTATCAGGAAAATATGCAAAGAACTAAACCGATTTCTGGCCCTCCAGATTATATACAGGCGAATTATAATTTAAAAATTGGGCCGATTTATAAACAGTTTTTTATTAAAATGATTAGTTTCTCTTTAATATAGTTGAGAAACCAGGCCATATATCTTTTTATATTTCTCATATTTTTCAAGATATCTTTGCTTTATCTTGTTGTCGGGCTCAAATCTGTCTTTTACCTTTACGAATTTAGAGATTGCCTCGTTTAATGTAAACTTTCCGGTGCCGGCACCTGCAAGCATCATTGTTGCAAGGCATCCTGCTTCAGTTATGTCCATGCGGAGTATAGGACTATCAAGAAGTGAGGCCTTTAACTTAAGCTCATAATCTGATTTGGCTCCGCCGCCTGTGGCCCTTAACTCGGTTAGTTTAATGCCGCTTTTTTTAACAAGTTCAAGGTTAAAGCATATCTCAAAAACAAGGCCTTCAACCAAAGCTTTAAAGATATCCTCCTTGGTGGTGCCAAGGTCAAGACCTATTAAAGAACCCTTTGCAACCGGGTCCTGGTAAGGGGTGCCTGTTGCGGAAAAATATGGCAGTGCAAAAATCCTCGAGGTTGTGTAGTCAAGTTTTGAAGAAATTTCCCTTATCGTCTGATTCTGCCCATCAGATATGTTATCCCTGAACCATTTGACTACACTTCCTGAAGAAAGGTTATATGCAAGTGTCACATATTTATCAGCAACTCCATGAGCCTGGCATGGAAAGTTATACGCAAGCATTTCACCGTTTGTTTGCGCTTCCTCCATACAGATAGTGGCGCACTCAACGGTACCCATTCCATCTGCGGCAACACCCCCTGTAACAGCTCCTGCTCCAAGAGCTGAGCAGGGCTGGTCATGGCATCCGGAAACGACAGAGACTTGTCCCTTAAACCCGAGTTCTTCCGCAATCTTTCTACTGACTTTTCCAATCTCAATTCCTGATGGAGCAGGTTTTGAAAACAGGCTGATATCTATATCAAAATCATCAAGGATACCTTTGGTCCATTCCTTTTTTCTTACATCAAAAAACAATGTCCTGGAAGCAAGCGCATAATTTATCCTCGGCTCTTCTACTCCAAGTTTGTGTGCAAGGAGATCATCGGTAAGGAAAATTTTTTTGGTGTTTTTATAAATCAGCGGCCTGTTATTTTTTATCCATAAAATCTTGTTTAAGGGACAGATATATCCCGGAGGAAACCCTGTAATCCCGAATAACTCTGCAACAGAGTATTTTGAGAGAACAAATTCAAGCTCCTTAATGCTTCTGGCATCAGTTGAATAAATCGTATTAAAAATCACATTACCTTTTCCATCTACTGGTGTAATACCTTCCCCGAATGTTGAGACTGCCAATGCCGTTACAGGGTCTTTTATCACCGCAGGAGTATTATTTACATTTCTCAATACATCAAAAACCTTTTTCCATTGCGCGTCAGTGTCAAATTCAACCCATCCGGGCTCAGGGAATAAAAGGTCATATTCCTTATAATCAGAAGCCAGAACGCTGCCATTTTCATCAAAGACTATTGCTTTGGTGCCTGTAGTGCCGATATCTATCCCCATCAAGCTCATTCTTTTTTATCCTCCGGTTTGTTTATTTCATGCTCTTTACAAGAATCATTTCAATTTCTCCCCTGTTTTTTTCGGGATCAAAATAAGAATCAATGATTCTCTCTGCCGGCAAAGCATTAATTCTTTCATTCATTGTTTTGAGAGCCATGCAGTTGATTTCAACTGCCTTTTCTACAGGCATTCTTTCAGGATTTATATCCAACCCAAAGTATTCCTTAAAGCCTGCCATTTTAAGAACAAAAAGCATGCTTTCAGCCTGCTGCCATTCTATTACTCCAACGTTTAAATCCTGGTCATAATTACCAAGCGGCTGGCTGTTCCAATGGGTATTAAACAATCTTCCTTCCCTTAAGCATCTTGCAATTGCATAAGGCGTATCTTCGCCACCCATCCTTATATGGCCGATTTCGGGCTGCATTCCCATAAGTGCAACACCCTTGTCAAGCAACGCCCTGTTCTCTTTATTCTTCATCCTGTTTTCAATATCTTTACAGGCAATAAGGCCGTCTGCGGTTGTCCTGTAAATATTATTGGGAGCAGGCTCATAAGGTTTTGGTTCTATGGCGCATATAACGCCCGGAACTTCGTCCATGGCTTCCGCAACAGCGCCTTCAAATCTATCCCACATATCATAAAAGAGAGTTCCTAGTGAATATGTGTAACCATCAATACCTGGCCATATCCCTGCATGGTGAAGCTTCTTTGCTTTTACAAACTTAAGGGCATTTACAAGTGTTTCGCTTGCTTTGTTACGATATTTTTTTATCGGGTTTGAAAGTGAACCGAATTCATATTCTTTTGGATAAAATATTGCAGGATAAGCCGACTGAAGCACTATACCGGTTTCCTTTTCAAGTCTTTCATAAAGGTGATAGTTTTCTTCATTTACTTCAACCGGGTAATGCGCTTCTATTGCTTTTACCCCGAATTTGGCCATCCCTGCAGCCATTTCTATTCTTTCAGCAATAGTCTTGTTCGGGACATAAGCTTCGTGAAAACGCCCACCGCCCGGTGAGAAATACCAAATGCCTAAAGAAATCTTCAAATCAAGTGAAAAACTCTTCATGTGCTTTACAAGTTCTTCCCTTGTAAGCCTTTTTTTCTGATAGCTTGTATCAGTTATTGAATAAGTCATTTTTTACTCCTTTTCCAACATTGTACTGCTTAATAAATTTATAACTAAAGTCCTGCTGAATGATTTAACTTTTATCTAATTTTTTTTAAAGCTTATCTTAAAATTTTTTTAATCCGGCTTTTTATCAAATCATCCAGATCAAACTATTTAAATACTAATCGTTTGGTATTCCGTTTTCTGATAATTCCCTCCGCCCTGGCAACCAGGACAATCTTTAAAAAAACAGTTCCTTTTTACTTTGAGACTTCTATCTGTATTTTTATCTGTTGTCCAGGGTTTGTTTTCAAAAGCCTGATAGCTTCTTCAGTTTTCTCAAGCGGGTATGTCCCGGTTATAAGAGGTACAACTTTAACAATCCCTTCTTCTATGGAACGAATAGCGCCCGGCCATGCAAGAGGAGCAAGCCATGCAGAACGGATTTCTTTGTCCATGGTATGAAAGCTGAGAGCCGGAATCTTGAATGCGTCGCCCTCATTTGGAAGCCCAAAATGTACTATAACTGCACAATTACCGACAATTTCCACAGCCTGCTCAAATGCAGCATTTGAACTTGTCGGTACTATTGCCCTGTCTGCAAGCCTTCCCTTGGTGAGCTCGCTTATCGTTTTCTTTAAATCCGGGGTATAATATTTACTGTTTTTTTCAACTGTGTTGAAAATATAGTCAGCTCCTACTTTTTTTCCCTGTTCAAGTCTCCAGTCATCATTTGTTGCCCCCATTAAAGCAATTTTTGCCGCCCCAAGAGCCTTGATCATCTGGATCATCATCATCCCCATTGCACCAGGACCAAAAACTGCAACAAAATCTGCGATTTTAATTCCAAGTTTTTTAACTCCGTTTAAGGCACATGCAAGCGGTTCTGTAAATGCGCCGGCAGAATAACTCATATCATCAGAAATTTTAAAAAGGCCGGTATATCTAGAAACACAATACTCTGCAAAGCCGCCATTTGCAGTTACGCCGGGGACACTTAAGTTTGCACACAAGTGAGTCTGCCCTTCAGCACATGCATAGCAGGCATTGCAATTCTGTACAGGATTTACAACAACCCTGTCGCCGGGTTTAAACAAACCAAGCATCTCGGGAACACTACCGACTTTTACCACTTCACCGGTAAACTCATGCCCCAGCACAATCGGGCCTTTGC
>Ga0182021_10009510_pt1 | contig 11523 bp, 10 predicted proteins | sample 612E3MmetaG_FD_120493 | JGI IMG/M metagenome (GOLD analysis project Ga0182021, IMG submission 120493) | Permafrost microbial communities from Stordalen Mire, Sweden - 612E3M metaG (Illumina Assembly) | ecosystem: Environmental > Terrestrial > Soil > Wetlands > Permafrost | place: Sweden...
ACATGGACACCATCGCGCACCTGATCCAAAACGGCCGGCGGGACGAGGCCGTCAAGCTGTGCGAGGAACTCAAGCAGTCCGGCGAGGTGGACTTGGTGACGCTGGAGACGACGCTGGAATTTCTCGGTGTGAAGCAGGAGCGTGCGCTGGTTCCCAAGCCGCTGGCGGAAGCCGGGCGGCTGCGGTCGCAGGGGAAATTCGCCGAGGCGGAACAATTGCTCAAGTTGCTGCTCGCAAGCAAACCGGAAAATCTCGAGGCGGCGATGATGCTGGTGCGGCTTTACGCGCAGGATTTGCGGCAGCCGGGCCGGGCGCATGAAGTCTTGCGGCAACTGGAAAAGCAGCCGCGCATTTCAGCGGGCCACATCGAGTTCGCGCGCCGTTCGATTGATGAATGGAGCCGGCCGCGGCCGGGAAAAACCGAACCGGTCGTGCCGTCCCGGGCTGCATCGGTTGACGAACTGCTAGCGCAGGGTTTTTTCGGCACGGCGATTGAATTGCTGGACGAGAAGATCAAGGCGCAGCCGCAGGATTTTGAGCTGCGGTTGAAACTGGCGGAGGTTCACGCGGTGCATTGCAACAATTTTCAACTGGCGGAGAAGATCATCCGGCAGATGGCGGCGGGTTCAAATTTCACTCCGCAGCAGATTGAACTGGCCGGGGCGAAGTTCAAGGAATGGCGCGAAGCCGGCCCCCTGCGCGCGGCCTGACTTGCAAAGCAGCCTGTTTGCCGTCTAAATTTCAGCCATGCCGCTTTACGAATACGAATTGTGCGAGGGCGAGTGCAAGGTGTGCGGCGGGACGTTCACACTGAACCGTCCGCTGTCCGCGCCGCCGCTGACGAAATGCCCGGCCTGCAAAAAGCCGGTGCGCAAGGTTTTTTCCGCGTTCAGCACGCCGCACAAGCTCAAGCCGCTGTCCATCTCGGATGCGAAGAAGTCTGGTTTTCAGGTCTATAAACGGCTCGGCAAGGGCGAATACGAGCGGCAGTAAAACCGTTGCCCCGTTGAAAGCCGGCCGTGGCCGGCGGGACGCAACGATTTCATTTTGAATTCTTTTTTGACGGAGGTTGTCCATTCCTCTAGCGTATCTATCGGAAGATGATTTTTTCTGCGCCCAGATTTTGTGCGCGCCTCGCCGCCGGCGTGGCGCTGGCCGCGCTGTCGGCGGCGGCGCAGCCGAACATCCAGTTTTCCAAGCCGGTGGATCAGGAAACCGCCAAAAAGGACAACTCCTTCATGCGGTCGGACAGTGAACTGCGTCGCGCCGCCGGCGGGTTCAACGCACCGTCGCCGCTGTTCAACCTCGGCCCGGTGCAGGCGTTTGACCGGCTGCCCGGCGCGGCGGCACCGCGGGCGGCCTCGCCGGAAGACTCCAGAAAATGGCAAAAGATCCTCGAAGGGAAAAAAAACTGGACGCTGATGACGCCGGAGGAAATCCTGGGCGTGCAGACGCCGGAACAAATCCTTGGCATCCCCGACCCGAAGAACGACGACAAGCTCACGCCGGAGGAGCGGTTTTTGCAGCGGCAGGAACGGTTGTCCTCGGCGGCGGCCACGAACAGCTACCGCCGGCCGGACGCCTATTTGCGCGATGACCGGTCGAATCCGTTTCGGCAGCCGGGCGCGGGCGATCCCTTCGCCCGTCCGGGCGCGAATCTGGATTCAACTTCGCCGAAGTATTTCGGCCAGCCTCTGAACGCGTCGTCGGACTCGCCGTTTGGCGCAAAAGACAAGCAGGCTTCCGAATGGTCGAATCCGTTTAACCTGCCGCCGTCGCCCAAGGCCACGCCGGAGCAGTTGGCGGGAATGGAGCGGTTCCGCGCGCTGATGGAGCCGGCGGCGGTGCTGGAAAAACCGGCGTCGGCGGCGCGTCCGGCGATGGTGGCGGCTGCGCCGGATCCCTATTTGGAAGCGCTGCCGAACCTGAATCCTGCCGGTCACACGTTCACCTCGCCGCAGCGCAACATCGGCAAGCCCTCGGGCATCAAGCCGCTGCCGGGCATCACCGGGCCTTACCCGGCGCCGGCGGCCCGGACGGCGGCGCAGTCGCAGTTGCCGCCGTGGTTGTCGGATTCGGCGACGCCGTTCAGCGTGCCGCAGCGGAAGTTTTAAGCGCGGTCAATACGCGGAGGTGGTGAGGAGAACCTGTTCGAGCGTGGAGAGGCCGTCGCGGGCGCGGTCAATACCCACCATGCGGAGGGTGCGCATGCCCTGGTTGATGGCGACCTTGGCCATTTCGCGGGTGCTGGCGCGGGCGATGATGAGCTTGCGGATCTGGTCGGTGATGGTCATGGCCTCGATGATGGCCATGCGCCCGACGTAGCCGGAATTTTTGCAGCGGTCGCAGCCGCGTCCCCGGTAGAGCTGCACGCCGTCGAACATGGCCGGGTCAATGCCGAGGTCTTCAAACATTTTCGCCGGATAACCGACCGGCTCCTTGCAGTGCGAGCAGATGCGGCGCATCAGGCGTTGCGCGCAGGACAAAATCACAGAGGAGGAAATCAGGAAGGGCGCGATGCCCATGTCGTCGAGGCGCGCGATGGCGCCGGGGGCGTCGTTGCAGTGCATGGTGGACAAGACCTGGTGGCCGGTGAGCGCGGCTTCAATGGCGATTTCGGCGGTCTCGGTGTCGCGGATTTCCCCGATCATGATGATGTCCGGGTCCTGGCGCAGGATGGAGCGCAGGGCGTTGGCGAAGGAGAGGCCGATTTCCTTTTTGGTCGGCACCTGGTTGATGCCGGGAACCTGAAATTCCACTGGGTCCTCGACGGTGACGATGTTCCATTGCGGGCTGTTGAGCTCGTTGAGCGCGGAGTAGAGCGTGGTGGTCTTGCCGGAGCCGGTCGGGCCGGTGACGAGGATCAGCCCGTGCGGCGCGTCAATGGCCGTCCGGAACTGCTTCAAGGTGTTCTCGTCCAGGCCGAGCTTGTCAATGCTCGCGGACAAATTGCTTTTGTCGAGGACGCGCAGGACGATTTTTTCGCCGTGGACGGTCGGCAGAATGGAGACGCGCAGGTCGTAGTCCTTGCCGCCCACCTTGACGCGCATGCGGCCGTCCTGCGGCAGGCGGCGCTCGGCGATGTCGAGGTTGGACATGATCTTGAAGCGCGAGGCCAGCGCGAGCTGCATCTGCTTGGGCGGCGGCGTGGCGTTGATCAGCACGCCGTCAATGCGGTAGCGCAGGCTGATCTGCTTCTCGAACGGTTCGAGGTGGATGTCGCTGGCGCGGTCCTTGATGGCCTGCAGCACAATCAAGTTGGCGAGCTTGATGACCGGTGCCTCCTCGCTGGAGGCGGCAAGCTGGTCCAGGTTGACATCCTCGACGGCCTCCCGGACGGACTCGATGGTGTCGGCGTCGGCCTCGGCGTCGCTCTTGGTCTTGGCGGCCTGGATGATGTCCTCCATCGAACCGCTCTTGGCGGAGTCAATGGCATTCAGCTTTTCGGTGATCGCCTTTTCGGAGGCGATGAGCGGCGCGATTTCCAGCTTGGTGATGCGCTTGACGTCGTCGAGGGCCAGCACGTTCAGCGGGTCGGCCATCGCGAGGAACAGCTTATTTTCCAGCCGGCCAATCGGGACGACCTTATAGTTGTGGGCGATGTCGCGCGGCACCAGTTCCACCACTTCCGACGGGATGCTGATGCGTGGCAGGTTGATCGGCGAGACGTTCAGCACGCGGCCCATGCAGACGGCAAGGTCATCCGGGCTGACGTATTGCTTGTCTTTGTCAATGAGCAGTTTTACCAGCCGCGCGCCTTCCTTCTTCTGGCGTTCGAGCAGCTCCTCGATCTGGTTTGTGCTCAACAGCCCGTCCTCGACGAGGGCGTCGGCGATGCGTTCGGCGAAGGACTTGATTTTTGCCATGGTCAGCGAAACGCCTTGCGGAGATTGGTGATGATGTCGGTCGGCGCGGCGACATACCACAGCAGCCGGTGCGTGGTCGCCTCGGACAGTTCCTTGGCGGCCTGCTGGTTGAACGGGTTGGCCGTCGCCACCAGGATTGCCTTGCTCATCCGATCTAGCGGCAGCACGCACCAGCGGCGGCAGACATCCGCCGGAAACCCGCGCGCCAGGTCCATGTCCACGTCGTAGCGGTCCAGCGGCAGATACGCCACGCGCGACTTGTCGGAAAGCAGCCGCAGCGACTTTTCAATCAGTAAAACCCCCTTCTCGTGCAGCGTCTGGATGAACGGCTCCACCACGTCCGGCGGCGACACCCCCAGATCCACGTTCCGCCAGCACAGGTCAAAATCTCCCGCCGTGATGATTTTGCTCTCCACAAAAATCTTATACAGCGTCTTGCGGCCGTCGTCCACCTCCTCAGCCGCCGCCGTCCGCGCCTTGCGCCGCAGCATCGTCGTCTCGTTCACCGCCGCCATCGCCGCCGTCTCCGAGGCCGGCTGCACCACCGCGTTGCTGGCCTTGTCCTCGATTTGCTGCAATGCCGCCCGCACGTCCGCATCCTCGGGCCGCCGTTGCAGGACGGTCTCGTATTCCAGGATCGCCGACGACAACTGCCCCTGCTGCAGATACGCCTCGGCGATCCGCTTCGAGGTGTGGATCACGTCGTCCTCGCGGCCCAGCTTGGAATACGCCTCCTTAAGAATCTCCAGCGACTGCGTGTCGCCCGACTGCGACTGCACAATCACCTCGAACATCTCAATTGTCTGGAGCAATTGAGCTTCTTCGTCCGGATTTAATGTCGTTGTGCTCGCCATTGACGGATATAATTCAGCAAATTCGTTGCCAAGTTAGTTCGCTCATGCCGGCAACGCAATCCAAAGAAAACCAATTTCCCGTTTCCGTTTCGTCCCGCCGCGTCAGTCCTCGTCCCCGCCGTGCCCCGCGCAACCGCAGCCGGCCAGCGCCACGCAGTCGGGGCAAAGCACGCTGCCGCCAATTTCCACCGTGTCGAACTGGCCGCACCGCTCGCACGCGGCGTCTGCGTTGACAGGGCTGGCCGGTTTGGATTCCACAATTTTTGTTTAATCAGCTTTTCGAAAAACTCTCCGCCAGCGCCACGGCTTTGCGCATGGACATGGACTTGTTGACCGTCTCCTGAAATTCCGCCTCGGGCGTCGAATCGTTCACCCAGCCGCCGCCGGCCTGGACGTAAGCCTTGCCGTCCTGCACCAGCGCCGTGCGGATGGTGATGCAGCAGTCCAGATTTCCGTTGAACGAAAAATAGCCCACACAGCCGCCGTAAGGCCCGCGCGCCGTCTGCTCCAGTTCGGCAATGATCTGCATCGCGCGGATTTTTGGCGCACCGCTCAACGTGCCCGCCGGAAACGTCGCCCGCATCAAATCATAGGGCGATTTGCCGGCGGACAATTTTCCCTCGACCTGCGAGACGATGTGCATGACGTGGCTGTAACGCTCGATGATCATCAAGTCCTTCACCTGCACGCTGCCGAAATCGCAGACGCGGCCGATGTCGTTGCGCGCGAGGTCCACGAGCATGACGTGTTCGGCGCGTTCCTTCGGGTCGGCGAGCAGCTCCTTTTCCAGCGCCAGATCTTCCGCCTCGGTCTTGCCGCGCGGACGAGTGCCGGCGATGGGGCGGATTTCCACTTTCCCTTCCTCGCAGCGGACATGCAGTTCCGGCGACGCGCCGACGAGCGAAAAGCCTTCCAGCTCCAGCAAAAACATATACGGCGACGGATTCGTGGAACGCGTCGCGCGGTAAATGTCCAGCGGCGATGCCGTGACCGGCGCGGAAAACCGCTGCGAACCGACCACCTGGATGATGTCGCCCGCCGTGATGTATTTCTTGGCGGCGAGGACGTTCGCGTGAAACTTCTCCGGCGACAGGTTCGACTCGAACGCCAGCGGCGCGACTTCTGCCGGCAATGTCACCGGTTGATGTTCGCTCGGCTGTTCGAGCAGCGAGACGAGGCGCTCGATTTCGCCGACGGCATTTTCGTAGGCGTCGGCAGGGCTTTCCGCGTCGTCCAAAACCGCGTTCACGAGGATGGTGATGGTCTGCTGCGCGCGGTCGAACGTGAGCAACTGGTCGGCGATGAGGAAATACATCACCGGCGTCTTCAATTCATCCTGCGGCGGGCGCGGCACGACGGGTTCCACGTCATGAATAAATTCGTAGCCGATGAAGCCGATCGCGCCGCCGGTGAAACGCGGCAGGCCCGGCGTGGCCACGGCGCGGTATTTTTTCATCACGCGCTCGACCACTTCGAGTCCATCCTTCACATCGCGCCCGACGACGAAGCTTTCCGTGACGCGGCCGTTCTCGAACATCTGGACGTGGCTGCCGTCCTGCCGGATGACCGCGCGCGGGTTGCAGCCGACGAACGAGTAACGCCCGACGTGTTCGCCGCCCTCGACGGATTCAAAGAGGAACGATTCGCCCTCGCCGCGAATTTTGCGGTAGGCCGAAAGCGGCGTTTCCAAGTCGGCCAGAATGCGGCGCGCCACGGGAATGAGGTTTCCCTGCGTCGCGAGTTTCAAAAAGTCATCAAGCGTGGGCGAATACATGAGCCCTTTTTAGCCGAAGCCCGGCGAAAACAAAAGCGGGAAGCCGCAGTAATTGATTTTGACACCGCCGGAAAATATTTTTGACAGACATCTACTTCCTCATTTCTTTTTATACATCTGCTCCGGCGTGAGGATTTGCGACTCGGTCGTCTTGAACGTCTCGCCCTTGCCTTCGATGGAGCGGAAGAAGCAGGAGTTGTAACCCTCGTGGCAGGCCGGGCCTTTTTGCTCGACTTGGATCAGCAGCGTGTCGCCGTCGCAGTCGAACGCGATGTCCTTGACGGTTTGCGTGTTGCCGCTTTCCTCGCCCTTCATCCAGTATTTCTGGCGGGAGCGGCTCCAGAAATGCGTCTTGCCGGTCTTGATGGTGTCCTCCAACGAGGCGCGGTTCATCCACGCCATCATCACCACGCGGCCGGTCTTCTGTTCCTGGATGATCGCGGGAATCAAACCGTTGGCGTCAAATTTCAATTTGTCGTAGAAGCTCATGGAAGGAATTTACGATATACGATTTGCGATTTACGAGCTTAAATCAATACGACGCGTCAATCGCCAATCGCATGTCGTAAATTTATTTATTGGAGGCCGGCGCGTTTGTCGTGATGACCGGGTTCGTGGAAATTTCTGCGACAGAATTGGTCGCCGAGTTTTCGTGATCGGCAAGGCTGCGCGTCAGCCGGTTTTTCAAATCGGCATACGCCGCGTTCGTCACGGTGGCCAAATGCGCCCGTGCCTCGTCGAACAATCCGCTGGCGATTTTTACACGCGCCAAATGCAGTTCCACGCCCTGCCGCTCGGCGTCGGTGTGGGCGATGTTCATGGCGTTCGTCCAGGCGACGAGCGCGTCGTTCGTGCGCAGCGGCTTGATGCCGTAGTAACTTTCCGCATAGTCGGTCGCAAGCACAAAATCGCCCGGCGCGAGCTGCATCGCCTGTTTGTAAAGCCCCAGTGCCTTGTCGAACACCTGCTGCTCATCAAGGCTGTAAAATTCCCGCGCGTCCTTGCGATAGAGATAAACCGTCGTGGCGAAATTCTGATAATAGACCGGCTCGTCCGGCTTCAACCGGATGGCTTCGGAGTAGCCGGCAAATGCGTTGGTGAGTTCGCCATGCTCGCCGTAGAAATTGGCGAGGTTGTTCCAGACGGCGGGGTTTTTCGGGTCGAGCTGCTTGGAATTGTCGTATTGCGTCTTTGCGCCGTCCTCATCGCCGATGTCGTTCAGAAAACTGCCGTAGGCCAGGAAGCCGCGCGCATGGTCGGGATGGTTGCGGAGAAATTTTTCGTAGCCGTGCCGCACGTCGTCGAACCGCGCGAGGATGCGTTTGTTCAAGGCCTCCACCTCCGCCGTCTTGTTGGTGTGGGTCTGCGCGTCAAAGGCGTGGACCCAATCGTTCACGTCGGACTGCGCGGCGTCATCGGTGACCATCACGTCGCGCAATTCCTGCGCCACCGGGTCGGCGGCGACCTCCACGGCCACGCCCGTCTGCTGCTGGATGACATTGCTGACGGCCAGCGGCTGGTTGGTGGCCAGCAGCGCGCCCAAAAGTCCGATGGTCAGGTCGTTCACGAGATTAAGGTATCAATTCCAAAAAAATTAAACAGGATTTACCACGGGCTCTGAACCGGAACCCTGTAGTTGCACTCGGTCCGACTTTGACGCCGAGACGCGGAGAACGCGAAGGAGCGCAGAGTTGGGCAGCCAAATGAGCGCTCACCTGTTGGTGTTCCGCACCCGTTTCCCCTCCGCGCCTCTGCGCGTTCTCTGCATCTCTGCGTTTGAGCCGGATTTCGTTTTTGAACTGCCTGGATGCGGCTAAACGCCGCGCCCTGCTCGCGCCAAACGTGCGTCACCACATTTCGATTCTCAATAATCGTCTGCTCCGGCGCAATTGGCCGGTCTGATCAAACACGATTTTTTCTTGTGCGCTTTCCACTTTCGCGGGTGCTATAACTTGAAAAACAATGACGCCCGATCCTGAACTGCTGGCCACGTTTGCCCGGACCCATTCCGAGGACGCCTTCGCCGAACTGGTGAAACGCCATGTGAACCTCGTCTATTCCGCCGTGCTCCGGCAGGTGAATGGCGACACGCACCTCGCGCAGGATGTCGCGCAAACCGTCTTCACCGACCTCGCGCGCAAGGCTGGTTCGCTCGCGCGGCGCGAGAGCCTGACCGGCTGGCTTTACACCAGCGCGCACTTTGCCGCCGCGAAAATTATCCGCACCGAAACCCGCCGGCGCGACCGCGAGGAAACCTTTATGCGCGAACCTGTCCACGAATCCGCGCCTGAAACCGAATGGCAAAATCTCCGTCCCGCCCTGGACGCCGCCATGCACGAACTCAAGGACGCCGACCGCGAAGCCATTTTGTTGCGCTATTTTGAAAACCAGCCGTTCGCCGAAGTCGGCGCGAAACTGGGGCTCAACGAAAACGCCGCGCGGATGCGCGTGGAACGCGCGCTGGAAAAACTGCGGGCGATTCTGGCACAGCGCGGCATCGCCGCCACTGCCACGCTTGCCTCCGTGATTTCCGCTCATGCCGTGCAGCTCGCGCCCGCCGGCCTGGCGGCGGCGCTGACGACGGCTTCGATTGTCTCGGCGGGAACCGGAACCTTCACTCTTCTGAAAATTATGACTGCAACCAAACTCAAACTCGGATTCAGTGCGCTCGTCGTGGCCGGCACGGCGACGGCTTTGGTGATTCAACATCAAGCGCAGGAAAAACTGCGCGGGGACAACGCAGCGTTGACGCAACAGCTCGCGCAACTCCATGCCGACAACGAAAGCCTTTCCAATCGGCTGGCGGTGGCAAGCGAGGCCAGCAGGCTGCCAGACGAGAAACTGAATGAGTTGATGAAGCTGCGCGGAGAGGTTGGCTTGCTGCATCGGCAAGTTGACGAGGTCGGAAAACTGCGCGAAGAAAACCAACGCTTGAACGCCTCGCAACTCAACACGACCTCGCAACCAGTGACTGTTGATGCCCAGGAGCAGGAAGAACAGGCTGCCATATTAAAAATGACGAATGCCAAACAAGGAATACTTGCGTTCATTATGTTTGCGGATGACAACCACGACCAGTTTCCAACGAACTTTGCACAGGCGTCGCGTTTTTTAAAAGATAGCTACATAAATCAAATTGAAACGAATTTTGATATTGCTTACCAAGGTTCAATCACCAACATCGCCAACCCGGCAAACACCCTCGTGCTCAAAGAAAAACAGGCTTGGCAGGCGCTTGACGGTAAATGGAAGAAGACTTATGGCTTCGCTGACGGGCACGCCGAAATCCACATGGAGCCAAGTGGCAATTTTGACGATTGGGAAAGTCAGCACACGATTTCGCCTCCGCCCAATCAGTAACAATAAGCCAGCGGACATTTCGCCGTCCGTCTGCGCCCGCGTTTTTTCCCAGCACCGACGGTGCGCCAGATAGTAGCCCACGGTGCAACCGTGGGTAACGGCATTGAACGTGAACCAGCCCCGGACGGGGCGAAAGAAGGATTCAAATGCGGAAGCTTTTTCTGCCGCCCCTGCCGAGGCTTTGAAATATTTGTCCGACCCAACTCACGGCTGTCGCCGTGGGCTACTTTCTGCCGCTGCTCTGCAGCTTTCAAACTACCGCTTCGTGTTCCTCGACGGATTCCTGCTTCAATTCGTCCAGCGCGCGGAAACGGCTGGCGGCAAACCCGGCCTCCACGCCGAGGTTGTTCGTCGGATTGTAGATGCCCACGAGCAGCAGCGACGATTCCAGCACGCGGCGCATGTCCATGATGAGTTCGTCCGCCCGCACGCCGACGCGCACGGCGCGGACGACATAGATGGTCTCCAGCACCGGCAGTTGCAGGTAAAGCTGCTTCACCGTCTCCGGCCACTTGTCATCCACCAAAACGACTTTTTGTCCGACGCTGAACATAAATTTCCAAGCAGTTTATCCTAAAGCCAACGTGTGTTTCAACGCGGCATTCACCGCATTCATGTCAGGCAGACTGCCGAGCACGGAATCCATTTCTGTTTCCAAAATGGTCGCAAGATTGTCGGTCATCACCACGGAGTCCAGTCGCAAACCGGCGGCTTTGCCTTCCGCCGAATCGCGGCTGACAAAAATCCGGCTGGCATGGCCGCGCCGGGCGAGGTTGCTCGAAATCATGGCGATGATGACTTGGGGAAGCCCGTTGGCCAGTTCGTCGCGCTGAATCACGAGTGCCGGACGGCGCTTGGCCGTGTGCAAATCGGAATTCGGAAACAAAACCAGAACCACGTCACCGCGCAGGGCTTTCATCGTAGATGGAGGCTTCGGGACGTTCCCAATCTTCGGCAAAACTCTTCAGCCGCGAACGCAAATCGGCGGCTTGGGCTTCGTCAATCCCACGATCATGCAGGGCCACCGCTGAATCTTCGGCGGTGATTTCCGCCAGCTTCCGGCGCACGGCTTGAAGTTCCGCCGCCGTCAACTTGGGCAATTCATTGATGATCTGGGCTACGCTCACGGTTTTAATCTAGTTTGCTCCGGCAAAATTGCAACGGCGAATCCCGTTCAATACGGCAGCGGGAATTTCGCCGTCAGTTCGCGGACGCGGGCGCGCACCTTGTGCGCGGCCTCGACGTTTTTGATGTCCATCAGCACTTCGGAAATCATGTCGGCAATGGCCGCCATCTCCGCTTCCTTCATGCCGCGCGTGGTGCAGGCGGGCGAGCCGAGCCGGATGCCGCTGGCCTGGAACGGCGAGCGCGTCTCGAACGGAATCGTGTTCTTGTTCACCGTGATGCCGGCCTCGTCCAGCGCAATCTGCGAATCCTTGCCGGTGATGCCTTTCGCGCCCACGTCCACGAGCATCAAATGGTTGTCCGTGCCGCCGCTGACGAGCCGGTAGCCGTTGCGCTTCATGCCGTCGGCGAGCGCGGCGGCGTTTTTGACAATCTGCTGCTGATAGTTTTTGAAGCTCGGTTGCAGCGCTTCGTGGAAGCAAACCGCCTTGCCGGCGATGACGTGTTCCAGCGGGCCGCCCTGGATGCCGGGGAAAACGATGGA
>Ga0182021_10009513_pt1 | contig 11523 bp, 8 predicted proteins | sample 612E3MmetaG_FD_120493 | JGI IMG/M metagenome (GOLD analysis project Ga0182021, IMG submission 120493) | Permafrost microbial communities from Stordalen Mire, Sweden - 612E3M metaG (Illumina Assembly) | ecosystem: Environmental > Terrestrial > Soil > Wetlands > Permafrost | place: Sweden...
AACTTGTCGAAGATCCGGTCGCGCTCGGCCGCCGGCACGGCGGGGGCGGTGCTGTGGAGCGAGAGGCGCACCTCGCGGGAATCGCCCGTCGCGACCAGGAGCATGCGGCCGGCCTCGAGCGTGTGCCGCAGGAGGTGCGTCGTCAACACCTCGAGCGCGCGGGGGAAAAGGCGCAGGTCGAGCGCGGCGAAGAGGCCCTCGGGGGCTTCCATCGCGACCGTGATGGAACGGCTGGCCGCGCGCGGGTTCGCCTCGCGCAGCGCTTTCTCGAGGACCGGCCGTACCTCGACGCGATCCAGGCGCAGCGTGATGCGGCCGCTTTCCAGCTTCGAGGTGTCGAGGATCTGCGAGATCATGCTGCTTAAGCTATTGAGGGTGGCGACGGCGTCGTCGGTCGCTTCCAGCAACGGGGCACGGACGGGCCGCTTCTTGAGCTCGATCACCAGGTACTCGAGCGAAAGCATGGCCGCGCCCACCGGACCGCGCATGTCATGCACGATGATTTCCAGCAGCGAGTCCTTCTCGCGCTGCAGGAGCTCGAGTTGCCGGTTCTGCGCCTGCACCCGCGCCAGCGACTCGATGGTGAGCGCCGCCTGCTCCTCGCGGCGAATGGCGGCTGCCGCCATGCGGGGAATGGCACTCGTCGCGACGGCCACGAAAAGGATCGTGAAGGTGGCAACCAGGACGGAGTAGAGCGTGATGCCCGGATCGCGCAAGATCAGCCACTGCGCGCTCACCGAGAGCAGCGTCACCACGACCACCAGCCGGATCGACAGGGAAAGGCCGACGAGCGCTACGATGAGGGTGAAGACCCCGAGACTGCTTACGGCCCAGGAGGCCGCGTGCTGTGGGAACCTCGCGATGCCGTGCTGGTGCACGACGAACGCCAGGGCGAGGTCGAAGAACGGCATGACCAGGGCAAGCCGGAGCCCCAGTGGCCGATGCCGGCCGGCGAGTGCCGTCGCGGCGAGGGCCACGTACGCCAGCATGGGGAGGAGGATGAAGCCGAAGTCGATCCGCTTCATCGCCGTCCAGCCCGCGGCCATGCCGAGCAAGGCTATTCCGGCGGCGAGCCGGATGGCGGCGGTCACCGACAGCGCATACGCCTGGCTGATAGAACTGTGCGCCTGGCTCGGGGCGGCGGGGGCAGGTGACATGGGGGCGTTCGAAAGCAGCGTACGCCTTCTGCCGGTGGGGGACGAGTTCTTTCACGCACGCGTACGCCACGCGCACGCCGTGCAATCGGCCGGCGCCGAGTCGTGTCTATCCATGGGAAAGAAGACAGAAAGACAACGGACGGTTCGTTCAACAAAAGCGCCTCACCATGCTCCGCGGGATGGTCCCGGTCGAAAGCAAGTTCTTCCAGCTGGCGTCGGGAGTTCCTTTTGGGTTAAATGTGCCAATGAAGTTCGCCAGCGAGCATTCAAAGTTGGGACGCGGTGTGGCACTTGTCGTCGCATCCCTGTTGATTCCCCCTCTGTTCGCGGCCTGTGGGAGTGGCGGCAGTGGTCCGGCCACCACGGGCAACGCCTCCATCAAGAACGAGAACAACTACACGGTCACCAGCAAGTTGACGATTCCCGTGGCGCCCACGGCGCCCGGCGCGAATTTGACCACTTGCTGGACCATGCTCAAGACCGATCTCCTGGGTCACCCCGTGGACTCGACGAGCACGACGACGAATATCGAGAGTGTGAATTTCTTGCAGGTCGTGAAGCTCACCCAGGAGCAGATCGCGGCCGAGTTTGCCGCCGGCACCTTCGACTCGAATAGCTCCGTCAAGTTGGTCCGCAGCTTTCGCGTGGCCGACGCGCCGGGGACGACCTGCGCCGCGCTCTCCGCGTTCCACACGGGCCAAGACTATCTCGGGCCCCAAGACTACGTCGTGCCGACGGACCCGAACACGAATTACCTGCTGCTCTTCGCGCATGGGGTTGTGCCGGGCCAGGGCACCAAAACCATGACCTTCATCGCGCCCACGACTGGGTCGGCCGTGAGCGAGGTCGACGCGCCGGAGGGCAAGCCCCTCCTGCAGTTCGCGGCCGACCTCGACAAGCCCAAGGTGAACATTCCGGCCGGCGGCCCTTGGGTGATCGAGTGGAGCCAGCTGACGCAAGATGGAATGGGCGGCGACGTGATCTACCAGAACATCGACAGCCTCCTGCTCGGCTTCTACCCGGGCATGGGGGTGGCCGACCTGCAAGCGCAGGCCCTGGACTACGACCGCATCCCAACCGCAACCATCTACCATGTTGCGATCCTGGACGGCGCCAGGAGCGTGGATCTCGCCACGGCCCAGACCGACGCCGGCCAGGCCTTTTCGGGCTTCAGCCAGACCAACGGGGTGTGGGCGGTCGCCCTTCAGTGCAGCACGTGCTACCTCCCGTCGCCCATCGCGGTCGTCATCCTGAACCCCAGCTAGAGCCGGCCACGACGCTATTCGCTTAGAGTCGGCCATCATGCGATGAAGTACCTGGTTGTTTTCACCACGCTGGTTGGCACGGCGATGTTCGCGGGCGTGGCCTTGGCCGACGGGGGCTACTACTCCGGCACCCTGGGGGCCAGGGCGACGGGGAGAGGTGGTGCGTTCACCGCCAAGGCCGACGATCTCTCCGCGGTCAGTTTCAATCCGGCCGGGCTGGCGAATCTGGAAACCACCCTGGTCGAGATCGACAACCAGTCATCGTACAACGCCTACTCGTTCACCCGCGCCCCCACCAATGACTATTCGGTGACCGGTGCGCCCCTGGTCACCTTCGACAAGGTGTCGAACGACAAACCGTGGCAGGCCCTGGTTCCCATGCTGGGCGTGGCCTCGAAGCTCGGCCGCAAGGACTGGGGCTTCGCGCTGGCGGCCTACGCGCCGCCGGGCATCAGCCAACTGGCGTTCCCCTTGGCCGACGGACAGCGCGACGGTCAGCGCTACATGATGATCGATCGCGAGGCCATCATCCTCAAGTACGTGGCCAGCGCCGCGTGGAAATACCACGAGGTCTTCGGGGTCGGCGCGACCGCGGAGTGGATCCACGTGCCGCGCCTCAACTACTCGCTCATGATCGATGGCAGCGGGACCACCCAAGCCGACAATCCGGTGCGGAGCACCTACGACATGGTGGTGAGGATGAAGGGCTCGGCGCTCTTCACCTTCAACGCGATCCTGGGCGCCTGGTATCGGCCGGTGCCGTCCCTCATGTTCGGCCTATCGGGCCAGGTCGTGCCGTCGAACATCGTGACCCACAGTACCATCGAGGTCACGCCGCTCGACGCGAGCCTGGACCCCAGAGGCGTGCGGTTGACCAGGAATGGCTCGCCGGCCAACGACGTGACCGTGACCCTGCCCCTGCCGCTCCTCGCTCGCGCCGGGGTGCGCTACCGGAACCTGGTGAGCGACCGCGAGCGTTTCGACGTCGAGCTGGATGTGGAGTACACTACATGGTCGCGGGTCAAGCGCTTCACCATCGACACGAACGGGCTGGTGGCCAACTACTCGGGGCAGAACGTAGCTCTGAACCAGATCAACATCGAGAAGCACTGGCACGACACCCTGGGTGTGAAGCTCGGTGGCGACTATGCGGTGCTCCCGGGCCGGCTCACGCTGCGCGCGGGTGGTTACTACGAGAGCGCGGTCGCGGATCCCGCCTATGCCAACGTGGATTTCCCGGGCGCGGCGCAGTTTGGCGGCGCGCTGGGTGCCTCACTCTTCGTGCGGCGGTTCGAGGTGGTGGCCGCCTACATGCTCAAGCTGCAGCCGAGCGTCTCGGTTTCCGAGGCCAACGCCCGCGTCTACCAGCAGGTTCCGGCCAGTCTGTGCCCGACGGATCCGACCAACTGCAACCCCAACCTGCTCCCTGGCCAGCCCTCCCCGGCCATCAACGCCGGCACCTACAACGCCACCTCCCATTTCCTGGCCCTTTCTCTGGTCTACCGTTATGGACTGTAGCCGCCCTCCGCCCTGGAGGCCCTGCGAACAATGGTATGCATGAAGCGTGGGAAGCTTGGATCGTTGGCTGCCGTGGGGGCGTGTTTTCTAGTAGGTTCGTTCGCAGGCGCCGCCATGGCCGAAGGATCGTTGCCCTCCCTCGAATCGAGCGATCTCGCGCAGGGCCCGTACTCGTACATGCACATGCTCCTGCAGAAGACCATTCTCAGGATCAACGTCGCCACCGTCGAGGTGCGGGTCGACAAACCGGCGCAGGCCCGCCTGGCGGGTCTGGCGAGCGGCCAGGCCTATTCCGATGGTCTGGCGCAGCAGTTGGCGAACGTGGCCATCGGAGCCGAGCGTACGGTGGTGCAGATGCGCTTCAAGCGCGACATCCCGCTCAAGCGGTACATCGGGGTCGTGCGCGACAACCTCGAAGCGGCGCGCAAGGCAGGCCTGATCGCCGCGGACCTCGAAAAGAAGGTCAGCCAAGGCCTACCGGAATGGTTCGGGGCGCTCGCGGATCGCGGGTTATTGCAGGACGACCGGCTGCTCTATGCCGTGGGCCCCGATTCCCTGCGCACCGTGGTCGTCTCGGCAGCCGGCCAGGTGTTCGTCGACAGGCTCGATCGCGAGCAGGGCACCCGGCGGGTCGTGCTGCCCAGCTACTTCGGGCCAGGAACCGACACCCGCGAGGGCCTGCTGCGCTCGCTTGTGGGGGGCAAGTAGATAGAACGCGGGCTTGTGATGCGGCTTTCCCAGTGTGCTAGACCCATCGAATCGCGTCGGCGAAGCCGGGCTTTGCCTGGCCGAGCCAAAGCGCGGGAAGGTATGGAAGCCTTCCCAGGGTTTCCATGCCAACGGCTCGACAATACGCCGTGTCAGAAGGACCATTCGTGAGCCTGCCAGAACTATACCTCTCCAAGCCGGGTGTCGTTTTTCCCGGCACGCCGGTCGACAATGCCGAGACGATTCGGCGCGTCCGCGCGCAGTTCAAGGGTACGGACAAGCAGTTCGAGAGCCTCGCGTCGGCCATCGAGCACGTGTTCAGCCTGTGCAAGACGCGGGTACGCTACCTCGAAGACGACAAGAGCGGCAAAGTGGCCGACTACGCCGTGGCGGCCGTGCGACAGTGCCTGGAAGTGAACGAGACGCCGATCGACCAGGTCGACCTGGTCATCTTCGGCGGCATCGCGCGGCACTATTTCGAGCCGGCGACCGCGATGGAGATCTCGGCCAAGCTGGGTATCAAGAAGACCCACGCGTTCGACGTGACCGCGGCTTGCGTCGGGCACCTCGAGGCCGTTCAGACCGCCGCCGCCTACTTGATGCTCCATCCGGAGTACCGGACCGCTCTGGTCTGCACTTCCGAGCTCTCGCGGCACTACCTGAGCTACGACATCCAGCGGGTACGCGATCTGCACATGAAGTCCGCGGGCCTGACCGTGGGCAACGCCGCCGCGTGCTTGCTCCTGCGCAGGTCCCCGTTCGTCAGGGGCGGGATACGCCTTTTGGGGGTCGACACGATCACCGTTCCCGATCATTGGCACTTGTGCCAGGTTCCCATCGATGGAACTCTCTTCTCGTCATCGGCGGAGCTGATGCGCCTCGGGAAGCTCATTCCACCGTGGATTCACCAGCGCCTGGCCGCGCTGGGCATGAAAGCCGGCGACATCGATCACTTCGTTTTTCACCAGCCTAGCGAAATCATGGTCCGCAAACTCCTGGAAGACACCGGTGTCGATCCCGAGAAGGGCGTCTACACGCATTCCATCTACGGCAACACCGCCAGCGCCAGCGTGGGGGTGACGTACCAGCACCTGCTCGCGGAGCGGACGGTGCGGCCGGGCGACAAGCTGATTCTTGGCAGCGCGGCGTCTGGTCTCTCGATCGTGATGGTGACCGGGGAGTGGACCGGTGAATCATCTGGAGGTGCGCATGTCTGATCGGTTCGTTCGACCTCTGCTCTTGTTTTGCATCCTGTCTTTCGTCGCGACTGGGCGGGCCGTGGCCGCCGGCGGCGAGGAGGCGCCCGATGCGGGCGTGGCCCCTACTGGCGGTGGCACGGGGCAGGGGGCCAGTGTGGCGGATGCCGGAACGGCGCCCGCCACACAGGAGGCGCCGTCCCTGACGGAGCCGAGCGGGGCGCCGGGACTCTTCGAGCAGAGCACGGCCGCGGCGCCAGGGGCGGCGGGGGCTGCCGCGCCGCCGGCGCCCCTCAATCTCACCGGCTACGTGCGCGGCGACTCGTACGTCGGCAAGATTCCGGGCGTGCGGCAGGCCGAGCTCAAGGCCGCCTACGGCGAGGTGGCGCTGGTGGCCAGGACCGCGAAGCAGCCATACGGCGACGGCTTCGCCGAAATGCGCCTGCGCTACGGGTTGCAGGGCGACCTCAAGCAGACCTTCGTCGACGTGCGGGAGGCGTACGCCAATGCCTACCTCGGCCCGGTCGACCTGCGGCTGGGCAAGCAGATCATCGTGTGGGGCCGTGCCGATCTCTTGAACCCAACCAACAACCTGACGCCCAACGATCTGCGCATTCGCTCGCCCATCGAGGACGACCGTCGCGTTGGCAACGTCGGCGCGCGCGCGTTCCTGCGGCTTTCGCCCGTGCGTTTCGAGGCGGTGTGGTTGCCCTCCTACGTTCCGTCCGAGCTGCCCCAAGTCTATCTCCCGCAATTCGTCAGCTTTGGCACGCCCGATTATCCGGGGGCCAACCTCAAGAGCTGGCTCGAGGCCGGCCGTCTGCATCTCGAGCTCCCGAGCGTGGAGATGTCCGTCTCGTACGTGTATGGGTACGCGCCCCTGCCGGGGCTCGCGCTTGGCAGCCTGACCTTCGACCCGGTGAACCCGTCGATCGTGATTGCGCGGACGGCCTACAAGCACCAGGTCGTGGGCTTCGACTTCTCGACGGCCTTGGGCGACATCGTCGCAGTCCGCGGGGAAGCTGCCTATCGGCGGCCATTCGACTACAAGGGCCGCAGCTGGACCGCCCGCCCCGACCTTCAGTATGCCCTAGGGTTGGATCACACGTTCGGTTCGGTCATGGTCATCGTGCAGTACTTGGGAAGGTATGTGTTCGATTGGAAGAAGGAGGGCCCGATCATGGATTACGAACCGTCGGTTCTCCAGATGGATCCAACCTATGGCGAACCATTGCGGGGGCAGTATACGAAGGTGATCAGTTCCGATCTCGCGAAGTTCAGCCAGATGATGTTCTCGCAGACGGAGCGGGTCCAGCATCTCGCCACCGCGCGTGTCGAATGGCTCACCCTGCACGACACCCTGTCCATCTCCGCGCTCGGCATGGTCAACTTCTCGACCAAGGAGTGGCTGACGACGCCGAAGATCGGCTACCGCCTGTCGGACACCATGATCGCCTATGTGGGGGCCGAGGTAGGCTCGGGGCCCAGCGGCACCATCTTCGGCCTGGCCGACCAGAAGATGAGCGCCGGTTATGCCGAGCTCCGCGCCACGTTCTGAAAGGGAATTCCAAATGCGAACGAACAGACTCACACGTCAAGTGCTCCCGTTCTTCTTCACCGTCTGCACGGGCGGCGTTTTGCTCCCCCAGGCGGCGCATGCCGAGGCGGCCTTGTCGGCGCGAGACATCATGGAGAAGGTCGCCACCACGCGCAAGCTGGACGGCTCGGAATCCACCATCAAAATGACGCTCATCGATGAGAAGGGCGGCAAGCGCGAACGCGAGCTCGCGTCGGCCACTAAGCTCTTCGACGGCGGCAAGACCGAGAAGCGCGTCTTCCGCTTTCTGTCGCCGGCCGACGTGCAAGGCACGGGGTTTCTCGTTTTCGACTACGAGGCCAAGCCCGACGACGCGTGGATCTACCTGCCGGCGATGCGCAAGACCCGCCGTATCTTGAGCTCGCAGAGCGGGCAGCAGTTCATGGGCAGCCAGTTTACCTACGGCGATCTCAACACCCCGGCGCTCGATGACTACACCTACACCTTGGTCAAGGAAGAGCCCTGCGCCGGCGGGGAAAGCTGCTACGTCGTCGACACGGCACCGAAGAACAAGGAGACGGCAACCGCCGATGGTTATTCGAGGCGGACCTACTGGGTGAGCAAGAGCAAGTTCGTGCCCATGAAGATCCTCCACTACGGTCCGGATGGGAAGCTCCTCAAGGAGCTGATCGCGAACGACGTCAAGCTGCTCGACGCCAAGAAGAAGCGCTACCGCAGCCTGCGCAACGAGATGATCAACAAGCAGAACGGGCAGCGTTCGGTGTTCGAATTCACGAAGATGACGTTCACGCCGAACACCAAGGACGAGTACTTCACGCCAACCTACATCGAGCGGGGCTAGCGCAGGTCTTTTGCCGGAACCTCGGTCGATCCATCGAGACATGCCATGGCAGACAAAGCCCCGGTGACTTCTCCCACGAACACGCTCAGTCACTTGCAGCGGCTCGAGGCCGAGAGCATCCACATCATTCGCGAGGTCATCGCCGAGGCCGAGAAGCCGGTGATGCTCTACTCCATCGGCAAGGACAGCTCGGTCATGCTGCACCTGGCCCGCAAGGCGTTCTATCCGGCGGTGCCCCCGTTCCCGCTCATGCACATCGACACCACCTGGAAGTTCCGCGACATGTACACGATGCGCGAACGCATGGCGAAGGAATCGAGCATGGAGCTGATCGTCTACAAGAATCCCGAGGCGATCGAGAAGAACATCAACCCCTTCACCCACGGCTCGGCCGTGCACACCGACGTGTGGAAGACCCAGGGCCTGCGGCAGGCGCTCGACAAATACGGCTTCGATGCGGCCTTCGGCGGCGCCCGGCGCGACGAGGAGAAGTCCCGGGCCAAGGAACGCGTCTTCTCGTTCCGCACGGCCCAGCATCGCTGGGATCCCAAGAACCAGCGGCCCGAGCTCTGGCGCCTGTACAACGCGCGCAAGCACCGGGGCGAGTCGTTCCGTGTCTTCCCGTTGTCGAACTGGACCGAGCTCGACATCTGGCAATACCTCTACCTGGAGAACGTCCCGATCGTCCCGCTCTACTACAGCAAGGTGCGCCCCGTGGTCGAGCGCGATGGCGCGCTCATCATGGTCGACGACGAGCGCATGCCGCTACGCCCAGGGGAGAAACCGATGATGAAGAAGGTGCGGTTCCGCACGCTCGGCTGCTACCCTTTGACCGGCGCGGTCGAGTCGAACGCCGAGACCCTCGCCGAGGTCATTGCCGAGATCGCCGCGGCCCGCACCTCGGAGCGCGAGGGCCGGGTCATCGACCACGATGCGCCCTCGTCCATGGAAGCCAAGAAGCAGGAGGGGTACTTCTGATGGGCGAGGAGAGGACGACTGACATGGGAACCCGCGACGGGTTCCCAAACCCTCCCGCGACGGGCTCTGGCGAGCCAAGCTCGCCCTCGCCCACGCAGACGTCGTCAGGCGTGGCAGCGGCCGACGCGGGTATCCGTCTGCGGGTGGCCAAGAGCCTGCTGCGCTTCAACACCTGCGGCAGCGTCGACGACGGCAAGAGCACGCTTATCGGCCGCTTGCTCTGGGATACCAAGGCGCTGTTCGACGACCAGCTCGTCACGCTGGAGGCCGATTCCAAGAAGGTCGGCACGCGCCCGGGCGAGATCGACTATGCCCTCCTGCTCGATGGCCTCTCCGCCGAGCGCGAGCAAGGCATCACCATTGACGTGGCCTACCGCTTCTTCTCGACGGAGAAGCGGAACTTCATCGTGGCCGACACGCCTGGGCACGAGCAGTACACGCGCAACATGGTCACGGGCGCCTCGACCGCAGACCTCAGCGTCATTCTCATCGACGCCCGCAAGGGCGTGCTGACGCAGACCAAGCGGCACAGCTTCCTGGTCTGGTTGCTCGGCATCCGGCACGTGGTGCTGGTGGTCAACAAGATGGATCTGGTCGACTACTCCCAGGAGGTTTTCAGCAAGATCGAGGCGGACTATCGCGCGTTCGCCACCGAGCTCGGGCTTCCCGACGTCACCTGCATCCCCATCTCCGCGGTCAAGGGCGACAACGTTCTCGATCGTTCCGCGACGATGACCTGGTACCGGGGGCCCACCCTCATGACCCTGCTCGACAACGTCGAGATCGACGAGACCCGGGTGCGCAAGCTGCCGCTGCGCCTGCCTATCCAGTGGGTGAACCGCCCCAACCCGGATTTCCGTGGCTTCGTGGGAACCATCGTCGCTGGCCGCCTGCGCCAGGGCGAAGCCATCCGCGTGCAGCCCTCGGGCCGGACCAGTCGGGTCGCGCGCATCGTCACCTTCGATGGCGATCTCGAAGAGGCCGTCGCCGGGCAGGCGATCACCATCACCCTCGCGGACGAGATCGACGTCTCCCGCGGCGATCTGGTCGTGGCCGCCAACGAGCCCGCGGAGATCTCCGACCAGTTCGAGGCCACCATCGTCTGGATGAACGAGGCGCCGCTTCTGCCAGGGCGCAGCTACTTCCTGAAGATCGGCACCAAGACGGTGACCGGGACGGTGGCGCCGCTCAAGTGCCGGATCAACGTCAATACCCTGCAACGCATGGCCGCTAGCAAGCTGGATCTCAACGAGATCGGCATCTGCGACCTGGTGCTCGACCGCCCCATCGCGTTCGATCCGTACCAGGTCAACCGCGACACGGGGGGCTTCATCCTCATCGACCGGATCACCAACGACACGGTCGGGGCCGGGATGCTGCACTTCGCCCTGCGCCGGGCCAGCAACGTCCAGTGGCAGGCCCTCGACGTCAACAAGACCGGGCGCGCGGCCCTCAAGGGACAGAAGCCGTGCGTGCTGTGGTTCACCGGGCTGTCGGGCTCCGGGAAGTCGACCATCGCCAACCTGGTCGAGAAGAAGCTGCACAGCCTCAAGCGGCACACCTACCTGCTCGACGGCGACAACGTCCGGCACGGGCTCAACAAGAACCTGGGCTTCACCGACGCGGATCGCGTGGAGAACATTCGCCGCATCGCCGAGGTCGCGAAGCTGATGGTGGATGCCGGGCTCATCGTCAGCACGGCGTTCATCTCGCCCTTTCGCGCGGAGAGGCAGATGGCGCGCGGCCTGCTGGCGGAGGGAGAGTTCATCGAGATCTACGTCGACACGCCCATCGCGGTGGCCGAACAGCGGGATCCCAAGGGCCTGTACAAGAAGGCCCGGCGTGGCGATCTGAAGAACTTCACCGGCATCGACTCGCCCTACGAGTCGCCCGAGAGACCGGAAATCACCATCGACACCACGACGACCTCTCCCGAGGAAGCGTCGGAAACGATCGTCGCCTACCTGCAAGCGCACGGGATGCTCGAACCGTGAGTCTCACCTACGCCTTCAACGGAGACGCGGACGGCCTCTGTGCCTTGCAGCAGCTTCGCCTGGCGTCGCCGGGGGTGGGGCAGGGGGCGGTCGCGCTCGTCAGCGGGGTCAAGCGCGACATCGCGCTGCTCGAGCGGGTGACGGGCGTGCCGGGGGACGAGTGCACCGTGCTCGACGTTTCCCTCGACGTGAACCGCAAGGGGCTGGTCGCGCTGCTCGCGGCCGGCGTCTCCGTCCGCTACTTCGACCATCACTTCGCCGGCGAGGTGCCCCAGCACGGCAAGCTCGAGGTGCACATCGACCCGAGC
>Ga0182021_10009514_pt1 | contig 11523 bp, 10 predicted proteins | sample 612E3MmetaG_FD_120493 | JGI IMG/M metagenome (GOLD analysis project Ga0182021, IMG submission 120493) | Permafrost microbial communities from Stordalen Mire, Sweden - 612E3M metaG (Illumina Assembly) | ecosystem: Environmental > Terrestrial > Soil > Wetlands > Permafrost | place: Sweden...
CTGTTCTTCGTAGCTGACCACATCCGGGTCAATTTCGAGCAGATAGAGATAGTCGCGCTCTATCTGCGACTCCCACCAGACCATCCGCCCGTTCTTAATACTGGGGAATTTGCCGATTACCTTGCGTCCGCCGTTTGTTATCCTTCTCACTCCCATACGCAATTACCTCCATGCTTTAACCTGACTTGTTAGATACAGCTAACACAATGAACAAAAAAAACCCTTACCCTGCGTCGTTTTATCCGCAGGAAGAAATATCTTACACCTATTTACTTGACAGTCAAGAACAAAGTTAGATATTATTTACATATGACAATCGGGGACTATATGAAAGCAAAGAGACTGGGGCTTGGAATGTCTCTGCGTGAAGCTGCCAAATTAGCAGGGATATCGCATGTGCATGTTAAAGATATTGAGAGTGACGCCATAAAGCCGAGCTTTGAAAAGGTTATAAATCTGCTAAGGGCTTATCATGCCGACATTCAGGAGTTCTTGAGAGACATAGGGTATCTGCCGCATGATGTCGAGCCGGCTCTAATTGGGAAATTGAATCCGGTACCGATTGTGTCGCTCGTTGCGGCTGGAGCCTGGACTTTTGCCTCCGATGACTACCCAGTTGGCGTCGCTGATGAATATGTCGCCTCCGATGTGAAGGGAGAAAATATCTTTGCGGTGAGAGTAACAGGCGATTCCATGGAGCCTGAGTTTACCGAGGAGGATATTATTATTCTGAACCCTCATGCAAAGGCTGATCATGGTGATTATGTAATCGTCAGAAACGATGAAGGGGAAGCTACCCTAAAGCAGCTTAAACAGTATGGTAAGACCCGCGTATTACATCCTCTGAATTCCAAGTACCCTGATATAGAGTTGTTGCAGAAGCATCAGTATGTGATTGTTGGGAAGGTTGTGGAGAAGAAGAAGCGGTATTAGTTGTAGCGTACGTCTAATTCTTTGGCTGCGCCACTGACTTTTTTGCTGACTAACGCTTCTGGAAGAGTTTCAGTGCATTAGCCGATTAACCATCTGGGCCTTTGCTCACAACATCGATTAAATCCAATTCAACATAGTGACTCCTGTTGCATCTCAATAAATGCATACGCAGCCACAGGTATTCTGGCCTACGAAATATTCAGATAGCACTCCTGAGAGAAGTTCTACGCTATTCCGTAATCTTAGATAGATAGACACCCCCTTTGTGCATGTCGTCCACATATCAACCTATTGATCTAAACCAGTACTGCAATTTTGAATTTTTACAAGTATAGACATATGATGTGTCATAAGCTAACTGTCGTATTCTAAACGTAATACAATTGAATTACAATTATCACTATATTATTGACATTTTGTATGTCTATTTGTTATACATTACTATGTCCAAGAAAGTCGCCGCCATTAGGCTCGATGAAAAAACCCAGCAAGCTATTTCTGAAGTGGCAAAAGAAACAGGTGGTTCCGTTTCCGAACTCATAAGAGATGCAATAAAGGTATACATAGAAATTTATGAGAAGAAGAAAGAGGGTGGCAAAATAAAGTTCTACATAAAAAGTGAATTAGACAAAACTCCCTGTGAGGTGTTGATGCCATGGCTAAGATAACTGGATTACACAAAGTAAGAGCCGTATCAATCCTTTTTATCGCAGGGCAGAAATGATAGGAGGCACGGACATGGAGGACACAATGAAATTATATTTTGCATGCCCCTCGACTTTAATTGGGGTTATAAGAGATTAATAATTTATGCCAACACTTGATTGGATAGGGAAAAAGGCGGTTTTGAATCATCACCGAGAGGTGCCGTACCGTTTGCTCAAGTGCAACAGTAGCTTTTAGTAGGTGACCCGGATAAGGAGAATCTTCTTGTGCAGGGCGATAACCTGCTGGCGCTCAAGGCACTGCTTCCCCATTATGCCGGAAAAGTGAAATGTGTCTACATTGATCTTGCGGGGAAACTATATTAACAAAGGGTAATATGTTTTGTGGCCTATCGGCCAGCAGTGAAGAACACGACAATACAAACGCGAGATCTGTTGCGTTACGAGGGAAATGACAGAAAAATGAAACAAATTGACTTTAGAGAACAAAAACTGCACTGTCTATATCACACTGAAAGGATTGTTAATGACCGATAAATATAGCCATCTTAACAAGGAAGATCTAGTTCGACTGCTTATGAGGCGAGATGCAGAACGGAAACTCGGTCTCTGTTGGGAAAGAAATGTTGAAGACCATGAACAAGCCCTTAACGGTGATTTTGTCTCCCTGAATCTTAACGCAAAATTGTCATGCGGAGATACACCATACGACAACCTTTTAATAGAAGGCGATAACTTTGACGCCTTAAGATATCTGCAAATGGCTTACTCGGGGCGAGTTAAAATGATTTACATTGACCCACCCTTCAACACAGGGAACTACGATTTTATCTATAAAGACAAGTATGTAAACAAGGAAGATTCCTTCCGGCATTCCAAGTGGCTTGAATTCATGTTCCGACGACTTACCCTTGCCAGAGACCTTCTAACACAGGACGGAGTAATTTTCGTTTCTATCGGAGATGATGAATTTGGGTATCTTGCTGTTTTGATGGACGAAATATTCCCCGGGGAAAAGGTAGGGACTTTTGTCTGGAAACGACGGAGCGGTGCAAATGATCCAACGGGCTGTTTTACAAGCACTGATCATGAGTATATTTTGTGCTATGCAAATCCCGGATTTTCTTTTCAAGGCATTGAAAAAGATCTCTCTGGGTACAATAATTTCGATCACGGCAACCCAGATCCTTGGAAGCGCGGTGACCTGACAAAGGCGCATACGTATAAAAACAGGCCCAACTCTTTCTACCCCATCCAGAATCCAGAAAATGGGATTTGGTACCCGTGTAACCCCCAGAGAGTATGGGGGCCAATATCTGAAGTATTCATCAAGCCCGGGAAAAAAGCTCCCAAAACAACCATTGAGAGAATTCTGGCACAAAAAAAGGTACTATTCCCCGAAAACGACACTGTTGTTACTTATAAGACCCTGCCAGAAATGAAAAAGGGCATTGATAATGGTACCGCCCCTCAGTATCTTCGCGATAATCTTTTTGATACTGGAAAAGAAAATGACGAATACCTAAAGTTTTTCGTCGGCAAACCCATTGGATACGGTTCACCAGGATATAAGCGATTCCGCTCTGAGGTAAAGCGATTAGAAAAGCCCCTATCTACATGGATAGCTCCGACAAATAGCAAAGTTGATGACAAAGACCCATCGTTTTTTATGCAATCAGGCATGACAATGGAAGGGACAAAGCTAATTCAGCAAATGCTTGGCAATAAAGCCTTCAACTATCCGAAGCCGTTATCGCTTATAAAGAATCTTGTCGTGCAGTCAACAGGCCCAGACGATCTTATCGTGGACTTCTTTGCAGGCAGTGGAACAACAGGACATGCCGTGCTGGCAGTAAATGACGAAGACGATTCTGATAGAAGATTCATACTTGTATCGTCAACCGAAGCTACATCCAGTGAACCCGACAAAAACATATGCCGGGATGTCGCTAGACCCAGATTGGAAGTTGCAATAAAAGGATACCACTATAAAACAAAATCAGGGGTTATTACCATCCCAGGCGTAAATGGCAACTTTGCCTACTGCACATTAAATAGAATTCCTGCGGGACACATTCACTCCGATATACAACACGACCAAGTATGGTACGCTTTGCAACAGATAAGCGGTTTTGGAATAATACCCTATAATACAGAAAAGAAAGTGCAAATAGCCGAAACTATATCTGGACAAATAGCATATGCGACGGAACTAGACAAAACATCGGTAACAATGATTAAGAAAATGGCAGCTCAATTAACGCCGGTGACTGTGTATTCATGGCAGCCGGGAGTTTTAAAACAGCGTATATATGGAGACCATATTGCTTTCGAACAGATACCAGAATTTTTGATGGATCGGTTTGGCATAAAGAAATGACCGAATTGTTTACATTCCAAGCTGAAGCTGTGAATAATGCGGTATCAATATTCCTGGAAAACGCTAAACTGCTTTCAAACGTCAGCAATACGACACAGCGTGATATTATTATTCAACAAAATGGCACAATACTGATTGAAGCGCCTACTGGAGCAGGTAAAACACTGATTGCCGGTAATATCCTTGATAAGCTCACACCACATATAAAAACAGTCTGGTTCTGGTTTGCCCCTTTTGGCGGGATTACGGGACAATCGGAATCGGTCATTAAATCCGAATTTAATAACATAAGGCCCCGCTCTATCGCTGTTGATCGAGCCATTGGTACTACACGATCGGGAGATGTTTTTGTAACTACATGGGCATCAGTTGCAACAGCGAACAAAGAAGGCAGAAAAGCGCGAACCGATGGCGAAGAATCGCCGTCTATCGACACGCTAATTATGGCATTACGCGCCAACGGGTTTTTTATTGGCACAGTCATTGATGAAGCTCACCATGGGTTCAATAAGGCTCCTCAGGCTATCTCTTTCTTTAAGCACGTACTCCAACCGGACTTTTCCATCCTAATTACAGCTACACCTAAAGATAGAGACCTGGACAGCTTTCAAAAAGAAACGAACATAGGTCATATATCAAGAATTTCCATTTCACGACAGGATTGCTTAAGCAAGCGACTAATTAAGCGTGGAATTCGCGCAGTGGCTTTTCAGGCGGAAGAATCCAAAGCCAATCTTGTTGATTTTGAACTTACAGCCCTTAAACATGGGGTTGAGGCACACCGGATGATTCAGAGTAAGCTTGCCGAAAAAGGCATAGAACTTACGCCTCTGCTATTTGTACAGGTCGAATCAGGGGATGATGATATTAAGAAGGCTAAAAGCCGACTATATAAAATGGGATTTTCTGAAAACGAGATTGCTGTACATACTGCATTGGAACCAGACCCAAACCTGCTTGCCTTGGCAAACGACGAATCAAAACAGGTGCTAATCTTTAAAATGGCCGTGGCACTAGGTTTTGACGCCCCTCGTGCTTTCACTCTTGTTTCCATGCGACGTAACCGAGATGCGGATTTCGGCATACAAATAGTAGGCCGAATAATGCGTGTACACCGTAAGTTACGAGCGGAGGGTGATTGGGGGATTCTCGATTACGGATATGTCTTCCTTGCTTTTTACGAAATGCAGACAGGGTTAACTGCAGCTGCCGACAAGATTAATTCAATTCGCACACAGCTTGCGTCACTTAACCGCAATCTAGCATTTGTGACAGTGGGGGCAGACGGCAAAGTCTTGCAACAACTTGAGGACGGCCAAACATCACTTCTTACCGACAGTCCACAAAATACATTCGCATGTCCATCAGAAGCTCCAGATGTCTCGCTAGAGCAGAAAGAACCATGCAGCGATAATGTGCAGCACAGCGATGTGTTGCAACTGGTTATGCCGGAAATTACGATATCGGTATCACCCGGAACTCAGTATCCGTCAAACAAACCAACATTAATAACGGAATATGAGTATCCGTTAAGAAACGATATTGTTTTTCCGAATTGCTTCAAGCGGGAGGTTTATCCTCTCGAATTCACCGATATTACGAACTGTATTGTAGCGAAATTCAACGTTGACGCTGAAATGCTTGTGTTTATCCGAGGACGGTCTGTCCATGTGATAAAAAAAGATATAGATATCTTTAAACATGGATCAGAGCAGATAGATGATGTTCTGGCAACACTGTCAGAAGAAGCTGTTGCAAAAAAAGCACAGATGAACCTGTTTGAAGCCGACAATATAAATATAAATGTCCGTGAACTGTACAAAATGCTGATGGATAAAATGAGAAAAGCATTTATAAACAATAGCTGGGATGATATGACCGATGATCAATCGGTAAAGAAAGGCTTGGATTTAATACTGGCGTCAAACCCCAAGTTAATCAAAAAAGCAATACGCGACTGTTTGGCATCGTATGCTGAAATTGAGGATGCCGAACCGATACCAAGGTCGTTAAAATCAGACGTTCCACTTAAATCCTCGCGCTTGAATATTTATAAAGTTATCCCCGACACTCTTAATACGTGGGAAACGGATTTTGCTGAGATGATGGACAATGACTTGTCCGGAACTGTTTTGTGGTGGCACCGGAATGAAGTTCGAAAGCCATGGTCCGTTTCGCTTGTAGTCCCAGGCTTTAACGATTTTTACCCCGATCTTATTGTCGGGATTAAAGATAGGAAGAAAGGTGAGGGAATTCTACTTGTCGAAGTGAAACGCGAAATCAACGATCCAAAGGGAGAATCTGTTGCCAAAATCGGCTCAGAACATAAGATATATCGGCAGGCAATGATGGTATACTGGGAAAATGAACAGAGGTGGTATACTGTTCGTTATAATGACAAAGCTGATAAGAACATTTTAGATCAAGTTTTCAATTTCGATATTATGGGGAATTTCTAAGAATATGGTTGTTGAAAGCGACATCATTCCAGTGGATATAACTCAACCAGAACTTAATCAAGCAATTGATGTTGCTAAACGAGTCTCTGCAAACCTTAAGGATCGCTCTAACCTGCATGGCAGAGATAGTCTGGAAAGATTCAATAACACGCTCATGGGAGAGCTTGCTGAAACGATGGTGCTCAAGTGGTTTCGCATGAATAACAAGTTTGCAGAATCAACCGTGGATAAAACTGCAGACGCTCCTGATTCAGGGCACGACCTGCGCGTGAAGAGACAAAGTAATGGAGAGGTGGTATATTGTTCTGTAAAATCATCTTTAGCTTTTAGCCGTACCCCTGAAAGGTTTATTGAGCAAGACCATTTGGCTTCTACTAGGAAAGAAGTGAAAGAAATTAATATCCAAGTCCATTTCTGGCTGACATTGTACCCCCAAGGGAAAGTATCGCGTATAACCGTGCCGTGTCTTAGGCAGTCAGCTATTATTGGTTGGTTCATAGGGAAAAACTTAACATTTACAGGAAAGTGCTATGATCATGAAGGACGTGAAAGACCAGACGAATTCTTAAAGCAAGGGGAATCTATGAAATCGTTGCTTCCTTTTTTGCAAAATAAATCCTAATTTTCAAATCATTCCGTGCAGTTGTCTCTCCTTGTCAGTTTATATAGTTTAAAAGGCATTTGTTCTATTCTGCTTTGCAGTATGATATACTCTTGGCAGTTAATACCGAGTAGTTAATATTTATTGATCCGGGGAATTAATTAACTCATGTGTAGCGAAACGAATTCACCCTCAAAGAATCAATCTACGGCTGACGATTGGCCAATCAAAGACCTCTGGGAAAAATACGAAGATATAGCAATGCACTTTAACGATTTAATCATTCGACTCCGGACTCAAGCGTTAGGTGCGGTTGCGGCGCTTTCAGCCTTGGTTGGAATCGTCGGGAAGAGTAGTACCGACAGTCAGGTGAGTTGGGAGCTTGCCGCTTTTGTATTTGCATTTCTCGCAGTCTTCTGGATTGCAATCTGGATCATTGATTTTTGCTACTACAACAGACTACTAATTGGCGCAGTTGACGCACTCCTTGAGTTAGAAAAGAAAAGTAAAGAGACCACCCGTACTAGTTCGATCGATATGAGCACAAAGATTGCAGAGGCTGTAGCGGGTAGGGGGCACCGCAAATTGAAAATCAAGGATCCTGTAGCGTTGAATGCTGGAAGATGGGCTTTTTACATCATTGTGTTCATCGCCTTGAGTACCGGATGCTATTTCTCGTGGATGGAACACCACAACCGTGTCGAATCTGCGAAATATGAGGCCCAGGGGGAGGTCCTGTCGTCATCCCAGATTAAGAACTTGGTTATCCACACGACGCTAAAAGATGGCTACCTATCAGGAAAAATCTTCAACACAAACGCTGATATTAAAGTTATACAGGTCACATTTGAGGTGGTTCCGAGGGATAAGGCAATCGCATTAGATAAATTAACACCACACCTCTTCAACGTTACTGTTTCAGTGCCCCCGGCCACCATGTCCAAAGAGTTTCACGTCGAGACTGGCACAATCAACTCAGATTCTCATACATTGCAGATTGCTAAGGCATTTGGGGTTAAGTTAGATAAATAGGCGTAACTTTAGCATCGAAGTGCAACTTCGAGGGTCACACGTGAGATAAACTCAGAAGCAACGGCTCATACGAAAAAGGGAAGCATATAAGATCATTGTGGGAGTCCGCACAGCCAATTATAGACTTATTATCCCGTAATTAACTTCTCTTCTGAGAACTCGCATGATGAACATTTATATAATCGCCTAACCCCTCCGACCTCGCCAAACACGCTGTCTGGCTTGCTGCTGACAAGCTGATAACTTCTCATTCGACACTTGGGACAGGGATCACCTTCAGTATTTTCATTTTCTTTGATTTGCTGTTTCAATGCCACATTTTCTTCAAGGATGCTGGCCAATTTTAGCTTTACATCCGCAAGTTGAAGTGTAAGGTCCGCAAGAAGGTTCTTGAATTCAGCATCTTTAATGTTATCGCTAATTGTTTTTAGGCGCCGAGTGAGTGAAATAGCCGATGATATAGTTGAGATGATATCTGCCACCTGTCCTCCTCTGAGTACCCCGTTTTTGTGATCTACTACGCGCAACTAACCATACATGCGTTTTCGTTGCGCGTATTGATTAAGTTCTTTAATCAAAGCGCAATATCTAAAAAATGAGTCGGCCCATGGAGTCATCTCGCTGTTTGTCACATTGAAGTTGCGGACTAGGCTGAGAGCTCTAAAATGCGGGCAGTTATCAATTTTGGTAAGAATGCGCACAAGCTCAGGATCTAAATATATGATATGTGTCAACAACTTTTGAATCTTTCTTGTGGTTTGAATACGGTAGTAGTCCATTAGCTCCAATCTGTTAGCAAAATGTCCCTCATGGACTAGAAATAGTGCAGATTTACTCATGGGAGCGATTACCCTGAAAGAATCATTGATTAAATCATTGGTTAGGTTCTCCATATTAGGCCTTATGCCTTTGGGATTGTCACGTGTATGCGCAAGATTAAAATCAAGCAACTGCCGAGTACAGTCGCCAGAGATTTCAGTGACAAGCTCCACCACAAATGATGATACATTTGCTTTATCTTTTTCAGATTTTATATGGATAACAACGAAGAAAAAGATGGAACTTGCAAGAATGGAGTAACATATATTGTCAACAAGATCTCCTAATGCTGCTATTCCAATCATCGGGAATATTTCTTTAATATTGTTGAGCCAAAGAAGTTTGACTAATAATATGAAGAAAGATAGGATTGCTAAGCAGTATATTTCTTTTTGTAACGACAGTAGGTATTTCCCAAACTTCATTATCAAACTCCACGCCAGCTTTTGATAGACGCACCTTCGGGCATTCAGTTATCCTATGGTTTCAGAACAATTGCAACTATAGATTCAGCGCCTTGTTAGGGCGCCACCTCTAATTTTGAACTAGCAGATGCTGACGTTGCCGGCGACGACTCTTGCGAGAGGCGGGCGAAGAAAGCATCAAAGAAGAGCACTACGGCGCGGCGCCGTCTGGCATGGCGCGCTGCCTCAAAAGTAAAGACGGTTTTCGGCAGGCCAGCTCGGTGAATATGCATTTGGTAAAATGCTTCGAGAATCACCTTGCCATGGAAGTCCTCACGCCGACGATTCGTGCTTCGTAGCTCTTCAACCTTTTGCTCCGCCACAGATGCCGCTGCTTCTATTGCAGTTGGTGCATAAAGTGTTGCAACTTTCTGCACGTAGATTGCAGCTAATCCGGCAATATCACCCGTTGTCGACGGTGGATAGAAGTGGGAGCTACCGAGGCCCAAGGCTGTACGACGCCCGACTTCGGCCACAAGTAAGCCCTGAAATAATATCATCCAAAGCATTGCCGACATCATCAACGGTCCTGAAGGTGGTCTTTTCAAGGACGCTTTGGATCGCTTCCCACATCGAGTCCGGGTCAAGAAGAAAGTTCTCGATCATGGAGACGGGGAGCAATTCGATCCGAGCATCTCCAGATCCCACGTCGGTGTCACGATCGAGAAGTGCCACCGCCTGTAACTGACTTGAGAAGTGCTGCAATGCTTCATTGAGAACGCGAAGCAGAGCCTTGCATTCTGCCTTACCTCCACCCGGAATTAGAGTAACCCGGTCGAACCCGGAATGAAGTGCTCGGTATAGCTTTCTGTCTGGAAGTACCTTCGACGCTGTTTTCTCCCCAACTCCTTCAACCAATACGACTGGCTGGAGCGCTGTCAGGTTCGCCGTCGACCCAAATACTTCCCTAAGAAATGAGAGCCTCTCTTCATCGCTTGCAACCTGGACTAGCTGATTCTTCTCGGCTTCTACGAGCTCCACTGGTCGAAGGAGGAATAGCTCCTCGAAACTCGCATACTCAACCATAGTGGGCGAGTGAGTGGCGACAATCACCTGTGTATGCGCACCAGTTGTGAGCACACGCAAGTAATCGAGAACTTTAAGCTGTAGATTGGGATGTAGGTGCAGTTCCGGCTCGTCTATCAGGACACAGAGCTCCGGGCGATCCACGGGTTGTGGGCCAGCGTCAATCTCTTTGAGAAGGGCCTTTATCTCTCTCTCAACTAATGGATAAAACATCTGGACAATCGACTTCTCCCCCGAACTGAGATCATCAAGGTCAACGAGATCTTTCAAGCCGTGGACACTCCATAATACCTTCACTTGATCACGGTTAGTCGCGTCAATTTTTACGAACGACATATGCGGCAGGAGATTGTGTGTCAGTTCCCGCAGCGGCTTCCAAGGATCGCCCAACGTCCCTGGGACGATCCCACCATCCCGATCGACCTTAGCGGTGATCGCGGCCTGTCGGTCCACTTCAATCTGGCAGAGAGCGTGCTTCAGGTAGTTCGCCGAATCGTCATAGCCCCACGGATCACGAGAGCCCCCAAATATCTGGATGCCCTCAAAACCAGGAACGTTCTGACCCGACAGGAGTGCCTCAAATGAAATGGATGGCGCGAGCAAGTGCCGTGACTGAACCTGCTGTCGGCGCATGGCTCGGTGGGGGCCTACGTACATAATGTTCGTGTAGCCCGACTGGGATCGGATGGCGTTCAGGAGAGTCGACTTCCCTGATCCATTCGGACCAGCGACCACCATGAGTGAAGGAACTTTCTCACATTGGGCTAGTTTGATACTGCGCTGGTTCACAATTTCAAACGATGGTAGTCGCATTCGATCTCCTTCGAGGTCTATCGGGCATCCGTTGATTGCCTTAACCAGTTATTAGACAGTTTATTAGTCCGGTATTAGTCACTTGCACAACTATAGCAGAATGTTCCATGACTGTCAATCATTAGTAGTAATATGTCGTATATTATTGATATCTAGATGTTATTGGTGGCATGTGGGCTATTACATTCTATACTAACTGCGCGCCGAGCCGAACAGTTAAAGAAGCAAGGAGGCTGCTGGATCTTTTCAGCAGCCTCTGAATATATGCTCAGAACAGACACTCCGACTTTCTTGGCTGATGGCTTACTGAATTTGATGTGCCGACGAGATC
>Ga0182021_10009515_pt1 | contig 11522 bp, 11 predicted proteins | sample 612E3MmetaG_FD_120493 | JGI IMG/M metagenome (GOLD analysis project Ga0182021, IMG submission 120493) | Permafrost microbial communities from Stordalen Mire, Sweden - 612E3M metaG (Illumina Assembly) | ecosystem: Environmental > Terrestrial > Soil > Wetlands > Permafrost | place: Sweden...
CCTACCCCAAGCATTTCGTCGCGGTCACCGGCGCCGGTTCCAAGCTCGACCAGACCGCCCTCAAGGAGGACTGGCTCGCGCGTTTCCCGATGTGGGACTGGGTCGGCGGCCGCACGTCCGAACTCTGCGTCGTGGGCCTGCTGCCCGCCGCGCTTCAGGGTCTCGACATCGACGCGCTGCTCGCCGGCGCCGCCGCAATGGACGAGGTGACGCGCGTCCCGTTGCTCCCAGACAACCCCGCTGCCCTGCTCGCCGCGATGTGGTACTGGGGCACCGACGGCCGTGGCAGCCGCGACATGGTCGTACTGCCCTACAAGGACCGCCTGCTGCTCTTTTCGCGCTATCTCCAGCAACTCATCATGGAGTCGCTCGGCAAGGAGCTCGATCTCCAGGGCCGTGTCGTCAACCAGGGTATCGCCGTTTACGGCAACAAAGGCTCCACCGACCAGCATGCCTACGTGCAGCAGCTGCGCGAGGGCGTTAACAATTTCTTCGTCACCTTCATCGAGGTGCTGCGCGATCGCGATGGCGCCAGCCTGGTGGTCGATGCCGGCGGCATCACGAGCGGTGACTACCTGCAGGGCTTCTTCCTCGGCACGCGCGATGCGCTCTCCGAAAAAAACCGCCCCTCGATCACGGTCACCGTGCCCGACGTCTCGCCGCGCACGCTGGGCATGTTGATCGCGCTCTACGAGCGCACGGTCGGCTTCTACGCCTCGCTCGTCGGCATCAACGCCTACCACCAGCCCGGCGTCGAAGCCGGCAAGAAAGCCGCGACTGGCGTGATCGCGTTGCGCCGCAAAATCGTCGAGACGTTGCGCGCTGCTCCTGGCACGGCGTTCACGGCCGAGGCGCTGGCGGCCAAGCTCGACGCGCCGGAAATGGCCGAACACATTTTCAAGCTGCTCGAACATCTCGCCGCCAACCCTGACTCCGGCGTCACCCAAACGGTGAAAACCCCGTGGTGGGAATCGACCTACGCAATCACACGCTGATCGACTGTAGCGGTACGGTCCGGTAACTGTAGCGGTCTATGACCGCCGGCCTTGGGGAGATCGGCGGTCATAGACCGCCGCTACAGCAAACCATACCACTACCCTGATCGCCTACCTCTTGCCGGCAAGCAGCGCCCGGGGAACCGAATCGCCCGCCGCGGTTCTCATCAGCGACATGCGCCAGAATTCCTTCCTCGCCCATGCCGGGCCCGGGTCGTTGCGTGAAGCCTTGCGCAAAGGCGATTCCACCCTATTAGTCAACTAACTCGATGAACTCCCTCCGCAGACTCGTCCTCGTTTTGCTCCTCGGTCTTTTCGGCCTCATCTTCTCCGGCTGCACCAGCCAGACGCCCCGCGATTCTTCGATCCCGTGGAGCCGCCCCGCCAATTGGGAAGGCCAGATTCCCGGCATGGGACAGACGCAAGGCAGCGGCATCCGCTGAGCCCCGCCCAACTTTCTCCGGCAAGAGTCCAGCCTGCGCGCCGCCGGACTTGTTGCCGCCGCCCATCGGCGCCCGTTGCTTTCGGTACGCATCGCGATGGAAAACGCCTCCCTCACGCCCCAACCCGGCCATCTGTACGTTGTCGCCACGCCCATCGGCAACCTCGCCGACCTGACCGACCGCGCTCGCGCCATCCTCGGGGCCGTTGACCTGGTCGCGTGCGAGGACACCCGCACTACGGGCGCAATGCTCACCCGACTTGGGCTCCGCCGGGAACTCGTCGCCTATCACGAGCACAACGAAACCGAGGCCGCCACACGCCTCGTCGAACAGGTCGCCGCCGGCAAATCCGTCGCCCTCGTGAGCGACGCCGGCACGCCGGCCATCAGCGATCCCGGTTTCCGCCTGGTCCGCGCCTGCCGCCGCCGCGGCCTGCCGGTCGTGCCTGTGCCCGGCCCCAGCGCGCTCACCGCCGTGTTGAGCGCGAGCGGACTGCCCACGAACGGGTTCCTTTACGTCGGCTTCCTGCCGCCGAAAAGCGCCGCGCGCCTCGCCTTCCTCGAGAAATACCGCGACTTCGATTACACCCTGGCTCTTTACGAAAGCTGCCATCGCATCGACAAATTCGCCGTCGAGATCGTGGAGAAACTCGGCCCGACGCGCATCATCTGCATCGCGAAGGAAGTCACCAAGCTCCACGAAACCTTCCTCATCGGCCCCGCCGCCGACGTCCAGGCGCGGCTGACGACGACGAGCCTCAAGGGCGAGTTTGTCGTACTCATCGCCCCGGCGGAATTCGCGCTATGAAGCCATCGCGTTCAACGGCCAACCAGGAGAAGGCCCTTTGGCGGACTCTGGGGAGCCATTATCCGCCGGTCGCAGTCGTCGATATCGGCAGCAATTCAATAAAACTGCTCGTGGCTGTGCGGTTTAGCGACGGGACAAAAAAGGGCGTTCTCCAGGAAATTTTTCAGCGAACCCTCGATGAGCGAATCAGCACTGGGATTGGCCGGGGGGCTCTACGCCTGAGCGAAAAGAGCATGACACGAGGCATCGGTGCCATTCGCTTGCTTCTCGCCGACGCTGCGGCCTACTCACCGGCAAAAATCATCCTCGTCGCCACCAGCGCCGTGCGTGACTCCGCCAATGGCGCCGAATTCTGCGAACGCGTCCGCGCTGCCACCGGTCACGATATCCGCATCCTCACCGGTGACGAGGAGGCCAACTACATCGGACGCGGCCTCACCAGCGATCCGACGCTCGCCCACCTGCACGATTTCTACGTCTTCGACCTCGGCGGCGGCAGTCTCGAATGCCTCGCCTTCCGCGAACGGCGCGTGCAGCAAGCGTGCAGCCTGCCGCTCGGCTGCGTGCGCCTGACCGAACGCTTCGTAGCCGACGCCGCGGCGCCGTTCTCGTCGGAGGCACGCGCCGCAATCGCCAACCACACGCAACGTGCCTTGCGCGAAAGCGGCTTCCGCTTCGACCTCCCGAGCCACGACGCGGTGTTTGCCGGCGGCAGCATGACGACGGCCCGCGCAATCGCCGGTTTGGCGGAGGGCAAGCCGCTGCCGGAGACCGCCTCAATCGTCACCGTCGCCATGCTGGAGCGCGTCCTCGAACGCGTGGCGGTGCTTCCGCTCGTCGAGCGTCGTACGCAGATCGCCGGGCTGCCCCCGGCCCGGGCCGACGTGTTCCCGACCGCGCTCGCCACGATGCTTGCCGTGGCCGAAGTCGCCGGTCTCCACGCGTTTCACCACTCCTTCCACAACCTCCGTTATGGAATAGCCGAAGAACTTATCCTCGTGTAACTTCTGTTTCAATGTCATCTATTAGATGACAATGGTTACGGTTAAAACCCGGTTTCTCCAGCAACTATTGCTCGGACAGATCCCGCCCGGAGGAGGTCTCCGGCATGATGATATCCGTCAATAGCAGATCGATCTTCGCCTGATGCAGGCGGCACCGGGCGCGCACTGCGCGTCCAGCGCGACGTTGGCGCCGATGAGCCGCGGCAGCAACTTGGTCATGTTGCCCACGCCCCCGTTCAAATCGAGCTGCGTGGGCTGCCGACACTGCCTTACGGCCGATTGACCGAAACGAGGAAGCTTTCGATCTCTTTTTCGAATGCGACAGGCTGATCCAGCATCACGAAATGGCGCGATGGGGCGATGGCGATGACTGTAACTTGGGGTGCTCCGGCCACGAGCGAGCGATAGAAGGCAAGCGTTTGTTCCTGCGAATAGTTCAGGGGCGGCCTCGCATCGGCCGGATTGTAGGGCATGATCTCGAGGAAAGGGATCGCGATCCTGACCAACTGGGGTCGCAGATCACTGGCAAGGTTCTCCTTGGTCCATGCCGCCACCGCCTTCATATCGCTTCTGGCCTCCAACTGTGCCGTCGGTCCGACCAATTCGTTTCGCATGGTTCCGATGGTGCTCATGTATTGTTCTTCCTGGGTGAGCGCCTGGCTGGAATCGAGTGACGCATACATGCTGGAGAACTGCGAAGCGACGGTGGCACGCTGTTCTGGCGCGGCGTTTGCCAGCATCGGGAAAACCGGCAGGCCATCAACCGCCACAATACCCGCCAGGCGCTCGGGGTGTTCTTCCGCCAGGGCGATCGCGAGCGTCCCCCCCAAGCTGTGCCCTATGACAACGGGCCGGGTGATTTTTTGCTCGGCCAACATCGTCCAGAAGTCTTGAGCGAAGCTCGTGAAGAGATCGCTTCTGTCCGAGGCTGTGCGACCGTCAAAACCCGGCAGGGCAACCGCGTAGATGGTGAAATGGGGCGAAAACGTGGCGATCGTTTTGTACCATACCCAAGGTCCGCAGGCCAGGCCCGGAATCAGTACCAGCGCTTGTTTGCCGGAACCATATTTGTCGACGTGGATCATCCCCACGTCGAACGAGGCGGTGGGTCTGGACGGCGGTGTTAAGAACGCAGCGGCGGGGCCCGCGGCGAGTTGCGTCTCTCGTGGATCCAAACTAGCTGCCGGGCTGACCGGAAGCGGCGCGGCGCCCGCGCCCACGGCGAAACCGAGCAGAGCTACGCCATACGTGCGGGAAAAATGCAGGAGGGATGAGGTCATGGGATGGAGTCAATCGGTTGGGTCGGGAATGAACACTTCCTCGACTTGCTTGTTGAAGATTTTGCTGAGTTTGAATGCGAGGGGCAGGCTCGGGGCGTATTTGCCAGCTTCGAGCGCGATGATCGTTTGCCGGGCGACGCCGATGCGATCCGCCAATTCCGCCTGGGACCAGTCGAGCTCGGCGCGAAGAACTTTAAGCCGGTTTTTCATTGGTAGCGACGCCGTACAAAACAACCGGATACGATCCATGAACCCATGAAGACAGCGAAGGTCCACCAGGCGGAGGGTCTCGGCAATCCACCGCCCTCAAGGAGCCCGTACGTAACGGCGATTAGCGCGGTCGCGCCGCCGGCGAGCGCCAGGGAATCGACGGCGATTCGCCGCCGCAGCTCATCGGTATCCAACAAATATCGCACGATTGAAACGAAAACGAAAATTGCAGGAACCATCGGAGCCAATGCGATGACGGTTTGCCAGGGACCATCAGCCGTGTGCCATAGCAAGCGGCTGAGAAAGACTACTATCATGTAGGCGACCATCGAAAGCCCGAACTGCCAGAGGTATCTACGGCTAGCGCTGGTTGTGGGATTAGAGGGAGGGTTCATGATTCAATATGTCATCCATAGATTACATAATGTCAAGCTTAACGTACTTATTGTACGTTTTACGCTACCATGCGAGGTTGTCAGTAACAGTGGAACGCGTCGCTCTGCTATCGTTCACGCCGGTCCGGTCAAATCCGTCTTAGCGGAAACTATGAAACTAGAACAGTTTATCTGTCAATTAGATGCGAACGTATTGCCAAGCACAGATACTACCCGCGCAAAGCCTGGAGCATCGCCTGGAAATCCGCCGGCAATGGCGCATGCAGGTCCATCGCCTGGCCGGTCACCGGATGGAGAAACGCGATCCGTTCTGCGTGCAGCATGACCCGCGACGGCTGCAGCGGCAGGCGCGGGTCGGGTTTCCAGCCGTAAACGGTGTCGCCGAGCAGAATATGCCCGATGGATTTCAGGTGGACGCGAATCTGGTGCGTGCGCCCGGTGTGAATGTGGCAGCGCAACAACGCCGCGAGTTTCCCGAACGACTCAATCCGCGCCCAATCGGTGCGCGACGGCCGGCCGCCCTCGCCCACCGTCATGCGGTGGCGATGCACCGGATGGCGCGCGATCGCACGATCGATCACCCCGGCCAGCAATGACGGCACGCCCGAAACGAGCGCGAGGTATTCCTTGCGCAGATGCCGGCCGGCAAATTGCTCGGCCAGGCCACGGTGGGCGGCATCGGTTTTGGCGACGAGCAGCACGCCGGACGTGTCCTTGTCGAGCCGGTGCACGATGCCCGGTCGCTCCACGCCGCCAACCCCGCTCAACTCGCCCTCGCAGTGGGCGAGCAGCGCGTGGACCACCGTATCCGCCCCCGTGCCCACGCCGGGATGCACGATCATGCCCGCGGCCTTGTTGAGCGCGACGAGATGCTCATCCTCGAAAATGACGGAGAGCGGCAGATCGACCGGCTTCAGCTCGGAGGGTTTGGTCTCAGGCAGCGTGAACTCGATCACCTCGCCCCCGCGCACGTCATCGCTCTTGGCGAGCGCCCGGCCGGCGCGCAACACGAGTCCGGCGTCGAACGCCCGTTGCAGCGCCACCCGGCTGTGCTCGGGAAACGCCCCCGCGAGCGCCTTGTCAGCGCGGGTGCGACGGATTTCGGGTGGGACGGTGTAGGCAGGCATGGTGGCAACTGCGGTCTATGACCGCCCCAGCCAAGCGGCAAGGACGCAGAAAGAAATCACGCTAGTAAACATCCCCGGGGCATTGAAGACGACCTGTAGGAGCGGCTTTATGCCGCGATTCCGACAAACCATCGCGGCGTAAAGCCGCTCCTACAACCAACCAAGCCGAAGCCAGCTTCGGGGTATCGGACCCATCGCCCATGAACCGTCGCGGCCAAGCGGATATTTCGTGAACAACCGCGCGCCTATTTTCCGAGCAGGTAGTCGGGATTCAGCTTGTGCAGCGCCTTCGGCACGAAAAGGCCGTCGCGGCGGATGAGCTTGTCGTCAAACCAGATTTCGCCACCGCCGTATTCGGGCCGCTGGATGCAGACCAGGTCCCAATGCACCTGCGACTTGTTGCCGTTGCCGCACTCCGCGTAGGCCTGCCCGGGCGTGAAATGGAAGGAGCCGGCTATCTTCTCGTCGAAGAGAATGTCGCGCATCGGTTCGAGAATGTGCGGATTGAAGCCGAGCGCGAATTCCCCGATGTAACGGGCGCCCTCGTCGCTATCGAGAATCTCGTTCAGGCGCTTGGAGTGGTTGGCCGTGGCTTCGACGATGCGGCCCTGGCGGAAAACCAGACGGATGTTGTCGTACGCCTGGCCGAGATAAACCGTGGGGGCGTTGTATTGGACCACGCCTTCCACGCTGTCCTTCACCGGGCAGGAGAAAACCTCGCCGTCCGGGATGTTGCGCAGGCCGCCACATTCCTGGGCGCCGATGCCTTTGATGGAGAAACGCAGGTCGGTACCCGGACCCTTGAGGTGCACCTGGTCGGTGCGGCGCATCAGATCGCCCAGCGCTTTCATGCCGGGTTTCATCCGGGCGTAGTCGAGCGTGCACACCCGGAAGTAGAAATCCTCGAACTTCTCGGTGCTCATGGTCGCTTGTTGCGCCATGGCGGACGTGGGCCAGCGCAGCACCACCCACTTGGTCTTGCCCACCCGATGGTCCAGCACCGGTTTCATCAACCGGCTGACCAGTTGCACGCGCCCGGCCGGCACGTCGGCGGCCTCGAAAATGTTGTCCGAGCCGCGCAGGGCGATATAAGCGTCCATCTTCCGCATCCGCGCGAGTTCGATCTCGGCCGCCGGCGCATATTGCGCCTCTTCGGCCCCGAGCATCAGTTCCCGGGTGATGCGGGCCCGGTGGAGTTGCACGTAGGGCAACGCCCCGCGCCGGCGGGCCGCCTGCACCAACGCAATGACCATCGCGTCGGGCACGTCGAACGCATCGATCAGGACGCGCTCGCCGCGTTTCAACGCCGTCGAGAATCCGCAGAGGCCGTCAGCCAGTTGATTGAAACGGGGATCGATAATCATGATGGTCGTAAATAACGCCCCCGTCCGCCCGCGCCGCAAGGGGAATGTCGGAGATAAAATTCCGCCCGCCCTTTGACATTAAACGACTCCTGCACTCCTTGCCCTACCATGGGAACGCGCCATCAAGGCCCCGCGGCCGAGGTCGCCGCACTCAACGCCTACATCAAACTGATGCGGGCGGCGGAATCGGTCACCGCCCGGGTTCATTTCGAACTCTCCGGCGGCCTCACCGTGTCGCAATTCGGCGCGCTGGAAGTCTTGCTGCACTGCGGCTCGCTCTGCCAGCGGGAGCTGGCGGGCAAGCTGCTGAAAAGCGCCGGCAACATCACCATGGTCGTCGACAATCTCGAGCGCCGGGCGCTCGTCCAACGCGAACGCGACCCCGCCGACCGGCGCTATGTCACCGTGCACCTCACGGCCAAGGGACGTCTGCTCATCCAGGAGTTGTTTCCCAAGGTGGTCGCCAACATCACCCGCGAATTCTCGCTCCTGACCCCCGACGAGCAGCGCACGTTCGCCAAGCTCTGCAAAAAACTCGGCCTGGGGCGTGCACCGGCGGCGTTCATCATCAAGCCCGATCAACGGGACGCGCCTGTGCCCTTCGCCGCCGTCAGTTAACTCCGTCCGCGCATGGCTGCGGGAGAACGGTTCTTCCGGGTCGCCCCCGCCATTCCACCCGCCACCGCGCCCCGAACCGCCATCGCGTGTCCCTCATGCAAATCCTCGGCCTCCACCACATCACCGCCATCGCCAGCGACCCGCGACGCAATCTCGCGTTCTACACCGACGTGCTCGGATTGCGCCTCGTGAAACGGACGGTCAATTTCGACGATCCGCGCACCTACCATTTCTACTACGGCGACCGCGTGGGCACGCCGGGCTCGATCCTGACTTTTTTTCCGTGGCCGGGCCTGGCGCGCGGCCGGGCCGGCACGGGGCAGGCGAGCGCGACCGCGTTCAGCGTCGGGCCCGACTCCCTCGCCTTCTGGGAGGAACGCCTTCACGCCCGCGGGGTCGCCACAAATGCACAGACTTCGCACTTTGGTGAATCGGTGCTTACGTTGGCCGATCCCGACGGCCTCGTGCTCGAACTGGTGGCGACCCGCGAGCCCGACGGGCGGCCGCCGTGGCCGCACCCGGACATTCCCTTGGAACACGCCATCCGGGGATTTCACTCCGTGACGCTCGCCGTGCGCGACACCACCCCGACCGCGCACCTCCTCACCGCCACGATGGGGTACCGGGAACTCAACCGCGAAGGCCAGCGCGTTCGCTACACGGTCGCGAACGGAGGTCCCGGCACCTATGTCGATCTGCTCGACGATCCCTCGCTGCCGCGAGCCCGGCAGGGCACGGGTACGGTGCACCACGTGGCTTTTCGCACGCCCGACGGCGATACCCAACGCGTCGCCCGTCTCGAGCTGCTCGTCCTCGGCTATGAGGTCAGCCCGCCATTGGATCGAAATTATTTCCAGTCCATCTACTATCGCGAGTCCAACGGGATTCTGTTGGAAATTGCCACCGATTTGCCCGGCTTCGCCGTGGATGAACCCGTTGCGATGCTCGGCACGACGCTCAAGCTGCCCGCGCTCTACGAACCGCATCGCGCCGAGATCGAAGCCGCCCTGCCCAAGCTGTAGCCGCCGCCCTTCGCCGCCCGCGCAATACCCGCACCCGCCTCGTCCGATAATTTGTAACCCATAAGGTTACACTTTCCCCGCCGTTTCCTCTATCTCCAGAGCTGAAAACGACCGAAAACGGGCAGAGACCGGGACCGCAAATTTGTAACCCATTAGGTTACACTTTCTCGTTACTGCTCCCATTTTCAGAGCGAGAAACCGAGATTCAACGACGGGCCGCGAAGCCGAATTTTGTAACCCATCAGGTTACAATGGCAGCGCGCCGTAGTGGTATAGTTTGCGGTAGCGGCGCTCGTTTATACCGTGGGCTGCGAGCTTGCTCGCGCGGTATGTCAGAGCGCGAGCAAGCTCGCTGGCCTACGAAATACCAGGTTTATGGGAGTGCCCGGTAGCGGCGGTCTATGACAGCCGAAAGGGAAGCAGTGAGTCCCTTGCGCTCGGCCCGCGGTCACAGACTGCCGCTACAATTTTTCAAACAATATCACTATCCAGTGCGGACCACCGCTGGCAAATGCGGCCTACCGAGTTATACTTCCAGCTATCATCTCCCCTCATGCGCCTCACCTACTTCGGCCACTCGTGTTTTCTCCTCGAGACCGCGACCGCGCGACTGGTGTTCGATCCCAATCTCACGGCCAATCCCAATTGTCCGGCGGGGGTCACGCCGGCATCGCTGCGCTGCGATTACGTCCTGCTTTCCCACGGGCATGAGGATCATTGCTGCGACGCGCTCGCCCTCGCCCAAGCCCATGGCGCCACCATCATCGGCAACTACGAAATCTCCGAATATTTCCGGGTCCTGGGCGCAAAAACCCACGGGCTCAATCCCGGCGGTGCGTGGCGTTTCCCCTTCGGCCGCGTGAAACTCACACTCGCCCGGCACAGCTCGAGCCTCGGCGATCCGCGTGCACCCATTTATCTCGGCGAAGCGTGCGGCGTGCTCGTCGAAGCCGACGGCAAACGCGTCTATCACGCCGGCGACACCGCCTTGTTTTCCGATCTGCAACTCGTCGGCCGGCTGGGGCTCGACGTGGCGCTGGTACCCATCGGCGACAATTTCACCATGGGGCCGGAGGACGCCCTCGAGGCGCTGGACCTGCTCAAACCCGCGCACGCCGTGCCCATGCATTACAACACCTGGCCGTTGATCGCGCAGGATCCCGGTGCGTTTGCCCGCGCCGCCGCCGGCCGCGACCATGATGTGCGCGTCCTCGCGCCGGGCGAGACCTTCGACTTCTAGGGCGTGTTTTCAAATTCAGCGCAGGCATGGTTGCATTTGAAAACACGCCCTGACGCGACTTTTTCCTCGTAGCCCCGCGCCGCCGTTTTCAACCTCGCCGGTGCATGTCGTTTCCTAATCCTCCCGCGATGCTGGCGGCGCGTGATCTGCGTGCGGCGGATCTCGAGAAAAATCCCGCCGCTGCCTTGCTGGGCATCTACGCCTGGATGCAGGTGGCGCGCACGGCCGACAACCGCATTCTCGACCTCTTCCGCCAGGGACTCATCAAGGGCACCGTGACCGGCGGTCAGGGCAATGAGGGCCTCATTGTGCCGCTCGCCCTCCTCGCCGACAAAGCGGTGGACGTGATCTCGTTTTCCCACCGCGGTCTGGGCGGCCACCTGATCTGGGGCCATCACCTCTGCGATCATCTCAACCAATACTTCGCCAATGCGGCCAGCCCCACGCGGGCGCGGGAGGGAAACATTCACCACGGCGATCCCGCGCACCGATCGCTACCGATGATGAGTCACCTCGGGGCGATGTATTCCACGGTCCTCGGCGCCGCCGATTCGCAACGCCGCCTCGGCCGGCCGGCCGTGGGCTTCGCGTTCATCGGCGACGGCGCCTCGAGCACGGGCGACGTGCACGAGTCGCTCAATCTCGCCGCGTTGTGGTCGCTGCCGGTCGTGTTCATCATCGAGAACAATCAGTACGCCTACTCCACGCCCTTGGCCGAGCAGTATCCCGGCAATGTGGAACTGTGGCAACGCGCCGCTGGATATGGCATCGAGGGGTTGCGGCTCGATTGCGGCGACACCGAGGACGTGGCGCGGACCCTCGCCACCGTCATCGCCAAGGTGCGCGCGACCTCGCGACCCGTGCTCATCGAGGCGCATACCTGGCGCCTCCGCGGTCACGCCGCCTACGACACCTGCGATTACCTCAAGCCCGGCGAAACCGACGCCTTCCTCGCCGCCGAGCCGCTGCCCAAACTGCGCGCCCGAATGGCGGGCGAATTCGGTGCCGCGCGTCTCG
>Ga0182021_10009516_pt1 | contig 11522 bp, 11 predicted proteins | sample 612E3MmetaG_FD_120493 | JGI IMG/M metagenome (GOLD analysis project Ga0182021, IMG submission 120493) | Permafrost microbial communities from Stordalen Mire, Sweden - 612E3M metaG (Illumina Assembly) | ecosystem: Environmental > Terrestrial > Soil > Wetlands > Permafrost | place: Sweden...
CGTCATGCCGGGCGTCATCATCGCCACCAATGCCGGGGAGGTGCGTGGTACGACAGTCGTCTGGCGGTTCACTCACGAACATCTCGCCCTGATGGACTATCCGATGAACGTGGAATCGCGCGTTGTTAACCTGTGGGCGATCATCCTCACGGCGTTCGTGGTCATTGTCGTGATTGGTGTCCCCGTGTTTCTCCGCCGCAGTTCAATCGTATGACGAGGCGGCGGCAGGTCGTAGCACACGTTTCCTCGGGCAGTGTGAACAATGTCGTCAACGTAATTCGGACGTGCGACAGTGCTTTATGGGAGCGGAGATGGGATGGCGACTTCCCACCATCCGAACGTGCTTTACTTTCCTTCAACGAGAAGGTGAGTGAGGAATCGTATCCCGTTCGTCCATTCGAAGAGCCAGACCTCTGCCCATTTCAGGGGGTTCCAGGCGTGTACATACCATCGCCTCCAGGCCTTCTGAACATACGACCGGGTGTACGCGTCTGCGAACGGGTTATGCTTTTTGATCCATAACTGGACCACCGAGGGAACTTCGATTTCGGGCATATCGTCACGGAGCTTCCTGTACAGGAGGACCAGCTCGCCCGCCTTCAGGTCGCGCCAATCAAGGACGTCGTTCCTCGTTCTCACCACCAGCTCATGAAGCGCCTCCTCCACCATGCTTTTGGGACGGCTCCTGAGCCAGACTTCCTCGAGCTGGAAGAAGAGCTTCCCGATGCCCCACAGGCGGGTGTTCATCGTCACGAACCTGGACCACCAGAAGGGGACAAATCCCTGCCGGGGGAAGCCGGGACGCCTGTCGTCCCGGTGGCGGACGGTCCAGAATCCGCAGTTCATCGGGTGCAGACGCTCGATCCTCGAAGCGTACAGGTAGGCTGCGAAGAAGAAGAGGCGATTCCAGTACGTAGACCAATCGTGCCGCCACATCTTGAGCACGCTCACCATGTGCTCGATGTCGTAGAATTGATCCCATGTCCTCCGGTAAGAGTCCATCAGATCCTCCCGCGACATCCTTTCCGGCGCCACCGCCACGTGAGCTGAATCGTACGTATTGAAATCCGCATGCATCCATCTTCGTTCATGCCACCATCGCTGATGATCTTTCGAACCGGGAAGGGGCGTCAGAATGTAGAACGACGCAGAATCAAACCCCACGCTCTGGAGCTCAGCGACGTCCCGCGTGATGCTCGCCGGCGTGTCGAACGGGAGCCCGAGTATGTAGCCTGCGTGGCATGCGATGCCGAGCGAATGAAGATGCGACGCAAGGTCACGGTATTCTGCCACTTGATTCTGGAATTTCCCCTGGGAGCGAAGGTTATCCCGGTTCACGCTCTCCACGCCGAAGAAGACCTGATTGCACCCCGCGCGCGCGGCCGTTGTGAAGAAGTCGCCGGGAGGAATCTTTCGCGCGGCGAGATCGCTTTGCATCATGAACGTGAACGGGATATGTTCTTCTTCGCGGAGGAGTATGAGCCCCTCAAAGAGCTCGCGCCAGCGCGGATTGCGGGCGATATTGTCGTCGGTGAAGAAGCTGTGGACGATTCCCGCCTCGTGAAAATTCCTCCGCACGAAATCGACAACCTGACCGGGCTCCCGGCAGCGCATCGTACGTCCCTGAACGTTGATGATGGTACAGAACTCGCAAGTAAAGACGCATCCCCGCCCCGTGTCAATGGTGCTGTAGGGAGAGGCGAAACCCTTCAAGTCGGCCTTCCTCAGGCGGGGCGTGGGGATGTTTGATAGATCGGGAGTCGGTGTCAGGTAATTGTACAGCGGCTCCGCGCAGCCGCTAAGCACGTCCTCGACGATACCGGGCAGGCGGCCCCCTTCTACTTCGCCGGCAACAAGGATCATACCTTTCCCCATCGCCTCCCTGAGATCCGACGTAAGGCCGATCATGGCCAGCATCCCGCTGACGTGAAAGCCGCCGACCAGTACGGGTATTTGCCGCGGGAGGAACCATGACGCGATATCCTGCGCACGGGGAAACTGATTCGATTGAACGCCGACGAGCATGACGATGGCTTTCACGCCGGGCAAACCCGATCGGTGGATGATCTCCTTTACGGGCACCCGCTCGATTGCCTCATCGATCAATCGAACATTCAGCTTCACCCCGGCAAAGAACGGGTAGCTCACGATATCGCGCACCAGCGTCCCCATCTGCGTCAGCGTATTGCTTCGAATTACGCCGACGCGCATCTGGATCGGATATCCGTCATCAGTATAATTTGTCGGACGGATGAGTGTGATGTCCAGCTCGCGAACCCCACAGGAGAGTGCGGTGGTTCGAGGAGATATCCGTTCTGCTTCCAGAGAGAGATTCATGCCGATCTTCCCTTCTTACAGGTTTTTCATCATGTTTTTGCCTTTTCGACGATACGAATTTGCCCTGCAAAGGGAAATAGATCTAAGGGTGGATTTCCCTGCCCCCGGGATCGTGCCGCACAAAGTCCGGCGCAAACAAGTCGTCGATCCGCTCCAGATTCCCCTGATGCCAAACCTCTTCCCACGCGCGATCAGCCAGCAGTTTGTTGTCTCTCGTTGACGGAGGCTAATACTATGCGCAACGGATGAGGAAGTCAAGTGTGTCGCCCGCATGATCAAAGGGGAAGGAGGCACAACTGGAAATTGAGCGGGCCTCCCGCATAAACTGTAAATCCCCAACCGGGATAGCCGGTAGGGGATTTAACAATAGAGGCTTGTAGCGGGGACTCACGATAGAGTCTACGGAAGAACTCTGCTTGCCAGGGAACCTGCTTTGCCGAGTGAAGTTCTTCACCTTCAAACCCTATAAAGGTGAACAGGGTATCGATTCTCTCTGCACAGTTCACCATCCGGGAACTTCTCATATATTGCGAGTGTTACCTTTGCATCGGCAAAATTCCCGGAATTGGTGTTACGAGGGGGGCTTCTTCTTTTGAAACAGGAATCCCCGCAATTGACCAGGCATCTTCTCAATAGGTGCCGGAGTAAGGTCGGACCGCCTCCCGTCAGGCCTGACGGGGTCGTAACAATGCTTGCCGCTTGACATGCTCGGGAAATATCGTGCTCTTGACGATTCGCAATCACTGTTCTTTTCTCTCTATAGAGTGGACGCGCGCGGTGCGATCCGTATCTTTGTCCTTGTTTACAGTATCTCTCCGGGCCGTGTTTCTTCTCCTCCTCTTGCTCCCCTGCACCGGGCTGCCTCAGTGTGCTCTGGCCGGCGGCAAATGGAATTCCTCTCCCGGGGGCGCGACTTCTCCCCCGAATACCGTCCTCTACATTCCCGGATCGGTTCAGAAGATCTGTCAGGTCACGGGTGACACGGATCTTGAGTTCAACCAGCCGACGATGAGCCTCACACAAACTCGGTTCGGACTTGTTCGGGCCGATCACGGGTATTCCTTTGAGCATCACGGGAAACTATTCTTCCTTTTTGGCGATACCCATCCGACTCCAAGATTTAACAATGTCGCCAACGCACAGACAGACACTCCCCGGATAGCCGACGATAACGACGCCATCGGGTTTGTCTCGGATACGAGCAATGGTCCCTGCCTGAAAATCGACTTCATTCTCAACTCTATTGGTGCGTACAAGAACCCCGTCGTGCTCAACGCCCAGGGGAAACCCGCAATAAAGCTCCGGACGAACGAAAGCCCAATCTCCGGAATAAGCGACGGGGGAAGGATGTTCGTTATCTTTGGCACTGACAATCCGACTGACACGGTGAGTCCCCCCGCGCCTCTCGGCTATCCGGCTCGCACGGTGATGGCGGTGTCGGACGACGACGCAAATACCTTTCACTTTCTCTATAATTTTTCAAAGGAGCCCGGGGCCAGATTCATCAACACTGCAATCGCAAGGGGAGCGGATGGGTATATATACTTCTGGGGAACACAGGGCGACTCGCTCTACCGCAAGAGCGCGCCATCCCTGGCCAGGAAACCGGCGGGGACTATGGCTGATTCCACCGGGATGCAGTACCTTCATGCTCTCAATCCGGATGGAACGCCGGTCTGGATGGCCGGCGAAAGCAACGCCACAGCATTGTTTCACGATTCCCTGCCGGGGCCGGGGGGAACGATGCAGGTGGCCGACGGGATGGGCGAGCTTGGGGTCGAGTGGAACCCGTTCGTCCGACGCTGGGTTATGTTGTACAATTGCACGAACAATACTGCATCGAACCCTCGAGGGGTCTACATGAGACTCGCAGAGCAGCCATGGGGGCCCTGGAGCGCACCTCAGACGATCTTCAATCCTGTCAGAGACTATGGGTACTGTTACTTCATGCACCGCGCCGTCGATTCCCTGACTCCGACTCCGTGTGACAATCTGTGTGGTCCGGATCGGATCGCCGAAGCGGGGGGGGATTATGGCCCATATTTCATCTCCCGGTTCACCACGGGTGATTCCCTGAAAGGGACTTCCACATTCTATTTTACGATGGACACATGGAACCCGTATACGCAGGTAATTATGAGGACTGCGATTCAGAGTGTCCCGGCAACAGGCGTGTCCGTGCCCGATCCGGCGACTCCCTATGCGTACGAACTCCGTCAGAACTACCCCAACCCGTTCAACCCGGCAACTGAGATCCTCTACAGCGTAACTGGAACCGAAGCTGTGAAGATCACGGTCTATGACGTGCTCGGCAGGGAGGTGGCGGTTCTTGTAGACGAGAAGAAACCGGCAGGACGCTATACGGCCCGGTTCGACGGGACAGGTTTCGCAAGCGGTGTGTATTTCTACAGGATCGCGTCGGGAGGCTTCACGCGGACGCTTCCGATGCTGCTCCTGAAATAGCCCATCCTACGTGTTTGATATTGGCGCGTTTCCCCCCTATCTTTGCGAGGTCAGCTCTTTGAGAAGGCGACCAGAACTCCTCTAATGGGGGTATCGGACGCCTTTTTCATTTCCCTCCTTTGAGCGGAATTGTCATGACCTCACTCATTGGCCAGACGGCTTCTCACTTCAAGATCCTCTCGAAGCTCGGCGAAGGAGGCATGGGGGTCGTCTACAAGGCCCACGATACAATCCTCGACCGGGACGTTGCGCTCAAGTTTCTTCCCCACCACGTCACGACCGATCCTGCTGAGAAGGAACGCTTCTACCACGAAGCCAAAGCCGCGGCTGCACTGACTCATTCGAACATTGCCGTTGTGCATGAGATTGGTGAGCACGATGGGCAGGTATTTATCGCTATGGAACTGGTGCAGGGCCAAACCCTCAAGCAACTTGCCGGAAGTGATAAGCTCCCTGTTATGAAAGTCCTGGAAATTGCCGCCCAGGTGTGCGACGGACTTGCAGCGGCGCATGAGAAGGGGATAGTCCATCGGGATATCAAGAGCGACAACATCATGGTGACGCCCAAGGGGCAGGCGAAAATCATGGATTTCGGTCTCGCCAAGCTCAAAGGTGGAACCAGGCTGACGAAGGCCGGCTCAACCCTTGGAACTGCAGCATACATGTCACCCGAGCAAGCACAGGGGGAAGAAGTTGATCATCGTTCAGACATCTTCTCACTCGGCGTCGTGCTTTACGAGCTGTTCACCGGCCATCTCCCATTCCGTGGGGAACACGATGCGGCATTGCTGTACGCGCTCGTCAACGAAGAGCCACAGCCCATTGCCCGCTTCAATGAGGAGGTGACGCTGGAAACTGAACACATCGTGGCGAAGGCACTCGCAAAGGATAAACAGGAACGGTACCAGCATGTGGATGAAATGATCGCCGATCTACGAAGAATACAGCACACGCTATCTGGTAGCGGTACGCAAGCTTTGAAAAAGTCAAGACGGATCTGGATCATCGGCGCCGCTTTCGTAGTGTTTGCTGTTACAGGTATTTATCTCTTCTACCCCAAATCAGTTCCGATATCGGTGAATGCCAAATCTGTCGCCGTTCTGCCATTCAAGAATCTCAGTGACAGCAAGGAAGATGAGTATTTCAGCGACGGCATCACCGATGATATCATTGCACAACTCTCGAAAATCACCGACTTAAAGGTTATTTCGCGAACATCGGTCATGCAGTATAAAGGTGTAAGCAAGAATGTTCGTGAAATCGGCAGAGAACTTGACGTCGGTACTGTTCTTGAAGGAAGTGTCAGACGAGCGGGAAACCAGGTCCGCATTGTTGCACAGTTAATTGACGCAAGTAACGAGGGACATCTCTGGGCTGAAACCTATGATAAAGAGATGACTCAGATATTTGCCATCCAGAGTGAGGTTGCCCAGCGAATCGCTACCGCACTCCAGGCGAGGCTTTCGCCGGCAGAAAAAGGGAGAATCGAAAAGAAGCAGACAGGGAACACCGGGGCGTATCAGCTTTACCTCAAAGGACGTTTCTATTGGAATAAGAGACGCCTGGACGAAATAGAGACAGCGATCGAGTTTTTCAAACAGGCGATTGGAAAAGATCCGGAATACGCGCTGGCATACGCAGGGCTGGCTTCGGCGTATGTGCTTGGGCCATCTTATGGAATTCCGGTCGGCGAGTGGTATACCAATGCCCAGAATGCCGCGGTGAAGGCATTGGAAATTGATTCTACGCTTGGAGAGGCACATACTGTACTGGGAGAGATTGCGCAGGATCACTACTTCGACTGGGCAGATGCTGAAAAGCATTTCCGGCGCGCAATTGAACTCGACCCTGGTTATCCGACGACGCATCAGTGGTACTCCTGTTCTCTGTCGTTTCTTGGCAGGTTCGATGAAGCCCTTTCAGAGGCTAAACGAGCAGAAGAACTAGATCCGCTGTCGCTGGTCATCAACATGAATTTGGGAGACGTTCTCTACGTGATGCGGCAGTATGACAGGGCGATTGAACAATACAAGAATACTCTTGCTCTGGACCAGATGTTCCCCTGGCCTCATTCAGGTCTGGCTTCTGTCTATGAAGTGCAGGGTAAATTCGATGAGTCTATTGCGGAATATCAAAAAGCCAAGAGTCTGGGAGGGAACATCCCTTATACCCTCGTACCACTCGGCTGGGCGTATGCAAGAGCCGGGAGGAAGGCCGATGCCCTGCATGTGCTGCAAGAGCTTCTGCAATTGGCTCAGCATGGGAATTCTGTCTCTTATGGCATCGCCTTCCTCTGTTATGAGCTTGGCGATAAGGACAAGGCATTTGAATGGTTTGACAAAGCATATCAAGACCGGGACATCTGGCTGGAGAGTCTGGGAACCGATCCGCTTTGGGACGATCTTCGCGCGGATCCGAGGTGCATTGCACTGTTGAAGAAAATGGGATTGAGGAAATGATTGGCACGGCAATATCAGAATATACACCCAGGGCCCATCCGCTTCTGGCGGATAAAATTCTCGAGAGACTCGGTGATGCCGGGATGGGTGTGATGGAGAAAGAGCGGGTCACACAACCCGACCGTGCTGTTGCTCTCACATTCGTTCTTTAGGATCCCTTCACTATCGGAGGACGCCCCGTTTCCCTTCCTGACTGAATCAAAGTTTGCACCCGTGTACTACCATAAGACTAGGAAAGAAGGACTTCAGTGCAAGGAGTGTCACGATTCGAAGATTGTCCGGGATATCAAAGACAACTCGTTCAAACTTGTTCGCTGGGAAAAGGCAGAGATGAAAAACGTTGAAGGTGTCATTCCTGCACTGGATGGCATGAAATGGGACCTTGTGTATCTCGATCGGCAGGATAGCTCTTGGATTCCTCTGAAGAATCCGGCCGAACCACTGTTGAAATATTCGGGATATTGCACTCCCCTCACAAAGGAACAGTTTGGCAAGCTGTCCATGGCGCAGGGAGGGCAGTGAACGAGGAATCTTTGAAGCGTCCTATTCCGATGAAAAATTTGCGCCCAGCGAAGTGGAGGGAGGAGATGAAATTGAGCCGAAAGAGTATTTCGGTGTTGCTGTTTGTTCTTTTGATCTGAATGCTGTCAAACCCTTCCGGCCCTCTCGGTCCGGGACAATGGACGCGGGTGCGAGGTGGGAGCGGCATCAAGGAACAGGATGGTTACCGCAGCCATGCTCCCCCTTCTGAGCGCTACTTCAACAGCATCATCCGACCACCTAACTGTCCTTCCGAACCCCGGATTCCACTGAATACTCATCCGTTCGCGAAATGGCGGCAACAAAGCGGGTTCCAAATGCCTTAATTGCTCTTGCACAATTTAGGCGCCTTGAGGACACCGAGCTTATCGGCTCATATCTGAATGAACGTCGCTGGATGCTCGATGGACTCGAAGCGATAGGTCGATTCCCGGCTGATCTGTTTTTTGTTTGACTGCAGCAAATCCATGGCGACCAGCTTTCACAACCTCTTCCCTCTTTACAGATCCTGGTCTCCCTTTATGAAGCGCTCGTTCAATACCAGAGTGAGGCGAGTTTGACGACGATGAAAGACGGCTTGTCTGCGGCCGACGACTTTGCTGCAAGTATGAACCGCGTTGTACTTCCAGTTGCTCTTGCCCGGCATCCCAGCTCATACTTTGAGTCTGTCCGGGAAATACTAACATTGTCTCAAGTTGAAAAGAACGCGGTACAACAGATGCTCGCAAACCCGGACTAGGGAATGTCGTATGGACCTGAAGGACGTAAGTGCATGGCCAATCTATGGTTTCGACCAGGCCTCGCGGTGAAGTCCGAGACTGTCGGAGTTGCGGGTGTGAGTTGCTGGCGATAGGCAGTCTTCCAACCCCAACCTCCCCTGCTGAGAGGAACAACAATGATAGAGACCCCAGAGATCGAGCCGCTTCCGCCATCGCATGTCCAACGGATATTTGTCGGTCCCGACGGTATTCGTGCTGGGTGGAGCATTGGGATTTTTGTCTTGGCTATGTCACTCGTCACTTTGGTCCTGGGGTTTCCGCTCCATTATCTCTTCCGGCCGGGTGTTGCCTTGCCGGCGTCATATGCCAAGATGATCCAAATGGGAAGCGGCGAGTTCGTCGGTTTTATTGCCATCCTCCTTGCGTCGATGGTCATGACCCGAATAGAGCGGAGACCACTGATCTCGTATGGGCTGGAAGGGCCGCACCGAATCAAGCGGTTCTTTGTCGGCGTATTCTTCGGCTTTGCGGCGCTCTCGGTTTTGGTTGGCGCGCTCTTGGCAATCGGTGCCTATCAATTTGACGGTGAGAGTGCTGTTGGTTGGGAGGTGGTCGAATTTGCGGTGGGCTGGGGCCTCGTGTTTCTTTTTGTAGGGCTCTTCGAAGAATACATGATGCGCGGATACATGCAGGCGACGTTAACACGTGGCATCGGGTTCTGGTGGGGCGCGATTATCCTGTCGCTTGCGTTTGCGGGCTCCCATCTTGCAAACAAGGGGGAATCGCCGGTGGGAATCTTCTCGGCGGCTGCAATTGCCTTCATCTTCTGTATCAGCCTTTGGTACTTGAAAAACCTCTGGTGGGCGATTGGATTTCATGCGGCGTGGGATTGGGGACAAACTTACTTCTGGGGCACGCCCGACAGTGGACTTCCCGCTCAAGGCCATCTTCTCGCTGTGCATCCGTTGGGAACGGAAGCTGCCGACCAGGGAACAGTCTGGTCGTGGAGAGCCCTCCTCAGTGGCGGCCCGACAGGGCCTGAGGGGAGTCTGCTCATCGTCCCTCTCCTCATGATCATGGTCCTTGCCATGTGGTTGACGTGGAGAAAGCGAGGAGTGGGGATTGATGGTGCCACGTTGGTGGCAGCCGAAAGTGCCATCGTGCCCGATGGTCCAGCAACCACTCACGAGGAGCTGCATTAGCGATTGCAGCGCCTGACTGCTCGAGACGAAAGGTGAGAAGGTGGCCGGGCGATGTGACGTGAAGTTGTGTTTCGCGTCCCATGCACGTCGTCAGAAAGTTCCGGACACTTTGTGGTCTAAGGTTATGGATGGTTTGAGTGGTTGTTGAAGCTGTAATTCTCCTCCTCGGTGTTTCAGGTTGTAATTACAGATCAAGCGAGTCCGATGAGTACAAGCCCAACGCCATTCGTCCAGACGCTGTCTGCGCGCTGTGTCCGGTTGATAGCGCCGTTCTTGATCCCGACCAGGCCTCGCTGTGAAGTCCTTCTGACGACATACAATGCCTGGAAAACTGCAAATCCCCTGCCGGGTTACCCAGTAGGGGATTTTACAGTAGAAGCCGGTAGCGGGGACCCGACATATCGTCTACAGAAGATCTTTCGTGTTGCCGATTGAACGGGTGGCTCAATGGCTGCGTCTATAGATGAAAGACTTCCGTGCAGGGCTTGTGTGCAGGGCTTGTTTCCTGTTCTTGACATTTATACGCCAATGGCGTATATTCCTCTATGGTCATTATTGAGACCCCGGTATTCACCAAACGAGTGTTGGATGCTCTGACCGATGATGAGTACAGGGAACTTCAGCAGTTCATAGCAGAGCACCCGGAAGCAGGTAGCATCATTCCGGGCAGCCACGGCCTTCGTAAGCTGAGGTGGACGATGTCCGGCAAAGGAAAGCGGGGAGGGACGAGGATTATTTATTACTGGCTGAGGCCAAGGGACACGATACTTATGCTCTTTGTGTTCAGGAAAAACGAACAGAGCGATCTGAGCAGGGATCAGCTCAAGGTACTTAAGGCGATTGTCGCAAAGGAGTTCCGATGAAGAAAGAAACATTTGACGAGTTACTTACGAGCATTGAAGAGGGAGGCGCTGTTCTGCGGGGCAAGAAGGCCCCAAGCCGGGAATTCCGCGTTGACAACCCGAATGTGTCCGCGATCCGGCGACATCTTGGGCTCACGCAACAGAAGTTTGCCGAGCTGCTCGGAATTAGTCCCGCGACACTTCGCAATTGGGAACAGGGCAGAAGGAAGCCCGAAGGCGCGGCCCGCGTCCTTCTTTGTGTTGCGGCAAAATATCCCAGCGCGGTCTTGGAGACAGTTCGGGCATAAGCTCTGCAGCCCCAGGAGATAACTCCGTTAGTCATATTTCCGACAATTCGGCAGACTCCCAAAACAAGGAATCCCTACCCCTCTCGTGATAGGGATTCTTCTTTAGAACCAGGAGCAGAGACCCACAATATCGTCTACAGACAGTTTGCAACCCGTCAGAAACCCCACTTCAGTTACTACAGTTCTTCAACTTCTGCAAGTTGAAACCCCGGTTCTTTTATGGCCTCGGTTTTCTTCAAATTGACCGGCTATTTCGCTCCTTGGGTTCACCTGCAAGTCAGGGGCCGTACCATGCGCGAGGCTCGCCATACCTATGAAGCGATAACGCAGCATAGGAACAGCAGTTGCATCGAGGCATTGGATTCGACATATTGATGGCACGAGTGAAATATGAAATCCGTATATGTCATCGGCGGCCCCAACGGCGCCGGGAAAACGACCTTGGCCCAGACAGTTCTCCCGGAGTATCTCGGCGTGGTCGAGTTCGTGAATGCAGATCAGATTGCCGGAGGGTTGTCGGCATTTAAACCGGAATCTGTCTCCATAAGTGCCGGACGGGTGATGCTGCATCGAATCCACGAACTCGCCTCCGCAGGGAAGAACTTTGCCTTCGAAACAACACTGGCATCGCGGACTTTTGCCCCCTTCTTGC
>Ga0182021_10009517_pt1 | contig 11522 bp, 14 predicted proteins | sample 612E3MmetaG_FD_120493 | JGI IMG/M metagenome (GOLD analysis project Ga0182021, IMG submission 120493) | Permafrost microbial communities from Stordalen Mire, Sweden - 612E3M metaG (Illumina Assembly) | ecosystem: Environmental > Terrestrial > Soil > Wetlands > Permafrost | place: Sweden...
CACTCATCACATTGGCCACGCCAAACCCGGTCAGCAGGAGCCCCAGCCCCATCCCGACCAACGCCGGCCACACGCTCCACCGGCCGGTGAGCGCGCAACCAACAGTGGCGTAGGCCGGCAGGAGAAACGAAGCCACCATCGCGGTTGGGGCCAGCCGGCCAACCCGGTCAGCGCGCCCCGACACCCCGGTAGCCACGTGCGCCCAGAAGGCGGTCCCGTCGTAGGCGATGTCGTTGTGCATGCTCCAACCCAGCAAGAATCCGGCGGTGGGCGCCATGGCGAGCGACCACAACCTGCTGCCTCCGCTGAGCGGGGGCAGCAAGAGACCCAACGGCATCAGGAGCATCAGCGCGACCGAGCTGATGTAACGCGGATCCCGCTGCCAAGACGTGATGGACCGGGCGGCCACAGCCCCGGTCGGCGTGGCAGGCATCCGGGCAAACCACCCCAGCCCGGTATCGCGGGTCGCCGGGCGATCCCCGGATGTGCCCCTGGGGTTCTCCAACGCGTTGCGCAACAGGGAGTCCCAGGCGAGCAAGGCCACAACCAGGAACATGACTGCCAGGACCAGACGCAAGAGTCCGGACCCGGTCGCGCCGTTGACGATGTCGGCTGGGGCAGCCCAAGCCAGGCCCAGGGGTGTCCATCCGAGCACATCCCCCACGTGAGACAACAAGCCGGGAGTGGAAAGCCGCTTCATGATCGATGAGCCAGCTACCCCAAGACCCACCGCGACGAGCAGGACCAGTACGGACACCGCCTCTCTGCCCCTACGGTGCCGGGACATCGCCGAAAACGCCGTTGAGGTCACTCGACTCAGAGCCACACAGGTCAGTACCCCCACGGCCGCCGCGACCGGAGCCACCAGGATGGCCAGAACAGAACGCGACCAGGTGATTACGGTGGCGAGCCCTAGGATCGCAGTGACCGCTGCCGGGACACTGACCAGGGACGACATCAACAGACCCAGCACAAGCTCACGCCTTGGAACTGCAAGGGTTGCAAATCGCGCGGGGTCAAGGGTCTCATCGATGCCGTAGGCCATGACCGGGAAGAGCGCCCAGCCGAGGGTGAGTGCACTGCCTGCGATGACCACCACGTCGCGGGCTTCGTCAGTGGGCACAACGAACCTCAGAGCGACCAGTCCTGACACCAAGACCACGAGAATGCTCAACCCGTACACCCCGCCAAAGACCAGTCCCACCAGCTGTGGGGTGCTACGTCGCAGTCCGTTACGCAGCAGCTGCCATTTCAGTCTGACGATGAGCGCAACCACGCCAGACCCTCCCCGACATCGGTCTGTCCGCCGACCAGCTGGACGAAGCGTTCTTCTAGGGACATCCCAGAGCGGACCTCCTCGAGGGTGCCAACGGCGCGAATCTGGCCGCAAGCCACTATGGCGACGCGGTCGCAGAATCGCTGGACCAGGTCCATCACGTGGCTGGACAGGATCACCGTGCCACCGGAAGCCGCATAACCCTCAAGGATCTTGCGAATGGTCGATGTGGAGATGGGGTCGACGCCTTCGAAGGGTTCATCCAGCACCAACAGCCTGGGGGCATGGACGAGGGCACACGCCAGCGAGATCTTCTTCGTCATACCTGCCGAGTAGTCAACAACCAGGGTGCCTCCCTCCTGTCCGAGGCCCAGAGCGCCCAACAGCTCATGGGCCCGTTCGACAACCTGCGTGCGTTCCATGCCGCGCAGCAGGCCCGAGTAGGAGATGAGTTGCAGCCCGGTCAGGCGGTCGAAGAGCCGAAGGCCATCGGGCAGGATTCCCACCAGTTGCTTCGCGCGGACGGTATCGGACCAGACATCGTGACCCATGATGTGAGCCGTACCGGCGTCAGGTCGTAGCAGCCCAGTAGCCATAGACAGCGTGGTGGTCTTGCCGGCACCGTTGGGTCCCACGAATCCGAAGAAAGACCCACGTGGAACCTCAAGATCCAGGCTGTCGACCGCGAGGGTTGATCCGAAGGACTTGGACAGGCCGCGCAAGCTGAGTGCCGCAGAAGTGCCACATGATGCCATGTCGTGACCGTAGCAATCCCAGCCTCAGATGTATTGAGGCTGGCTCACGTGAAGTCGCGGGGGTCACCATCCGAGAGGTCGCACACCTGCATGCCCTCCGGCCCGAAGGATTTCACCTGGGACAGGTAAAGCTGGCGACCGGTGCCACTCAGGAGGGCATCATGGATCGGGATACAAACCCGCGGTGAGATCCGCTGGGCGAACGCAATGGTGTCGCGAGAGGCCGTCCATGGCGCGTTCAGGGGCAGGGCGAGGATATCGATCTGCCCAGGCTCGACGTCATAGGCATCCCCGGGATGGAACAGGCTCGGCTCCCCATCTGCGCGCAGCACGAGCCCTAGATTGCCGACCCGGGGCAAAGCCTCATTGATCAGTGCGTGCATCTGCCCCACAGGTGTGACCTCCAAGCGTCCAAACGTCAGCACCTTTCCGGCGACCGTGGGCTCAGCACCGATCCCCGCCTTCCCCATCGCGGAGGCAGCCTGCGGCTCGGCATACAGCATTGCCTGCGGGTTGCTCTCCAGTAACGCCGGAATTCGTAGCAGGTCAAGGTGATCCGCGTGCTGATGGGTCACCAGAATGGCGTCAAGTCCGGTCACGTCCGCGATATCTGCCGAGAACACGCCAGGGTCGAGCAGAATTCGTTTGCCGCCGGCTTCGACCAGCAGGCACGCATGTCCGAGATGAGTGATCCGCATGCCCGCAACATATAGCCCCAGCTACCTCGACAGCCACCATTGGAGCTGCACCGGGGACAGTGCAGCATTTCACCGCCCCCATGTGCCGATGATGAGATGATGCGCCTGGTGCACGACCTGGCCCGCAGCGATGTCCGTTCCGGCGCCCAGATCGTTGACACACAGCGCTTCTTGATCGTTGACGCACACGCTTTCTTGGGCGAAGTTGTAGAGACGCACGAATTCAAACCATCCGCGCTGCATGGACTAAGTTGGGATGAATATGTCTTCCGAACTCTTAAGTGAAGCCTTCGACCGGATCAGCCAGGTCGTTCACTCCGCCCTCCAGGGAACGGGCATCGAGGTGCTCACGTTCCGGACGGATCCGGGGGCGAACACGATGGCTTGGTTGATCTGGCATCTGAGCCGGGTACAGGACGGCCACGTCGCAGAACTGGTGGGCCAGGAGCAAGTGTGGACCGCCGGCGGCTGGTTTGACCGATTCGAGCTGCCCTTCGATCGCGAGGCCACGGGGTTCAGGCAGAGCGCAGGCGAGGTGGGTGCAGTGCACGTCAACGCGGAGCTTCTGGCGGGATACTACGACGCGGTCCATGCCCGGACCATCGACTACCTGCACACTCTGACCGAGGCTGACTTCGCCAAGATCGTCGACACGCGGTGGGATCCTCCGGTAACCCTCGGCGTGCGCCTGGTCAGCATCCTTTCGGACGACCTGCAGCATGCGGGCCAGGCCTCTTACGTTCGCGGGCTCGCGATGCGTGCCGGGCTGTAGCCGCTCGATCAGCACCAAGGCTCGATCGGGTGTACCAGCCTGCAGTCAGGCCAGCGACCATCGACACCTCTCCACCTCGGCAACAGGTAAGGAACATGACATGAGTCCGCTAGCCACCGGCAAGGACACCGAGAACAAGCCCCGCCCGGAGGACAGCCGCTCCAGTCGCGGGAAGGAGTCGATCGCCGAGGACTCCGCTCGCAGGCGGCGCGGCGTATTCAAACGGGAAAAGGATGAGTACGGCGGCGTCAAGGTCGGTCTGGCCTTCTTCGGATGGCTCACGGCCACCGGAACGGCGGTGATGTTGACCGCCTTCGTCGCGGCCGCCGGCACCGCGGTCAGTGTGGTGACCAACATCGACGCCAGCAGCGCCAGGAACCAAGCCACCCAGGACCCCAAAACCGTCAGTATCGTCGGCGGGGTCATCTTGTTTCTGGTGCTGTTCGTGGCTTACTACTGCGGCGGGTACGTCGCCGGACGGATGGCCCGATTCGATGGGGTCAGGCAGGGTCTGGCCGTGTGGCTGTGGGCCGTGTGCATCGCCGCCTTGGTGGCGGTTCTGGCCGCTCTGGCCGGCAGCCAGTACGACGTGCTGAGCAAGTTGAACAGCTTCCCGCGCATCCCGGTAAGCCAGGGGAACCTGACCACCGGCGGCCTCATCGCCTTGGTCGTGGTCGCGGTCGGCAGTCTGGGCGGTGCCTTGCTGGGCGGCCTGGCCGGGATGCACTTCCATCGAAAGGTGGATCGGGCCGGCCTTGAGAGGTAGCCCCAGCAGTCACAAGTGAACCCAGTAGTGACCCAGCTCGTTACACACCAGGAGGCAACGAACGGGACCTAGAGATGGCCAACGGCTCGCGCACGCCGGAAGCACGCGTCCAGACACCGCAGAAGTTCTCGTTCACGCGCTCCCGGTCAACCCGCCGGCTGCTGAGGGCAACAACGGCAACCGGACTGGAAATCAACGCATATGTCACTGGCATCTCGCCGCGAACTTTGACACCTCACCGGCACGGCCAGACCGTACGTCAGCCACGGAACGCTTTTCCGCATCGAGGCCGTCATAAGCCCTGATCGCCATGCTGCTGGTGCTTTCGACCGTCACAGGTTCGCCGCCCCGTTTGCCCTCCTGGTAGCAACCGGCGGTTTGAGTGCGCTGCCGCTCTACGGGTATGTTGACGTGGGCAGCTTGGGTCCATTGCCTGACAAGTGTGACCCCATCAGGCCTACACAGAAGACCGTCGGCGCCGCCGCGGAAGCGATCGCTGCCCTGGGAGCGCTTACCGGCTCCTGTTGCCACAAGTGTGACGAATCAGAGGTGCGAGGTTGCCTGATTATGGCGGCGAGTTGTCTACAACGTGTGCCACGGTAAGTGATACTGGCCTGAACCGTGTTAGAACTTATCCCGCGATACACCAGATGCATCGCTGTCTTGGGGAATGGACGAGCGTTGGAGACGCTTTGCTAGATACGAGCCCGCCCTGGCCTGGCTTCATAGACAATGAACTCCGAGGAGGAACGTTTCGTTGACGTCAAGAGGTGATTTGAGAGTCGAGGACCCCGAGAGGTATCGAGGACGTACGCGGCGTGCGGTGCGCGGGAAAGGCCGGCGTCGGTTCTGGTTACGCCGCATAGGCGTGCTGGTGCTGATCCTGCTGCTCTGGCTGACCTGGTCGATTGGTAGCGCCCTGACCGCCCCGGGAACCGACACGACCTCTGCGCGTCTGGCTGAGTGGGGCAGGTTCCACGGGCTGGGCTGGGTGGTCAGCTATCTGGAGCAAGCACAGTACAAAGCCAGCCCTCCCAAGGTCGGAGGAAGTCTGGCCGGTGGTATCCCCCGCATCTCCTCGACCAAACCCAGTTCGAGCCACACCTCCAAGCCCCCGGGTTACCTGGCTCCTCCATCACCGATCCCGCCCCAGGCTCAACCGGCTCTGCCCGGCGAGGGAGCATGGCAGTCGCTGGTCAGCCTCCATGGCCAGCCGGCCATCCGAGCGGCGTTCTTGCGTCCTGACTCGCAGCACACGAGTTATCTGGTCGGGGTGACCTGGATGAACCAGAACCTGGTCAAGATGGCTCTACACCCTGGCTACAAGGTGCCTGGCGCGACGGTGGCCTTGTCTGAGCCCTCTCAGATAGCGAATTCGGAGAAGGACGCCCTGCTGGCGACGTTCAACTCCGGGTTCACGATGGTTGACGCCAATGGCGGCTACTGGCAGGACGGCCAGACCGTGGTGCCGCTGCACCAGGGGGGAGCCTCCATGGTCCTTTACAAGAATGGGCATGTGGATGTCGTCAGTTGGAACGCAGCCACCCCTGGCCCAGACGTAGCTGCCGTGCGTCAGAACCTCGGCTTGTTGGTCGACAATGGTGTGATCAATCCCTACGTGGACAGCACAACGACCACGACGTGGGGAGCAACTCTGGGCAACAAGACCTACGTATGGCGCTCGGCCGTAGGAGTTCGCAAGGACGGCTCGCTGATATTCGTCGTGGGAGCCTCGATGTCGGTGCGCACACTGGCCAACATCGTGCATGACGCAGGCGCGGTGCGCGCTATGGAGCTCGACATCAACCCGCAGTGGACCAACTTCATCACCTACTCCCATCCAAGCCCTGGCGTAGCTGTGCCGCAGATGCTCACCAAAGACGAGCAAGCTGACCCCTACCGCTACCTTTCGCCGTCATCGCGAGACTTCATTGCAGTCCTTGCTCGCTGATGCGCACGACGTGACCACCCACTACTCAGCGGTCCCCCGGAGGCTGCAGGAACACGAAACAAACGCCCTGATCACAGTCCAGTCGATGACGGCGACGCCCGCGATCCGCCAAAGCGCGGTGATCCTGAGCCACCTGGGTGAGCATGCAATTTCATGGATCGTCTTGGGGTTGGTGGGTGCGGTGCGCGACCCTGCGCATCGACGTCCCTGGCTGCAGGCCACCGCTACCGTGGTGGGCGCCCACGCCGTGAGTATCGTCATCAAGCGCGTGGTACGTCGCCACCGGCCCAGCGACCCGCGCGTACAAGTACATGTCGCCACGCCCAGCGATTTGAGCTTCCCATCCTCACACGCGGCCTCGACCACTGCGGCCGCGGTGGCTTACTCCAGGCTCCTGGGACGGCGCTACCCGCTGTTCTCAATTCCTGTGATGTTGACCAGCCGGGTCGTACTGGGCGTGCACTACCCCAGCGATGTCCTGGCCGGCAGCCTCATCGGCGCCGCTATGGGGCACTGGATCACCAGAACCAAGCGCGTGTCGCCTTCGTGAGGCGGGCACGGATTCTGCTGCGGGCGTGCCGTCCGCGTCAGTGGGTCAAGAACGTCCTGGTCCTGGCTGCCCCGATAGCCGGCGGCATGGCGCTTCACCCGCAGGCCATCGGGCAGATGGCAGTCGCGGTGGTGGCGTTCTGCGTGGCCTCCTCTGGGGTCTACCTTGTCAACGACGCTCTGGACGTGGAGTCCGACCGGGCTCACGCGACGAAAAGAAATCGACCCATAGCCTCCGGCGAACTGCCAGTTCGGACGGCCTGGATCACGGCAATCGTGCTCCTGCCCGGCGCATTGGTGATCTCAGCTCTACTGAACTGGCAGTTGCTCGTGATCGTGGCGATCTATGAGGTCATCCAACTCTGGTACTGCATGGGCATGAAACACGAACCCGTCATCGAGCTCACCAGCGTCGCATCCGGGTTCCTGCTTCGCGCCGTCGCAGGCGGCGTTGCGACACAGGTTGAGTTGTCCGAGTGGTTCCTCATCGCCGCCGGCTTCGGATCACTGTTCATGGCAGCCGGCAAGAGGTACGCAGAGAAGCGTCTGGTCCAGGAAACCCATGTGGCGATCCGGCCGGTGCTGGTGAGCTACACAGCGACCTATCTGCGCTTCGTGTGGACCCTGTCCGCGGGGGTGCTGGTCACGACCTACTCGCTCTGGGCGTTCGCACTGCGCCAAACCTCCTCGAGCGAGTGGAGCGTGGTGTCCATCATCCCTTTCGTCATCGCCATGCTCAGGTATGCCGTAGACGTTGACAGCGGCTCCGCGGGCGAACCGGAGGAGATTGTCCTTCACGATCGTCTGCTCCTGTTACTGGGCGCTATCTGGGCAACTTGCCTTCTTGGCTCGGTGTACCTGTAGTACCCATGCTCGACCGGCTGCGAGGGGACCTCAAGGCCGGTCGGTTCGTCCCTGAGCTGGTGTGGGAGAAGGTGATCCCCAAGACGTCGGGCGAGTTTCGACGGCTAGGGATTCCCACTACCGTCCATCGGGTTGTGCAAGCCGCGTCGAAACTGGTGCTCGAGCATGATCTTCGAGGCGGACTTCAAGCCATGTTCCTGTGTTTGCGTCCGAGACGTAGGGCTCAGGACGCGATCGCCGAGATCCCCTTGCTCGCTTCACCCACCGGGAACTACGAGTGGGTGTTCGAGGCGGACATCAAGGCGTGCTTCTACGAGATTGGCGAGACCGCCCTACTGGGTAGGGTGCCTCACAGCGTCGGGACAAACGGGTTCTGGGTGGGTGAAGGCGCTCTTGTGGGCCGGGATCCTCACTGAAGAGGGCCAGTGGGCGGCGCTCGACCCAGAGTGGAAACGCATCAAGCACAGGTGTGTCGGTGGTGCGGTCATGAAACTCATCCGCTAGGCGGACTTTTTGGTCCTCATCTTGGGGCAACCCGCCGACGCGTTGTGGGACGAAGTTGTAGCGGCGCTCGCACCGATGAGTTTGCGCCTGTTGGTGGAGAAGGCGAGGGCGCGCTGACCTGGTCCAGAACCCTTTGCTCTGACCAGGGTACCCAGTGCGCCTGGGCCCAGATCGCCGCGTCCGCCGCGGCCAACGAGCTGACCCAATCTATGGGATAGGCCGGTATTCACCTGGGACAACGCGATGACCGAAACCCTTTTCGCGACGTTGAAGACCGACTTCAACTACTGGTGTGTGTGGCCCACCAAGAAGGCAGCCCAGATCGAAGTCGGCAAGTGGATCGAGGACCGGTACAACCGGCGTCGCCGGCTACCTCGATCGGGCCAGATCACCCCGGTGGCCTTCGACGTGCAAATAGTCGCGCCAGATCGCGGACTCTCAAAGCCGCATAACCCCTTTCCACGAGACGGGGCAGGGCCAGGTCGCCATCAGACGGGCAGGCGCGTGAACACTGCTCGGGGAAGATGGCGTAGGCCAGACATGACCCAGCGCATCTTCGCCGGCGCCCACACGGTCTGCCGACCGGCGGCCAGGCCCTCGACAATGATCTCCGCGACCTGCTCGGGCGTCTGGGACAGCGGCGCCGCGGCGAGCCCGTCGGTCATCTTTGAATGAACGAAGCCGGGGCGGACAACAAGGACCTGAACGCCATCGGCTGCTATCGCATCACCGAGCCCGGTGTAGAAAGCGTCCAATCCGGCCTTGGTGGACCCGTAGACGAAGTTGGACTTCCTTGGGCGCTCACCGGCCACCGACGACATGGCGATGATCGCCCCATGCCCCTGTTCGCGAAGCCTCTTGGCGACCAGGACGCCGCAAGCCACCGCAGCCGTGTAATTGACCTGCACAAGGTCCAATGCAGCGTCGAGATCCTGCCACGCGCGCTCCTGGTCACCTAGCACCCCGAAAGCCACTATGACGACGTCCACGTCCCCTCCAGCTTCGAAAGCGGAGGCGATGGCGTGCTCGTATGACGTCCGGTCGGCGGCCTCAAAGTCCACCTCGTCGACCTTCATGCCCATGGCTTCCAGGGAGGAAGCGGCGGCGACGCGGCGATCGCCGGCACGGGCCGCCAGCGTGACCTGGACGTCTTGGCGCTGACCCACCAGCCTCCTCACCGTGGCTAGCGCGATGTCAGAGGTGCCGCCAAGAACGACGACCCGTTGCACGTTACCTATTGCGTCCTTCACAGTCCCAGCCTCCTGGCCAGATCAGAAGTGAACACCCCGTTAGGGTCCGCCGCCCGTCTGACGCCGCGCCACTCATCGAGGCGAGGATACATGCGCGCCATCGCAGAGGCTGGCAGACGTGAGTCCTTGGCGAGGTATTCGCGGCCCCCGGCGGCCAGGACCTCCTCGTCCAGCCGGTCCAGCAGCCCACCCAGGACGGCTGCACCGATCGGCACGTCAAGAGCCAGAGTCCAGCCCGGCGTAGGAAAAGACAGGTGACCGGGGCTTGATTCACCGAATCGCTTGAGGACGGCCAGGAACGAAGCCTGTCCGGTATCACTGAGCATCTCGATGCATCGTCGGAGAGTGTCCTCGGCGCCGAAAGGTACGACGAATTGGTACTGAAGAAAGCCCTTGGGCCCGTAGATACGGTTCCACTGCGCCACACCATCCAGGGGGTGGAAGAACGCCGCGATGCTCTGGATCTCGCCTCGGCGCTCTTGCGGGGCCTTGCGGTACCACGCCTCGTTGAAGGCTGCCACACTCGCGCGATTCAGCAGCCCGCTCGGGAAGACGGGGGGGGCGACCGCGAGCTGTTTAGGCCGGAAATCCAAGGCGTGATCGCGCAGCCTGGCGGGAAGCTGGTCGACCTTGGCCGACCATCCCCTGGTCAGGACGGACCGGCCAAGGGAAGATCCGTGGGCGAGGCAGTCGATCCAGGCCACGGAATACGTGTACCGATGGTCGCCCTCGGCCATTCGCTGCATCAGATCGTCGAGGTTAGGGCATCGCTCGGTGTCCACCAGGCAGTAGGCCGACTCGACTCTCTTCATCCGCACCGTCGCGCGCAACACCAAGCCGGTCAGTCCCATGCCTCCGACTGTTGCCCAGAACAGCTCGGACTCGGGGGTGAGCGTGCGGATCGAGCCGTCGGCGCAAAGCAGGTCCATGGCAACGACGTGACGCCCGAAACTACCGTCGACGTGATGGTTCTTCCCGTGGATGTCAGCAGCGATCGCTCCCCCGACCGTCACCTGCCTGGTACCCGGACTCACCGGCACGAAGAGTCCCATGGGCAGCAGGAGCCGCATGAGCTGGTCGAGGCTGACACCGCCTTCCAGACCTACCAGCAAGGTATCCGTGTCCACCGACAAGACGCGGTTGCGGGAGGTCATGTCCACGACCAGTCCGCCCCCATTCTGAGCAGCGTCGCCGTAACTGCGACCCAGCCCACGGGCCAGCACGCCCCTTCGATCGGCTTGGGTGACCAAGGCGACCAACTCGGCATCGTCACCGGCGGGATGGATCGTGGCGACGCTCGGGTTGGTCCTGCCCCAGCCTGCAAGCTCACGGCGGTTCTTCATTGCGTTCTCCTTCACGGCCATTCAGCCGACTCTACCCAGCGTGGAGGTCACCGGCCTATTAAGGGCTGGGCTCGTTTGAAATCCAGTGCGCGAAGAAACATAGAAGCGATGAGATCACCGGGCAGTTTGGCGACACCGACGTCTTGAACCGCGCGGCGCATCGTGGTTTTCTCGAACGCTCACACCGGCACAGGTCGACCTGGTGGCGGAAGCTGGCCGGTGGTTAGTGTGCGCTCTCGGGGACGCTCAGGTGCGAGACGTGCCTCAAGAGCGAACAAACTGCATGGCTTTCGTCCGCAATCAGCACGGCCGTGAGGTGACCCGATGATCGGGTCGGCTCCTGAAGTGGCCAATGACCAATGGCGGCATTAGATATGGCCTCACCAGGCTTCCTTTACGTCCACTTGTCAAGTTAGGCTTGCCTCAGTGAGGTGTCTCGCACGGTGACCTGCTCCCGTTCCGAGGCAAACAAGTTCAGCAGCAACGTAGAAGTTCTATTTCGGCTCTGAGATCACTATCGAAGGGGAAATGCGATGCCTGACTCAAACATCATCTCGGTCACGCTGCCCGAAGCTCACGTCCAGGGGAAGCGTCTGGGCCGTCACGTCGAACACGATCCACGATCCTTCCAGTTCCAGGCCGGGCGGGCGCCACAGATCGTGAGCGTGACGCATCAGAGCACCGGGTTGCCCCTGAACCAAGGCAACCTGGGCTCGTGCACCGCCAACGCGCTGTGCGGTGCGCTGGACTCCGCCCCGGACTCCACCGCTGGCAAGACCCTCACCGAGGCCGAC
>Ga0182021_10009518_pt1 | contig 11519 bp, 12 predicted proteins | sample 612E3MmetaG_FD_120493 | JGI IMG/M metagenome (GOLD analysis project Ga0182021, IMG submission 120493) | Permafrost microbial communities from Stordalen Mire, Sweden - 612E3M metaG (Illumina Assembly) | ecosystem: Environmental > Terrestrial > Soil > Wetlands > Permafrost | place: Sweden...
CGTCTGGAAGACCACCTCGATGATCAGCAGCTGTCCAGCGACCGTAGCCACCATGAAACGCCAGCTCAGCCTCAGCACATGGGTGAGCCAGACCATGAGCAGCCACGCACCTACCACCCAGGCGAGGATCGCCACGGCGAGCCCGCAGAACAGCGTGGTATCGGTTGCGCACACCCGAGCGCCGGTGAAGACCGGATAGACGACCGCGACAACCAGCAGGCCGCCCAGACCGCCGAGGAATGTCTCGAGGATCGCGTACGACAACCGCACCGCACCGGACGGCGTGTCACGTACGCGCATGGCCATGACAGGTGAGGTTACAGAATGGCGCTGTGACCACGACTGCCGACGCACGCGACATCATCTGCCGGATCGCCTTCGGCGACCTCGACGCCGAGATCATCGCCCGTACAGAGCACGCCATCGCGTTCCTCGACCACCGGCCCGTCTTCTACGGCCACACGCTCGTCGCTCCGCTGCACCACGTCGAGACGCTTCCCGACCTTTCCCCTGAAGCGCTCTCCCCCGTCATGGAGCTCGTCCAGCGGGTCGCCGCCGCCATGGTCACGGGTCTCGGCGCGCAGGGCAGCTTCGTCGGCGTGAACAACACGGTCAGCCAGTCCATACCGCACCTCCACGTCCACGTGATCCCGCGCACCAAGGGCGACGGCCTCAAGGGCTTCTTCTGGCCCCGGAGGGCGTACGGAGAGGGTCAGGCGGCCTCGTACGCGGCGTTGCTGCGGGAGGCGCTCCGGGCATGACGATGGGGCGCCACCCGTGGGCGACGCCCCATCGATCGCGTGTGTCCCCTACGAGGCGAGCAGCGACCTCAGCACGTACTGCATGATTCCGCCATGGCGGTAGTAGTCGGCCTCTCCAGGCGTGTCGATCCGGACGACGGCGTTGAACGTGATCGGATCCCCCGCGCCCTGCGCGACGACGGTGACGGTCTTCGGCGTGGCGCCGGTGTTGAGCGCCTCGATGCCGGTGACCTCGAACGTCTCCTCGCCGGTCAGACCGAGTGAGGATGCCGTCTGGCCATCGGGGTACTGGAGCGGGAGGACGCCCATGCCGATGAGGTTCGAGCGATGGATGCGCTCGTACGACTCGGCGATGGCCACCTTGATGCCCAGCAGCGCGGTGCCCTTGGCCGCCCAGTCACGCGAGGACCCGGAGCCGTACTCCTTGCCCGCGAGGACGACCAGCGGGGTCTTCGCCGCGAGGTAGTGCTCGGACGCCTCGTACACGGTCGTGACCGGCGTGCCGTCGACCGTGAAGTCGCGCGTCACGCCGCCCTCGGTGCCGGGGGCGAGCTGGTTGCGGAGCCGGATGTTCGCGAACGTACCGCGGATCATCACCTCGTGGTTGCCCCGACGCGAGCCGTACGAGTTGAAGTCGGCCCTCGCCACGCCGTGCTCGGTGAGGTACTTGCCCGCGGGGCTGTCGGTCTTGATCGCACCCGCCGGCGAGATGTGGTCTGTGGTGACGGAGTCGCCGAGCTTGAGCAGCACCCGTGCGCCATGGATGTCGGTGACCTTCTCCGGCGTACGGGGCATGCCGTCGAAGTACGGGGGCTTGCGCACGTACGTCGAGTCGGGCGCCCAGTCGAACGTGTTGCCCAGAGGCGTCGGCAGGCCCTGCCACGTCGCGTCACCGGCGAACACATCGGCGTAGCGGGTCGTGAACATGTCCTTCCCGATCGAGCTGGCGACGACCTCGTCGATCTCGGCCTCCGTCGGCCAGACGTCCTTGAGATAGACGTCGTTGCCGTCGGTCGAGGTGCCGATCGGCTCGGTCGCGAAGTCGATGTCCATCGTGCCCGCCAGTGCGTACACGATGACCAACGGCGGGCTGGCCAGGTAGTTCATCTTCACGTCGGGGTTGATGCGGCCCTCGAAGTTGCGGTTGCCGGACAGCACCGCGGTCACTGCGAGGTCGGCCTCGTTGATCGCTGCCGACACCTCGGGGATCAGCGGCCCGGAGTTGCCGATGCAGGTCGTACAGCCGTAGCCGACGAGGTTGAAGCCGAGGGCGTTCAGGTCCACGTCGAGGCCCGACTTCGCGTAGTAGTCCGTGACGACCTGCGAGCCCGGCGCCAGCGTCGTCTTCACCCACGGCTTGCTGGTGAGGCCGAGCTTGCGCGCCTTGCGGGCGACCAGACCGGCGCCCAGCATGACGCTCGGGTTGGACGTGTTCGTGCAGGACGTGATCGCGGCCACCGTCACGGCACCGTGGCCGAGATCGAACGACGTGCCGTCTTTCAGCGTGACCGCGACGCTCGTCTCCGGAGACGACGTGTACGTGGGGAGCACTTCCTCGAACGCAGCCTTCGAGCCCGAGAGCTCGATGCGGTCCTGGGGCCGCTTCGGGCCGGCGATGCTCGGGACGACCGTCGACAGGTCGAGCTCCATGTACTCGGAGTAGACCGGCTCATGGTTCGGGTCGTGCCACAGGCCCTGCTCCTTGGCGTACGTCTCGACGAGAGCGATCTGCTCGGCGTCGCGCCCGGTGAGCGTGAGGTAGTCGATGGTCTTCTCGTCGATCGGGAAGACGGCGATCGTCGAGCCGTACTCCGGGGACATGTTGCCGATCGTCGCGCGGTTCGCCAGCGGGACCTCGGAGACTCCGGACCCGTAGAACTCGACGAACTTGCCGACGACCTTGTGCTTGCGGAGCATGTCGGTGATCGTGAGCACGAGGTCGGTGGCGGTGGTGCCCTCAGGCGCGGCGCCCGTCAGCTTGAAGCCCACCACGCGCGGGATGAGCATCGAGATCGGCTGGCCCAGCATGGCCGCCTCGGCCTCGATGCCTCCCACGCCCCAGCCCACGACGCCGAGGCCGTTGACCATCGTGGTGTGCGAGTCGGTGCCGACGCACGTGTCCGGGTAGGCCTGCAGCACGCCGCCCACGACGCGCGGGAAGATCACGCGCGCCAGGTGCTCGATGTTGACCTGGTGCACGATGCCCGTGCCCGGCGGGACCACCTTGAAGTCGTCGAACGCCGTCTGGCCCCAGCGGAGGAACTGGTACCGCTCGACGTTGCGCTCGTACTCCAGCTCCACGTTGCGGCGGAACGAGTCCGACGTGCCGAAGACGTCAGCGATGACCGAGTGGTCGATGACGAGCTCCGCCGGCGAGAGCGGGTTGACCTTGGCGGGATCGCCGCCCAGCTCGGCGACGGCCTCACGCATCGTGGCGAGGTCGACGACGCAGGGGACGCCCGTGAAGTCCTGCATGATGACGCGGGCCGGCGTGAACTGGATCTCCTTGTCGGGCTCCGACGTGGGGTCCCACGATGCCAGTGCCGCAATGTCGGCCTTGGTGATGTTGGCCCCGTCCTCAGTGCGGAGAAGATTCTCCAGCAGGACCTTGAGGCTGTACGGGAGCTTGGCATGCCCATCCACCGCATCCAGGCGGAAGATCTCGTAGGCAGTGCCGTCGACGCTCAACGTCGACTTGGCTCCGAAGCTGTTGACACTCATGAATGCTCCTCCGGCGATGAGGGCGGGACCGTGATCCCATTTATCTTGACGTCAAGATACCACGGAGATCCGGATCGGGCCACGATGCAGGACCCATCCTGCCAAGCGCGCGTCGCAATGGCGACGGAAACTCTCGACGTGGGATCAGGCTTCCAGGATCGCGACGCACTCCACGTGGTGGGTCATCGGGAAGATGTCGAACGCCCGCAGGGATCGCAGGTGAAAGCCGGCTGCCGCGAACGTTCCCACATCGCGACCCAGGGCGGCCGGGTCGCAGGCCACGTACGCGACACGACGCGGCCGTCTCCGTACCACATGCTCGGCGACGAGCTTGCCCACACCGGTTCGAGGGGGGTCGCACACGACGAGGTCCACCCGGTTCGGCCAGCGTCGTACGACCTGCTCGACACGTCCGGCCTCGAACCTCGCCTCGGGCACGTTACGGCTCGCCTCGCGTACCGCCCCGCGGGACAGTTCGACGCCCCGGACGGACACGCCCGCGTCGACGAGCGGGCCGGCGAACAGCCCGACACCGCAGTACAGGTCCCACGCGGACTCACCGCGATGCGGCTCGAGCCCCGACATCACGGCGTCGACGAGCGTGTCGGCGGCCGCCTCGTGAACTTGCCAGAACCCGTTCGCGGAGACTCGCCATGTACGTTCCGCGGCCCGTTCGACGATCGTTGCAGCACCCTCGACGAGCTGCCCGTCGACCAGTACCGCCGAGCTCGGGCCGCGACCGGCGACCACGACCTCTGAGCCCGGCTCGTACTCCCCCGCCAGTACAGGCTGGTCGGGATGGGCGAGCAGGCAGCCCTGTTCCGGCAGCTCGATCACGTCGTGCGAGCGGTGGGCGCGCAGCCCCAGGTGCCCCGCTGCGGTCACCTGGTACCGCATCCGCGTGCGCCAGCCGAGGCCGGATGCGGGTGGTACGGACTCGACCTCGCCGTCCCACTCGTAGCCACCGAGTCGTCGCAGCTGTTCGGCGACGATCTGGCGCTTGAGCTCGCGCTGCGTGGCGAGGTCCGCGTGCTGCAGGTCGCAGCCACCGCACCCGCCGGGACCTGCGACCGGACACGGCGGCTCCACACGTCCCGGCGCGGCCTCGATGATGCGGACGGCATCCCCGCGTGCGTACCGCTCGTGCGTGTCCTCGGTGATCGACACCTCGACGACCTCGCCGGGAAGCGCGTGCCGTACGAACACGACCTTGCCGTCGACGCGCGCGACACAGTGCCCGCCGTGCGCCGGGGGCCCCACGGTCGCGGGGCCCACGAGCGTCCCCGTGGCCCACGACGCCATCAGGAGCCTTTCTCGACGTGGTCCAGGTCGGACTGGCTGAGGCCCGTACCGATCCGGCGCCATGCCAAGGGGTCCTCGCGCTGCAGCCGGTCGACGGCGGCCTGGGAGGAGTGGAGCTGGTACGGGACGGAGATGACCATGATTCCCGGTGTGAAGTGGAGACGCGTCCGGACGACGAGGGCCGTCTGGTTGTGGAGGAGCTGTTCCCACCAGTGACCGACGACGTACTCCGGGACGAACACGCAGACCACGTCCCGCGGGTTCTGCGACCGCACCGACTTCACGTAGGCCACGAACGGGTTGGTGACCTCGCGGAACGGGGAGGCGAGCACCTTGAGCGGTACGGGGTAGTCCTGTGCTTCCCACTCAGTGATGACGCGGGAGACATCTAAGGGATCGACGGAGACGATCACAGCCTCAAGCGTGGTCGGACGCATGGCGCGCGCGAACGCGACCGCTCTGGCGGTCGGCTTGTTCACGTCGCTGACGAGGATGATCGCGCGGACCCGGCTCGGCAGCGCGGAGTCGCTGGTGCCAGTGAGCTCGACCTCGCGGGCGACGTTCGCGTAGTGGCGCTTGACGGACTTCATGGCGAAGAAGACCGCGACCATCGCGAGGATCGCCAGGTACGCGCCGTGGGTGAACTTCGAGATGAGGACGATGACGAGCACGACGCCGGTGAACGTGAGGCCGACGGCGTTGATGACACGGCTGCGCATCATCTGACGCCGTACGAGCGGGTCGGTCTCGATGCGCAGGTGGCGCGTCCAGTGCCGCATCATGCCCGTCTGGCTCACGGTGAAGGACACGAACACCCCGACCACGTACAGCTGGATCAGCGCGGTGACCGACGCGTTGTAGACCAGCACGAGGGCCACGGCAACGGCGGCCAGCGCGACAATGCCGTTGGAGTACGCGAGCCGGTCGCCGCGCGTGTACAGCTGGCGCGGCAGGTAGCCGTCCTTGGCGAGGATCGAACCCAGCACCGGGAAGCCGTTGAACGCCGTGTTGGCAGCGAGGACCAGGATGATGAGGGTGAACAGCATCACCCAGTAGAAGCCGATCGGGAAGCCGTGGAACACGGTCGAGGCCAGCTGTCCGATGACGGTCGGAATGTCACCCTGGACCCGTGCCCCAGCCTGGGTGAAATAGGCCGCACCGTGCGGGTCGATGAGCTTCGTACCCGTCAGGTTCGCCAGGACGAGGATGCCCATGAGCATCGAGACGGCGATGACACCCAGCAGCAGGAGCGTGGTCGCGGCGTTCTTCGACTTCGGCTTCTTGAAGGCCGGCACACCGTTCGAGATCGCCTCGACACCGGTCAGGGCCGCACAGCCCGAGGAGAACGTGCGGGCGAGCAGGGCGACGGCCGCGAACCCCGCGAACGACGCATAGTCGGGATCTGCCACCACCACGTACGTGCTCGTCTCGGTCTGCAGGTGGACGCCGAGCACGAAGATCTGGAACAGGCCCCAGACGACCATGACGATGATGCCCAGCATGAACGCGTACGTCGGGACCGCGAAGACGCCGCCCGACTCGCGCACTCCGCGGAGGTTCATCGCCATGAGCACGATAATCATCCCTGCGGCCCAGAGTCCTTCGTGGCCCGGAGTGATGAAGGGAAGGAACGCCTTGGCGTTCTGGATCCCCGAGGAGACCGACACCGCCACAGTGAGCGTGTAGTCGACGAGGAGCGCGCTGGCGACGGTGAGTCCGGCCGTGGGGCCGAGGTTGACGGTAGCGACCTCGTAGTCGCCGCCGCCGGACGGATAGGCGTGGACCGTCTGCCGGTACGAGGCCACGACCACGAGCATCACGGCAGCGACGAGAAGGCCGATCTTCCACGAGAACGCGAAGGCTGACATGCCCGCGAGCGAGAGCGTCAACAGGATCTCGTCCGGTGCGTACGCGACGCTGGAGAGGGCATCCGACGCGAACACCGGGAGCGCGATCTTCTTCGGGAGGAGCGTCTCACCGAGCTGATGACTTGCCAGCTTCCTCCCGATCAAGATGCGTTTCGCCGCTTCGGTGAGATTCACGCTGTTGAGAATACGGCCTGTGTGGGCTGAAAGGGGCTCGCGCCAGTAGCGTGGAGCCGTTCACTGTGAATCGTCTGGGAGGGTGCGCGTGCACTACGTGATCATGGGCTGCGGCCGCGTGGGTTCGAGCCTTGCCCACAGCCTTGAGCGCCGTCACCACACGGTGGCCGTCATCGACGTCGACGTCGAGGCCTTTCGGCGGCTGGGACCGGACTTCCGAGGCACGACCGTCAAGGGTGTCGGGTTCGACCGCGACGTCCTCCTCGCCTCCGACATCGACCACGCGGACGGCTTCGCGGCCGTCTCGAGCGGTGACAACTCGAACATCCTCGCGGCGCGCGTCGTGCGAGAGAGCTTCGGGGTCGACAACGTCGTGGCACGCATCTACGACCAGGGCCGCGCCGAGGTGTACGAGCGGTTGGGGATCCCGACGGTCGCCACCGTCCGGTGGACGGCCGACAACGTCCTGAGGCGCCTCGTCCCGGATGGCATCGCCGGCCTGTGGCACGACCCGTCGGGGAACGTGCAGCTCGTCGAGGTGCCATGCCACGTCGGCTGGATCGGCCACACCATCCGTTCGATCGAGCTTGAGATCCGTACGCCGGTCCCGGCGCTCACCCGGTACGGCAGCGCGATGGTCGTCGCCGACTCCACCGTCCTCCAGTCGGGCGACATCGTGTACGCGATGGTCGAGTCCGACCGGCTGGTCGATGTCCAGACCACCATGTCGGCTCCGCCGCTGGAGCACTGAGGAGAGCCATGCGCGTCACCATCGCTGGAGCCGGCAACGTCGGTAGATCCATCGCCAAGGAGCTCATCGCCAACGGCCACAGCGTCCTGCTGATCGACCGGGCGCCTGGCGCGATCAAGCCTGCATCGGTGCCTGAGGCCGAGTGGCTGCTCGCCGACGCCTGCGAGCTCGAGTCGCTCGCCGAGGCTCACCTGGACACGAGCGACGTCTCCATCGCCGCCACCGGCGACGACAAGGTCAACCTCGTCCACTCCCTGCTGGCGAAGACCGAGTTCGGTGTTCCCCGTACGGTGGGCCGCGTCAACCATCCGGGCAACGAGTGGCTGTTCGACGACATGTGGGGCGTCGACGTCGCGGTCTCCACCCCGCGACTCATGTGCGCCCTGGTCGAGGAAGCGGTCACCGTCGGCGACCTCGTCCGGCTCATGACCTTCCAGAAGGGCCGTACGAACCTTGTCGAGATGACCCTCCCGGACAGCTCACCCACCGTCGGACGCAGAATCGGCGAGATCAACTGGCCCGGGGAGACGGTGCTGACCGCCATCATCCGGGACGGGCGCGGCATGGCTCCCGATCGCGACGGTGCGCTCGAGGCCGGCGATGAGCTCCTGTTCCTCATCGACCCGGACCACGAGTCGGAACTGTCGCGGTTCCTCTCACCACGGGCCCACGCGGGTGTACAGGATCATGACCTCGACCATCGGGTCAGCCAGGCTGCGGAAAAGCCTGAGCTGACACCGCGTCGTATCGTTCCCGTCGGCACCCTCGCGCCGGCACCGCTCAAGGTGCTGTCCGAGGACTCGCCGGGGTCAGCCGAGGCGGCTGCCCCGACACGTCACGCGGCGGCAATGGACGAACCCGATCTCCCCTTCGACGAGTAGGGGCTGACCGCCGTCAGGGACCGAGTTGGTACGCCGGGTTGAAGATCACCCGGCGGCCTGCGGAGACCGTCAGCGTGCCCCACACGTCGATGCGTCGACCGACTTCGATTCCCGGGATCAGGCGTCGGCCCATCCAGACGAGGGTGATGCTCCCCGTACCGTCTTCGAGGTCGACGTCGAGGCCGCCCTTGTCGATCTCCGGACTCAATGTGATCGCCTGTACGGTGCCGCGCAGGTGTACGTGGTCGCGGACCCTCGCCAAAAGGATCTGCTGGCAACCCGCCGCTTCCGCGTCGTGTGCCAGCTGCTCGGAGACCAGCTCGGCGTTCGACGAGGTGAGGCGACGGACGAGCCGGCGCCAGAAGCCTTCGCTCGCCCTCGTCATGCTCACCCCTCCGGTACCTTCAGCGGGACGGTCTGGCCGGGAGCCATGGGCTCGTCCCCGCGACGGACGATGAGGTTGCGGAAGGCCTCGTCGAAGGGCTGGGACGCGCCGTCACCGCTCACATCGATCGCCGCGTCCCCCATCAGTCGGCCCAGGACGAGCCATCTGGGTCCCTCGACCAGCCAGTCACGCAGTGGCGCGAACGCGTCCTCACCGTCTGGTGACTCGACGGGTACGACGCGGCGCAGCTCCGTTCCGTACGGACCCTTCCTGCGCTCCGCGCTGCCGCCCGCCGACAGCGTCTCCTCGATGATGTCGTCTCGGACTTCGGCGGCGAAACCGCCACTCTGAGGCGCCGCCTTGACCTCCACCTGCATGGCTGCGCCGTTGAGGCTCAGCACCAGCGCGAGGCCGTTGCCCGATTCCGCGTCGGCGATGATCTGGATCTGCATGCCCTCCTCGGGGGTGACGATCAACGCCCCGAGGTCCAGCCGCGGGACGTCGTCGGCTTCGAGATCGACCTCGTCGATGTCGAACGGACCTTCCTCACGCCAGTCCTCGGACTCGTCGAAAGCGATCCACTCGTCGGCCTCTTCGTCGACTTCCTCGTCCTCGTCATCGAAGCCGACGTCCGCGTCGGAGTCCACCTCGTCGTCGTCCATCCCGTCGTCGGAGCCGTCGTCGAGCTCCTCGTCGTCCAGCTCGTCCGAGAGGTCATCCGGGTCCGGCTCCGCGGGGCTCGCCTGCTGCTTCTTGCGGCCGAAGATCACGATCACTCCTGAGACGATGTGGAAAGGTCCGTACCAACGCTAGTCCACCCTGCGACCCCGCCGCTCGACCCGTGCCCCCGCTCGCCGCGCACTGACTCTTCGAGCTCGTCCGCGACCTCGAAGCTGGCCCAGCCCACGCGCTGGAACACGAGCTGCCCCACGTTGTCGCCGCGCCGAAGACGCACGGTCGCCGACGTGTCGGTGTTGAGGAGGTTGACCTTGATCTCCCCGCGGAACCCCGAGTCGATCGTGCCGGGCGCGTTGACCATCGTCAGCCCGTACCGTGCGGCGAGCCCTGAGCGCGGATGCACCAGGCACACCCAGCCGTCAGGGATCTCCACCGCGATCCCGGTGCCCACGAGCACCCGCTGACCAGGCGCGATCTCCACGTCCTGGGCGATCGCCAGGTCGGCGCCGGCGTCCCCGGGATGCGCGTAGGACGGCAGCGTCATGCCCGGGTCGAGGAGTCGCACGCGTACCGTCACCCTCTCGGCCGTCATGCAGCGCTCCTCGCCGTCTCGATCGCTGTCGCAAGCTTCGCCGCGTCGTGCGTCGACACCAGCCAGTACGGGTGGGGGTCGGCCGGGTCGTCGACCGCGATCTCGACCCCCTCGTCCACGTACGAGCGGTACGTGACGAAGGCACGCGGATCGGCGTCCGGTCCCAGACGCTTGCGTAGCTCGTCCTTGCTGAGCTGGGTCAGGGAACCCACGTAGGCCCATTCAATGGTGGATCGGGCCACGCGGAATCCGGCCGGGCTCACGCGCAGCGTGGCTGTGAACGCCAGCATCAGGCCGATCACGATGGCAATGGCCACAACGAGGCTCACCAGCACGACCCACCCGGGCAGGAAGACGGCTACCGCGATCACGAACGTCGACGCCAGGAGCGCCACGACGATCCACCACAGGATGGGGGGCCTCAACCGCTCGGCGTACATCACGGCGTCAGAGTACCGGTCGTCGGTACGGCCCGTCCGCTCCGCTCGACGGCCCGAGCCTCCGAGTGGCTCGTCGCCACTAGGATTGGCTTCACGCATCAGGAGGCCGCATGAACGACAAGATTCTCGAGAAGGCATACCCGGCGATCGTCGGTGCCCTCACGACATTCGTCGCCCAGTTCGTGGTTCGCAAGCTCTGGCAGGTCGCCACCGGCGACACGCCTCCCGATCCCCATGATCCTGACGTGCCCGCGCGCGAGGCGATCACGTGGTTCGTCGCGTCGTCGATCGGCGTCGGCGTGGCCCAGATGCTGATGGGCCGTTTCGCCAACCGCAAGATCCGCCAGTGGCAGTCGAGCCCGAAACTCTGACGCGACTGGCGACGCGTCCCGGGAACTAGACGCAGTCGACGCAGTACGTCTTCCCGTTGCGGGTCTCTGCGATCTGGCTCCTGTGCTTCACGAGGAAGCAGGAAGCGCACGTGAACTCGTCGGCTTGGCGCGGCAGCACACGTACGGTGAGCTCTTCGTGCGAAAGGTCGGCGCCGGGGAGTTCGAACGCCTCGGCCGCCTCTGCCTCGTCCTCATCGACCTTGCCGGAGTTCTTGTCGTTGCGGCGGCTCTTGAGCTCTTCGAGACTGTCCTCGTTCGAGTCCTCGTCGGTCTTGCGGGGCGCGTCGTAGTCGGTCGCCATGTTCCCTTCCGTGTCGTGGGCGTTGGTGTCGCACAGCTTGCGCCGTCCGACTCGAGGGAATGTGTACCACACCGCGCAAGGGCCTCGGCCCCCGGCTCCCCCCTTGGTTGGGGTCTCGACCCACTGTTCACCTCCACGCGCCGAGCGCATGGGCGTTGTAGGTTGAGCCAACAAACTGGAACGAGAAACGGCCACACATGAGGAAGGCACGGCCCCTCGGGCTCACCGGAGACGGTGCTTCGCTCCTCGTCGTGACGGATGACGGAGAGCAGA
>Ga0182021_10009519_pt1 | contig 11519 bp, 11 predicted proteins | sample 612E3MmetaG_FD_120493 | JGI IMG/M metagenome (GOLD analysis project Ga0182021, IMG submission 120493) | Permafrost microbial communities from Stordalen Mire, Sweden - 612E3M metaG (Illumina Assembly) | ecosystem: Environmental > Terrestrial > Soil > Wetlands > Permafrost | place: Sweden...
AATGGCTCAACGGCTCGGCGATTATTACCATCAATGTGCCCTTATGCCCCTGTGCCGTTGTGCCCCTACGCCTTATTTTAAATACTTATCCAGCCACTCAAAAAACTCCCTTTGCCAGACAATAGCATCCTGGGGCTTTGTAACCCAGTGACACTCATCCTCAAAAAATAGTAGCTTGCTCGGAATGCCATGCATCTGTGCAGCAGTAAATGCCTCCATGCTTTGAGTATAAGGTATCCTGAAATCATTCTGCCCGGTAATTATAAGTATAGGTGTTGTCCATTTATTAACCATAAGATGGGGGGAGAATTTATAGCTTGGCTTGTTATCCCAATATGGGCCTCCGTAATCTTTGTCAGGGAACCATAGCTCTTCGGTGGATCCATATTCGCTTTCGAAATCGAATACACCGCAATGGGCAACAAAGGCTTTGAATCTTCCCTGGTGAATTCCGGCAAGATAATAGATAGAAAACCCGCCATAACTTGCCCCGATTGCACCAAGCCTGTTTGCGTCAACAAATGGTTCTTTCGCCATAGCATCAGTCGCATCAAGGTAATCCTGCATATTTTTTCCTCCATAATCACCTGATATCTGTTCTTTCCAGGCCTGACCAAATCCGGATACACCGCGACGATTTGGAGCATAGATGATGTATCCTTTTGCGGCTATCATCTGCATATTCCACCTGTATGACCAGAACTGATCGAGTGCAGATTGCGGGCCACCTTCACAGAAAAGCAATGCAGGATATTTCTTCGCAGGATTGAAGTCAGGAGGATAAATAACCCACATCTGAAGGTCTTGTTTGTCCTTGGTTTTTATATATTTCTCCTCAACCTTTCCCATCCTGATATTATCGTATATATATTTATTCATAAACGATATCTGCTTGACTTCTCCGGTTTTCATGTCAATTCTTGAAATTTCAGGCGCCATCGACATTGAAAAAAGTTCCGAAATGAGAACCCCTGATTTAAGATTGATTGGTCCGAGATCATGTACTCCTTCAGTTACCTTTGATACACCTTTCCCCTCAAGGCTGGTTTTAAAGATCTGGGCTGTGCCAAGGTGAGAACAAGTAAAAAACAAAGTTTTATTGTCCTCCCACGTTATATTAGCCACATCATCATTCCATCCCTTCGATATCCAGCTCCTGGTTCCACTTTTGATATTGTAAACAAATAACCTGTCGAGATCGGACTCATAGCCATCTCTTTCCATGCTTTGATAGGCAATCATTGAACCATCAGGGGAGAAAACCGGGGATCTGTCATAACCCAGGTTACCAGCAGAAATATTGACTTCCTTACCTGATGCAACATCATAAAGGTAAATATCTGAGTTTGTGCTTACTGCGTCTGCCTTACCGTGAAGTCTTTTTGTTGTATACGCAATTGATTTTCCATCAGGACTCCAGGTTATTTCACCTTCGTCAAAATAGGGAGCTAACGGAGATTCAAATCTCTGTCCCTGCATAATGTCCTTTTCATTTGTTACACTTTTCCCATCAAACGTGGCAACGAAAATATGGCTGTATGAATAATCATCCCAATAGTTCCAATGCCGGTACATCAGGTCATTGATTATCCTTACCTTAGCTTTAGGCAGGTTATACTTCTCATTAGCTGTCTGGTCGAGTTTGACTCTTTTTGTAAAATAAATCTTGTCTCCTGAAGGTGATACATTGATTATCTCAAAATCAGACAATCCTGTAACTGCTTTTTGATCAGATCCATCAGGCTTCATAGTCCACAAGTCTCCCTTCTTAACAAAGACGATCATTTTTCCATCAGAGATCCACTGGGGTGAACTGCCGTCATCAGTGGTAAGCTGAACAGATTCACCGCCTGATGACGCCAATTTGTAAATATTGGTTCTTCTTGCTTCTGTCTGCAGATCAATCTGAGTTTGAGTATATAAGACAGTGGATCCATCAGGAGACAGAGCAAAAGTGCCAAGTCTGCTGAATTTCCACATAATTTCGGGAGTCATAACTCCGCCTTTTTTCTCCGAATCAGCGAGAAGAACAGAGAACTGGTTCTGAGATGGTTGACTTACAGGTGTTTTCTGATTACATGAAACAGATACAAGAAACACCAGCAGAATTATAAAAACGAGATTTTTTTTCATAAAAACAGGTTTATTTTTTCAATGCTTCCATTATCTTGAGCTTCAGTTCATCATAAAGTTCAGGATTATCCTTAAGTATTTGCTTAACTGCATCCCTACCCTGTCCGAGCTTGGTATCTCCATAGCTGAACCATGAACCACTTTTCTTTATAATCTCAAAGTCAACTCCCAGATCGACAATCTCTCCAAGCTGTGAAATACCTTCCCCAAAGAGAATATCGAAATCAGCCTTTCTGAAAGGGGGTGCGAGTTTGTTTTTTACGATTTTAGCTCTGGTTCTGTTTCCAATAACTTCCTCACCCTCTTTAATCTGGCTGGTTCTGCGAATATCAACCCTAACCGATGCGTAGAATTTAAGGGCATTTCCACCGGTTGTTGTTTCCGGGCTGCCGAACATTACGCCGATCTTATCCCTCAGCTGATTAATAAAAACACAGGATGTATTTGTTCTGTTTATATTGGCCGTAAGTTTCCTGAGAGCCTGAGACATGAGTCTTGCCTGAAGCCCCATTTTCGAATCACCCATTTCACCTTCAATCTCTGCCTTTGGAGTTAGTGCTGCAACAGAGTCAATCACAACAATATCGAGTGCTCCTGACCTGATAAGATGGTCAGCTATTTCAAGTGCCTGTTCCCCGTTGTCTGGTTGTGATATCAAAAGATTCTCAACATCAACGCCAAGTTTTTCTGCATAATTACGGTCAAAAGTATGTTCGGCATCAATTATGGCAGCTATTCCTCCGTTTTTTTGAGCCTCTGCAATAGCATGGATTGCAAGTGTAGTTTTACCTGAAGCTTCCGGACCATAAATCTCTATTACCCTACCTCTTGGAAACCCACCAATACCAAGAGCTGCATCAAGTCCTATTGATCCCGACGATATTACCTGGACATTATCTACGGCATGGTCGCCAAGCTTCATAATAGTGCCTCTGCCAAAGTCTTTTTCAATTTTCCCAAGAGTAATTTCCAGGGCCTTAAGCTTATCTTTATTAATCTCTTTACGTTCGTTGCTCATACTATTAATTTTATTTGTTATACAATTTAAATATTTGTTCGGTATGATTTGCAGTATCAACCTTTAAAATGATCTTTTCTATGATTCCTTTTTCATCAATAATAAAAGTAGTTCTCAGGACACCGGTTACGGTAATGCCATACATCTTTTTTTCACCCCAGGCACCATAGGAATTCAATATTTTTTTTTCAGGATCGGCTATCAATGGAAAGGGAAGGGAATATTTTCCGGCAAATCCCTTGTGCGACTTTTCATTATCGGGGCTAACGCCGATTACTTTGTACCCGCTTTTAAGAAGGCCTTCATAATTATCACGAAGATTGCAGGCTTCTTTGGTACATCCAGGTGTATTGTCTTTCGGATAAAAATAAAGAATCACTTTTTTGCCTAAAAAGTCAATCAGTTTAATTTTATTATTGTTCTGGTCTGTTCCTTCAAATTCAGGAGCTTTCTGCCCTTCTTTCAGATGAGTCATAGATCTATTATTTTGTTATTACTTGTAAAATTACGAAGTTTGAACTGTTTTTTAAAGAAAATGAGTCATTTGTTATTAACATAAATCATAATGGTTTAGAGATTTATGACTTTATTAATGCATTGAATATTAAATATTTGTGATAAAACTCCTGAAAATAATATTGCACCGGGCTCAAAATAAATCTCTCTTTATTCTGGCATTGTTTTATGCATTTTCGTTTTCTTATGGCTTTTCTCAGAACCAGCAGTTTAAGCCGACAAGACAATCAGCGCTGGATGCATTCTCGAAGGGAGATTTTGAAAAGGCTGATATACAATTCAATGAATTATCGGCTAATTATCCGGGAGATCCTCTTTATAAGTACTATTGCGGGGTGTCACTTGTTATGCTTGAAAGAGATCTACCAAAGGCAGTCTCTTTACTTAAGGAAGCGCAACAGGAATCAGGTTCAATCAAGACGATCCCTCCAGATGGATTGTTTTTTCTGGGTAGAGCGCAGCAGATGAACGGTGATTTCGGCGAGGCTATAAAATCCTTTAACATTTATACGGAGCAGGTCGGAAAAAGAACCGCCAAAGAAAATTCAACACCTCAGTATATTCAGCAATGCAGCGAAAGGAAAGGTATTATAATTCAAAAGAGAACAGATAATAAGGAAATACTTAAAAAAGACAATTTACATCCGGCTGATTCAGGAAAGGTAAGATTTGCCGATAAAATTGAAAATATTAAAAACGATACCATCGGGATAAAGGAGAAATCTGTATCTCCGGAATATGAGAAACTGATTAACGAATCTTTGGATTTTCAGTTTAGTTCGGATTCAATAAAGGAACTTTCAGATCTTTACAGGAAGCAATATGAAAAGGCTCCGCTTACTGATAAGCCCATATTGAAAACAAAAATATCTGAAGCTGAACAGCTTGTTGCATTAAATCAGAGACTCGCTGACGAAAAAGTACATACGGCAGAAACTCTGACAAAAACAAAATCCGGACAAGAAGTACCTCAGGAGAAAAAAATAAAACCAGATTCAACCTTTGCTGAAAAGGAGATTATCACAATACCCAAATCATTAGGATCAGACATTAATGGAGATACTTTATCAGGCAAAATAAGTGGGACGCCTAAAAAGAACATTATGCAAAAGGCTGATAATCAAATACTTAAAGATACTGTAAATCAAGTAGTTACACAATATAAGACAATACCCTCATTATCAAAAAATACAGGGACCTGTTCTATGTTTGATGTCGTTGCAAAACCGGTATATGCTGTTAATGAGAAGGTTACTGTCAATCCTGATGTTCCTGATGGACTCATCTACCGAATTCAGCTCGCAGTCTTCAGGAATCCTGTTGATAAAATATATTTTAAGGGAGTTACTCCCGTATATGGTTTTAAGAGTGGTGTTACTGATGTGACAAATTATTATGCCGGAATGTTCAGAAAATCTGAAGATGCCTCAAAGGCTCTCGTAAAAGTTAAGGCAGCAGGCTTTAAGGATGCATTTATTGTAGCATTGGTCGATAGGAAGATTGTTTCTGTCGAAAGGGCAGCTATCCTGGAAAAAGAATGGGGGAACAAACCTTTTGAAAATGTTATATTTCCGAAAATTCCTGATACCCCCAGGGATACAATCCCGCAAACACTTACATTCAGGGTGGAAGTTACAAGATCCCAGAAACCTTTAAGTAATGAACAGCTGGAGAATATAAAGAAGCTTGCCGGGAACAGGGGACTTGAAATTATTAAAAATGATTCGGGACAGAATATTTATCTGATCGGAAAATTTCTTACTTTTGAAAGTGCTGCAGAATATGCCGATTTGCTTGCACGAAACGGACAGAAGGAAGCTAAAGTAGCAGCATACCTTGGCAGGAGGGAAATACCGGTAGAAACAGCAAAACAACTTTTTGATAAAATCTGAATGAAAGGAGAGGCATTACATAAAAAGGATTCTCTTAAAAAAGATGAAGAAAAATCCATCCTTATTCTTTATAATGATGATATTAATACTTTTACACACGTTATAAAATCACTGGTTGAAGTCTGTGGCCATGATGATTACCAGGCTGAGCAGTGTGCCATGCTTACGCATCTTAAAGGAAGATGCGATATAAAAACCGGATCGAAAGAAATGCTCCATTCCATGAACAGAACTCTTAAAATTCGTGGGCTGATTACCAAAGTCGAAAATCTGTAAAGTCCATAAAGTTTATACATTAAAGACTGCAAGACTGCAAGACAATCAGACAATTCCCCTACTTTCTCTCCCTGTGAAAAAGGGTGTCAAGCGCCAGGTCAAATAAGTAAAGCATAAATAAGCCGATTAAGAGATAGATCATCCATTCAGGAAGGGCAAAACCAATTAATTTATCAAAATTGACGTCGGGGAGAGCTATATGGACATTTTTCAACTGATCCATAAAAGAAAAAACCATTGATTTTTTATCTGTTGTTGATAAAAGTACAGCTGAAAGGATCAGTGCTGCAATTATCAATCCCGAGATTATAGGTATGTTAATAATACTACGATCCGGTTTTGTGACAACTGAGGACAAGCTTTCAATCTCAATACCGGTCATTACATTTTCAGTAAAACCTTCCGGTGCTTTTTCAATCTTTTCCGGATTTATAAACTGATAAAGAATATCCTCTTTGAACTTTTCTGACTTATTCATGATATATGAGATTTTCCTTTTCAACATTTTCAATTATTTCAACCATCTTTTGCCTTGCCCTGAAGAGTTTGACCTTAACATTTGATCTGCTTATTCCAACTATCATGGCAATCTCTTCCGTACTTAGTTCTTCATAATAATAGAGCCCTATTATTCCTCTTTCCTCTTCACTTATTTTCTGTAAAGCAAAATTTACCAATGCCTTTCTGTACTCCTCTTCTGCCTCATCCTCAGTGGAATTAGTGCCAATGCAATCTGAAATGGCTGCCGGAAAGTCTTCGAGCAAAAGTGGTCCTTTTTTCCTGCCCCTTACATGTGATACTGCGGTATTGTAAACTATCCTGTAAAGCCAGGTTGCAAAACTGCTTTTCATTTTAAACTGCGCCAGCGACCGAAATGCCTTGATAAAAGCATCCTGGCTAATTTCTTCCGCTTCTTCACGGTTACCACATATTTTCACAGCCAGGTTGAAAACATGATCTTTATGTCTGTCAACAAGGTAAGTGAAGGCACTTTGTTTGCCTGCAAGAACCTCTTCAATATAATATATATCGCCCCTGTAATCCATTCTTCCTCTTTGACGTGTAAAAGTATCAAATGGTTACCAGTTATCGCCAGATTTATTTTCATTATTTTGTAACCAGAAGGTTTGAGCTTCTGTCTAAAGGAGCAAAAAGAATTATTAATCAATAAAAAAAGTTATGGAACCAGTAATTACCTTTATCGCATTCTTAGCTACAGTATTTGGGGTTATGTTCGTGTATTACACAACTCGTCACAAAGAGAGATTGGCTCTTATTGAAAAAGGAGCTGATGCAAGTCTTTTCAGTACCGGGAAGGAAGGATCAAAGAGCACTTTCAGTTGGTCAAAATTCACTCTCAAGGTAGGGATGCTTGCCATGGGAATAGCAGTCGGAATCATAGCCGGGGCAATTCTTGCCAATTTGGGAATTCTGGATGAAGGGGCGGGATATTCCGCAATGATCTTCTTCTTTGGAGGACTAAGCCTTGTACTATTCTATGTGATTGACAGGAAAAACAAATAAACTGCTTAAGAGTAACAAATTTTTGAAGGGGCTGTCTCAAAAGTCAACCACTTCCCCCCTGACTGCCGTCAGGGGTACTCCTCCTTCAGAAGGAGGAGAAAGTTAACGCGCTAATTACCAGTTATTTCACCTCCTTTTCAAGGAAGGGTGTCATGCCCGAAGGGTCATGACGGGGTGGTTAAAATGCCTTTTGAGACAGCCCCTTTTAATCATTCTGAATAAAAATCCCTATAAAAAATAAAATTGTATAATTTTGCGACAAACAATTTACACAAAAACATGGTATTTTCTTCCGATCCTTCCTTGTGGTTAAAAGATCTTTTCATCGATGCAGGTTTAAACAATGGCATGGCATCATTCCTGAGCGTTGCAGTTATTGTGTTTTCCATAGCTCTCCTGAGTTGGCTTACCAATTTTATTGCAAAGACTATTATTCTCAAAGTAGTTACCCGGATTGTCAGAAAATCTAAAACACAATGGGATGATATTTTTCTTGAGCAGAAAGTATTTACCCGATTATCACATTTTGTTCCAGCCATCATAATCTGGGTTATGTCGGGCTGGGCATTAAAACGTTACATTTTCTTGCTCACTCTTATTTATAATCTATCATATATATATATGCTGGGCATAGGTATGATTGTTTTGATTTCTTTTATTGAATCATGGCATCAGATCTATATGTTACTGCCCATTGCAAAACACCGCAATATAAAAGGCTATGTTCAACTTGTAAAAGTATTTGTAATTCTTGTTACGGTTCTGATTATTATCTCTGTCATATTCCATACGCAGGTAAGTATCTTATTGGGAGGTCTCGGGGTAATGGCATCGGTTCTTATCCTGGTTTTTAAAGACACTCTTGTTGGTGTGGTGGCAAGTATTCAACTCTCATCCAATAAAATGCTTAAAGTTGGTGACTGGATTACTATTCCTAAACGTGATGTCGATGGGATTGTAACAGATATAACACTTAACACAGTGAAAGTTCAGAATTTTGACAATACTATAATCACTATCCCCACATCCTCGCTGGTTCAGGATTCTTTCCAGAACTGGAAAGGGATGGAAGAAGCCGGAACAAGAATGATAAAAAGGCCTATTTTCATTGATTTGAAAAGTATAAAGTTTATTGATAAGACTCTAAAAGACAGGCTTTATACGGTTCCTGAATTGAAAAAATTTATATTAGCAAGTGAACAAGCCGACGTGGAAGGGAGGCAGGAGACTGCAGTAGCCGATACTCCATTTTTTAAATACAATAAACTTACCAATCTTGGTTTGTTCAGGTATTACGCTGAATTGTGGATAAAGAATCATCCTAAAGCAGCAAAAGATCAGACACTCATTTTAAGACACAGAACCCCGACTGAGAACGGGCTTCCTTTAGAGATCTATATGTTCAGCAAGGATAAAGAATTTATAGGGTACGAAAATTTTCAGAATGAGGTTTTTGAACATCTCCTTGCTATCATGAATGAATTCGATTTGAAGGTTTTTCAGCAACCAGCCGGACATGACTTGCTTGAGTTATCCGGTACTAAACTGGCAGATTAATTGTAACCCATATCAGACAATAAAATGAGAAGCTCTGAAAAAAAAATAATTGATTTTCTTCAGAAAGACCTGAATGAAAAGGCTTTTACAGGTAAAAAGGATCCTTTCTGGCAATCTTTAAGGGAAACCGGTACAGAATTGTGGCTGGATACCGGTGACATGGATGAAGCCCTAGCAAACTGGACACATGAGATGAGTGCTCTTACGACTAATAACACTCTTCTTAACAATGAGATACAAAAGGGGATTTATGATAATTTCATTTCAGACGCAAAAAAAATTGTGAAAGATCTTCCCGGAGACGAAAAGGTAAAGGAAATAGCTTTTATGCTGAATGCCAGACACGGGCTGAGGCTCGCTTCAAAATTTGGAGGATTTGTCAGTGTTGAGCTTCATACTGACACTGCCAACGATCTGAAGGCAATTGATTATTATGGTAAAAGGTTTCATCAGATTTGTCCTGACCAGTTTATAGTGAAAGTTCCCTATACTGCAACTGGTCTGATAGGTGCAAGACTTTTAAGAAATGGAGGAATTAGAATCAATTTTACCCTTGAGTTCAGTGCCAGGGAAAATGTTATCGTTACAAGTCTTTCAAGACCAGACTATCTCAATGTTTTCCTCGGCCGGATTGGTGCTTATATTATTAATAATAAACTGGGTGACGGATCCGGAGCAGGAGAGATGGCAGTACTATCTTCCCAGAAGTGGGTGACGAAACTATCTGCTGAGAATCCCTGGCCTACAAAACTTATTGCCGCCAGTCTCAGAAATTTTGAACAGCTTGAATTGCTTGCTGGTACAAATGTCTACACTATGCCTCCTAAGGTTGCTGCTTCCGGGAGAAAAAACCTTTCCGGAAACTTCACATCAAGGATTAATGAGACTTACGAAGTTGGCCTGGATGACGCTGCAAAAGAGACACATTTAGACAAATTCTGGGATGTAAGTGATACGGTGTTGAAGCTTGCATTAAGCCTGGCAAAATTGGTCCCAATAACAGCAGATGAACTAATAAACCGTGCCCATGAAGCCGGCTGCGAAGATATGTTCCCGCTTCTTAGTGACGAAGAATCAGCATTCATTGTGTCAGACGGTAAGATCCCCGTTCATTCAAGATGGGAGAAAAAAATAGCTGAAGGTAAACTTGCACCCGATACACTGCTTACTCTGGCAGGTCTTGCATCATTCACTGCGGATCAGAAAATGCTGGATCAGAGAATCAGAAGTATAATAGGGTGATTGTTATTACAAGGTTAACCCTGTTATTCTTCAATATTGAGTATTTCGGATTTCAGAATGTGGATTTCGGATTTATTAAATCCGCAATCGAAAATCCGCAGTCCGAAATCAGACAACTGCTTTTTTCCAGGTTCCTTTAATTTTATACGGTTTATTTTGTAATGGTTTGAAGTTCCCTGTTACGTTGTCTGGCAATCTCGTATAAAAGTATTCCTGAAGCTACGGATACGTTAAGCGAACCAATTTTGCCGGACATTGGTATTTTTATACGCACATCGGCAAGATCATACAATTCACGACTAATACCCTTGTCCTCAGCTCCCATTATAAGTACTGCAGGACCAGTCAGATCAGACTTATCGGCAAACTCTCCTCTCTTTTCATCCGCACATATAACACGGAGTCCTGATTCCTTTAAATATTCAACAGTTCTTACAATACTCTTTTCCCTGCAGACTGGGAATGTGTGCAAAGCACCGGCGGACGTCTTTATTGAATCTGCGGTAATTCTGGCTGAACCTTTCTCAGGGATAACAATCGCATCGGCACCGAGACAATCTGCTGAACGGACTATGGCTCCGAAATTCCTGACATCTGAAACCCCGTCAAGTGCAATAATCAGAGGATCTTCTCCTTTTTCAAAGATTGCCGGCAGAATGTTACTTATGTGCTGAAATTCAATAAGCGCAAGCCAGGCAAGCACCCCCTGATGATTCTTCCTTGTTACCAGTTCAATCCTTTCAACCGGAACAATCTGGAAGCTGATGCCATGAGATTTCACCTCAGCCATAAGTTCCTGATATAAAGATCCCTGGAGCCCCTGCCTGATAAGGAGCCGGTCAATCTGTTTCCCGGCTTTAATCGCCTCAATGATCGGTCTCAGGCCAAATATACAATCTGATTCTTTCTGCATTTATAGGGTGTGTAATAGAAGAAATTATTGTAATGGATGTTAATAATTATTCAGTTATTATTATAAGCTGCCTTTTATGAATTTCTTCGTTTACCCCTTACCATAAAGTGAGCGAAGAAAATCAATTACACCCTTTAGGGCTGGGGCAAATAATTGATTTTAGAGCGTTTTTCCATTATATACCTGTAGGGTTATCGAGTCTGAAAACAACGCCTTTTCTCCATTTCAGAACTGCTTTATCCCAGTATGTATTGATAGCTTCACTTCGGCTGAGCGAATAATCGTTATCGGAGAATTTATTATCTTTCTTATTGAATTTGAAGAAGAGATAATCCTCCTTAACATGATACCCTGTTCCCCAGGAGGTTTTAATTTCTGATTTACGATAGCCCCAGTTTTCCTCGGTGGCAGTCTTATAGACTTTGTCAGGTGGTCCGTAAATAATATA
>Ga0182021_10009520_pt1 | contig 11519 bp, 7 predicted proteins | sample 612E3MmetaG_FD_120493 | JGI IMG/M metagenome (GOLD analysis project Ga0182021, IMG submission 120493) | Permafrost microbial communities from Stordalen Mire, Sweden - 612E3M metaG (Illumina Assembly) | ecosystem: Environmental > Terrestrial > Soil > Wetlands > Permafrost | place: Sweden...
ATCAGCTCGGTCGCGCTGATGCTCCTGATGCCGTTGGGTCTCTTGCTGCCCCCGCTCAGCGGAGGCAGCAGGTTGTGGTCGCTGGCCATGGCGCCCACCGCCGGATTCCTGCTGGGTTGGAGCATGCACAACGACATCGCCTACGACGGCACCGCCTTCTGGGCGCACGTGGCTACCGGGGTGTCGGGGCGCGCTGACCGGGTTGGCCGGCTGGCCCCGACTGCGATGGTGGCTTCGTTTCTCCTGCCGGCCTACGCCACTGTCGGTTGCGCGCTCACCGGTCGGTGGAGCGTGTGGCCGGCGTTGCTCGGGATGGGGCTGGGTCTCCTGCTGACCGGGTTTGGCGTGGCCAATGTGATGAGTGCGCTGAAGCCCTATCCCGTGCCAGGCCCCGGTGAGAACCCTTTCGGGGCGCCGCCGGGCTCCTCGGCCCTGACCGTGGTCATTCAGGCCGTGGCCGGCGCCACGGTCTTCTTCCTCAACCTGCCCCTACTTGGTGTCGGGATCGGGGCCCTGGTCGGACACACGTGGATGGGCTGGCTTTGCCTGGGGCTGGCCGTTGTCCTGGGGTCAGGAGCGATGGTCCTCGGCACGCGGTGGGGGGCCAGGATCTATGAGCGTCGAGCCCCTGAGCTGCTCGCGGACCTGTCCCGTATTCGCTAGAGCCAGATGCTCGGGTAAACCTGGCCGTCAGGCTTTGGCAGGTATGGCAGGGCTTGGGCCGTTGCAGGCCAGCCAGGCTGCCCCGATGATGCCGGCCGAGTTCTGAAGTTGAGCGGCTACGATCGGCGCCCGGACATGCAGCAGCGGCAGGAACTTGTCGGCCTTCTTGGACACCCCTCCACCGACGACGATCAGGTCCGGCCAGAGCAGGTCCTCCACGTGGGAGTAGTAGCGCTGCAGACGGTCGGCCCACTCCTGCCAGGACAGGTTCTTGTCATCCCTGACACTTGATGCCGCCCGGTGCTCAGCCTCGTGGCCGTCGATCTCCAGATGTCCGAGCTCGGAGTTGGGAACCAGCGTGCCGCCGTAGAACAGGGCGGAGCCGATACCGGTGCCCAGAGTGCTCATCAGAACAAGACCGTTCGCGCCCCGTGCTGCCCCGAAATGAAGCTCGCCCAGCCCGGCGGCGTCCGCGTCGTTGACCACCGTGACCGGACGGCCGAGTCTGTCACTCAGCAGCTTGCGCGCGTCCGTGCCGATCCAGGCAGGGTCGATGTTGGCTGCTGTTCGCACCACGCCGTTGGTCACGACAGCTGGCAGCGTCACCCCGATGGGGGAGTCACCGGTGTCCCCGGCGAAATGTGCTGCGATCTGGGCGACGATGTCGACCACCGCTGCGGGTGAGGACAGCTTGGGGGTAACACGGCGGAGCCGATCCTTGGCCAACTGGCCCTTGTCCAGGTCCACGGGCGCTCCCTTGATCCCGCTGCCGCCAATGTCGATGCCAAGTGGGTGATGCGTGGTGGCCATGAGATGCCTTCCGGTTGCAGCGAGTCTGTGCGATCAGGGCAGGGTGAGGATCTCCGCACCGGTGTCGGTGATCAGCAGGGTGTGCTCGAACTGGGCGGAGCGCTTCCGATCCTTGGTCACGACGGTCCAGTCGTCGTCCCACATGTCCCATTCAACCGTGCCCAGGTTAAGCATCGGCTCGATGGTGAAGGTCATCCCGGGCTGGATCACGGTGTTGTACTGCGGGGCCGCGTCGTAATGGGGGATCACCAGACCAGAGTGAAACGCACTGCCGATGCCGTGGCCGGTGAAGTCGCGGACGACTCCGTAGCCAAAGCGCTTCGCATAGCTCTGGATCACTCTGCCGATGACGTTGATCTCCCGGCCGGGCTTTGACGCCTTGATGGCCCGCATCATGGCCTCGTGGGTGCGTTCGACGAGCAGTCGGGACTCCTCGTCGACGTCACCGACAAGGTATGTGGCATCGGTGTCTCCGTGGACCCCCCCAATGTACGCAGTGATGTCGATGTTGACGATGTCGCCGTCCTGCAGCGGGCGGTCGTCGGGGATGCCATGGCAGATGACCTCGTTGACGCTGGTGCACAGCGACTTAGGGTACTTGCGATAGCCCAACGTCGAGGGATAAGCGCCGTGGTCGAGCATGTACTCGTGGCCGACCCTGTCAAGCTCGTCTGTGGTGACCCCCGGGGCGATCGCCGCGGCTGTGGCCTCTAGCGCCTGAGCTGCGATGCGTCCGGCGATCCTCATCTTCTGGATGGTTTCGGCGTCCTTGACCTCTGGACCGGTGTACTTGGCAGGTGTCGGCCGATCGACATACTCCGGTCGCGCGATAGAGCTGGGAACGCCACGGCGTGCGCTGATGACTCCTGGAGTGACGCTCGCATAGGTGATCGACATACTGTGAAGTCTAGGCAGGGCTTGCTGGTTGACTTACAAGGAGGTTTCCATGGCGTACTGGTTCAACGTTAGTACCAGAGCGGTTGAGGACGATGCCAACAAGAGTCCGGTGGACCGGCTGATGGGGCCGTTTGACACATACGCTGCCGCGGAGCAGGCGCTCTCGCACGCCAAGGAAAACACCGAGCGCTGGGATGCAGAGGACAAGGCATGGGACGACAAGGGGCAACAGGACTGAGCCTTCGCTGGCAGACAAACGGCGGAGTCTGCGACAGCGCAGCTGTCTGAGATACCGTCGGCCTGAGCTTTCGTGGCTTTGGGGTGCGGCGAAGTCAGGCAGGTGGCCTTGCGATCCGGGCGAGGGCCTCATCCCAGTGTTGCGGCATGCTCTGGCTGAGCGCTGCGTCGTTAAGGTGCTCGTGGCGCAGGTCCAGGCGCGTGTCGCTGCCTTCAGGGGTCAGCCGTAGGTCAACCAGCGTGGCTGCCGCATGCTCGTCGGCGTGCCAGGTGAGCCTCATCTGCTCCATTGGATGGTAGCTGCGGACCACCCCGTAGGTGCCGTCCACACTGTGCCAAGGTTCACCCTTGGTGCCGAGCTTCGCGCCCTCGCCCAAGAGAGCCTCTGCCCCAGCAGGAGTGGTCAGGAGTTGCCACGCCTTGTCAATCGGAAAGGGCACCACCCGACTCACCTCGATGACGGGGGCACCCTGTGCGCCTTCGGTTGGAACCTCGCTGGATTCCATTTCTGCAGTTGGCATCGCGACCTCGATCCGTTCCGCCGGACTCGCCGGACAGCTAGCGAATATATCCAGATACTCAGCACACCAAGATGGCGACGATTGCACAATCCCCGGCTCGGGTCTTTTTGCTCTCACAGCGAACTGATCGTTGTCCGGCCGCCGACGAAAGCGTTGGACGACCTCAACAAGTACCGCAACCCGCATGCTTGAACGCGGTCGCCCATCCCTTGCTGGGCGGCTCCAGGAGCATTTGGTGATGCATGACCCTTTGACCGCGACCCAACTTGCGGATGTCACTGTTTCTGAGCATCCGGGTCAGGACCCTGACCGCTGCACCGGTCGGGTCCAGCCCTCAGGATGGTCTAAGTGCGGTAGCAAGATGAGTTACTGAGGATGACCTGAGCACCTCGTTGGTGCCGGTTAGTCCTCGAAGCAGTGCTCAGCGGCGGGGAAAGTCCCGCCCACCACGTCTGAGGCGTAGGCGCGTGCAGCTTCACTCAAGCTAGTGCGCAGGTCCGCATACTGCTTGACGAACCTTGGTGTCTTGCCGCCGCGAAGCCCGGCCATGTCCTGCCAGACCATCACCTGGGCGTCACAGCTTGGCCCGGCGCCGATCCCGATCGTCGGGATGTGCAGAACCTCGGTGACCCGTGCGGCCACCGAGGCGGGCACCATCTCGATGACGACCGAAAAGGCTCCGGCCCTCTCCAGGGCGAGGGCGTCCTCAACCAGTGCGTCTGCCGAGTTACCGCGTCCCTGAATGCGATATCCCCCCAGGACGTGCTCGCTCTGGGGGGTGAAGCCGATGTGGCCCATCACAGGTATGCCGGCCCGCACCAGCAGTTCGACCTCGGGGACCATGGCAGATCCCCCTTCGAGCTTGACCGCGTGCGCCAGGCCTTCCTTCATGAACCGGGTCGCCGTGCCCAGTGCCTGGGTCGGGCTGGCCTGGTAGGACCCGAACGGAAGGTCGGCCACGACCAAGGCGTGTTTGGCAGAGCGCGTGACGGCCCGGACCAACGGGATAAGTTCGTTGACCGTGACCGGCACGGTCGTCTCATACCCGTATACGTTGTTGGCGGCCGAGTCACCGATCAGGAGAACGGGAATGCCGGCCTCGTCGAAGATCTCGGCGGCGTACTGGTCATAGGCCGTGAGCATTGCCCATCGTTGTCCGCGTTCCTTCATCGCCTGAAGGTGTGGAATTCGGATGCGCCTGGGCGACGACGTGGTGGCGGAGCTGTCGTGGGCGCCGGCACCGTAGGGGGCAGGTTGTTCACTCATTTGCTCAAGGCTCCTTGTATGGACGGGTTGTAGCCGAATCCTGGTCGTAGGTTCAGATGGCGCATCAACGAACGGTCCCAGCTTTGGGGTCAGAAATGCTCCCGCCAGCGATTCGTGATGGGCAGGCGTCGGTCGCGGCCGAACGCCAACGCCGAGATCTTGGGGCCTGGGGCGAACTGACGACGCTTCCACTCTGCTCTGTCGACAAGGGCGATCACGTGCTCAACCACGGCAGGGTCGAACCCGGCCTCGGCTAACTCGGCACGGCCCTGGGCTCCTTCGACATAGCGGTCGAGGATCTCATCGAGCAGCTCGTAGGGCGGCAGCGAGTCCTGGTCGAGCTGGCCGTGGCGCAGTTCGGCCGACGGCGGCTTACTGATGGAGGCCAGAGGTATGGGTGGCTTCTCACCACGGCGCTGGGCTTCGGCGTTGCGCCACCGTGCCAGCTTCCACACCATCGTCTTGGGCACGTCCTTGATCGGCGCGTACCCGCCGACGCTGTCACCGTAGATGGTCGAGTAGCCGACCGACACCTCGCTCTTGTTGCTGTTCGCCAGGACAAGATGCCCCTCCTGGTTACCCAGCCCCATCCAGATCAAGGCGCGCATTCGGGCCTGAAGGTTCTCCTCTGCCACTCCCGTCAGCTTCACCGTGTCCAGGAACATGCTGACCATCGGCTCGATAGGAATGACGCGGTAGTCCAGACCCAGGTTCTCGGCCAGTTCGGCGGCGTCGTCCGAAGCACCTTGGCTGGAGTACTTGCTGGGGTTGCTGATCGCCACGACGTTCTCCCCGCCCAGGGCATCTGCTGCGATCGTGGCCACCAGCGTCGAGTCGATACCGCCCGAGACGCCCAGCAGCACTGACCTGAAGCCGTTCTTGCGAACATAGTCGTGCAGGCCCAACTGCAGGGCCCGGTAAACCTCGCCGACCGGATCGAGCCGGGCGGCCAGCACCGCAGGCGCTGCGGCATACGCCGGGGTGGGCGTGTCACTGATGGTGACGTGCACGATCCCGTCACCGGACGAGTCGGCCACATTGACGGTGCTCGGCTCGAGATCCAGATCCACGACAAGCAGATCCTCGTCGAACTGTGGTCCCCGGGCCAAAACGTTCCCCGTCGCGTCGACTACCAAAGAGTCTCCGTCGAAGACGAGCTCGTCCTGCCCACCGACCATGTTCAGGTACGCCAGGGTGCATCCGGCTTCGGCGGCGCGTCGGGCCGTCAGCTCATAACGGACGTCGTCCTTGTCCTGTTCGTACGGTGACCCATTGATGACCAGCAACAGCTGCGCGCCAGCCTGTCGGGTCTGGGCAACCGGTCCGCCCTCCTGCCAGAGGTCCTCACAGATTGCGATGGCCACGTCTATGTCGCCGATGCGCACGACCGTGAGGTCCCTGCCGGGGACGAAGATCCGGAACTCGTCGAAAACGCCGTAGTTGGGCAGGTGGTGCTTGGCGTAGCGAGCCTTGACCTTGCCCTGGTACAGCACCGCGGCGCAGTTCTGGGGGAGCGGCCGTTCTGCCTCACTCAGGCCGTATGGCGCCTGGTCGAGGTAGCCCACGACCACTGGCAGATCGCCGTGACCATCGGAGTCAAGGGCTGCGGCGAGTTCGGCCAGCGCCTTGCGCGACGCCTGGACGAATGAGGAATGCAGCGCGAGGTCCTCCACGGGGTACCCGGTGAGCATCATCTCCGGGAACGCCACCAGATGGGCGCCTGCTTTGGCAGCTCGCTCGGTCCACGCACGGATCGCCCGCGCGTTGCCAGCCAGGTCGCCGACGGTTGGGTTGATCTGGGCCAGGGCCAGTCGCATCTGCGCCATAAAGGCAGCCTATCCACCGCCGCGACGTCGGCTGATTAGGGTCGCGGAGATGACCGTTACGACGACATCATCGTGGGCGGCGGGCACAACGGGCTGGCCGCAGCGGCTTATCTGGCTTGCGCAGGGCGCACCCTCCTTGTCCTGGAACGAGCAGCTCACCTTGGGGTGCTGCCATCTACGTCCGGGTTTGCCGGGTGTGGACGCGAAGGTTTCCCGCAACAGTTAGCTCGTGGCGGTGCCCGCTTGGTCGCCAGCTGAAAGACACGGTCGAGCCTGTGGCCGCGTTCGCCGGGACCCTGCACCTCAACCAGGACTACAGCCAGCTGCAACGGGCTTATGCCGCAGCAGCCGCCGGCGGGGCGCCGGATCTGCTCCCTTGTGAGACCTACTGCCCCTCACTGACCGATCGCAGCATTCCTGGCGCGGGCCTGACTGCCACCGATGCTCAGACCCCGAGGCTGTCGGACTGCAGCTGCCCGCGCGGCTCTTTCTGGCGGACAAGACGCTCAGCAGGAGGTGACCCTGGCCGCCGCCCTGAGATCGTTGAACAGCGTTCTGGCCGAGCCGATCCAGGACGTCATCCTGCGGGCGGCAACGGTGACCTGTGCGTGGAGGCAAGGAGCTCGCTCGACTCGAGGTCGATCTCGCGCTACCCGGTGGCAACATCTTCCATTGGTCGCTTCGGCGGCCCTGGGCCCAGAGACAGGATGACGGGCGGCCCTTGGGGCGTCCAGACGGCATCCGAGCGGGTGCTCGCCTGCGCAGCGGGGTAGGCCGTGGGGCGGGGTGAGCGCCATAGTGGGTCACAAGGCGGCCCAGCAGATGTTGGGCACGTGAGAACAGGTCCCTGACACTTCTTAACCCACACGAAACACTCTTAGGGCAGGATCGCGCTATGGATCGTCAGCAGGAGTTCGTCCTACGCACCATCGAGGAACGCGACATCCGCTTTGTGCGGCTCTGGTTCACTGACGTCCTTGGTCAGTTGAAATCGGTTGCCGTGGCCCCTGCGGAGCTCGAGGGTGCCTTCGCCGAGGGCATTGGCTTCGATGGCAGTGCCATCGAGGGTTTCACCCGGGTCTATGAGGCCGACATGCTGGTCAAACCCGACCCCGGGACCTTTCAGGTGCTGCCCTGGCGGGGCGAGAACCCGGGAACAGCAAGGATGTTCGGCGACATCATGTTGCCCGACGGGTCTCCAAGCTTTGCCGATTCACGGTTTGTCCTTAAGCGGGCGCTGGCTAAGGCTGCCGACCTCGGTTTCACCTTCTACACCCACCCTGAGGTCGAGTTCTTCTTGTTCGAACAACCGATGGCTGCCGGAGCGCCGCCGATTCCGGTGGATCAGGCCGGCTACTTCGATCACGTGCCGCACGGGACCGGGCACGACTTCCGTCGAGCCGCGATTGCGATGCTGGAGAGCATGGGCATTTCGGTGGAGTTCAGCCACCACGAGATGGCGCCGGGTCAGAACGAGATCGACCTTCGCTACGCCGACGGCCTCTCGACAGCCGACAACATCATGACCTTCCGGACGGTCATCAAGGAGGTTGCGCTGGAGCAGGGCGTCTTTGCCTCCTTCATGCCCAAACCGTTCAGTGATCACCCCGGCTCCGGGATGCACACCCACCTGTCACTGTTCGAGGGCGACCGCAACGCCTTTCACGAGGCTGGGGCGCCCTACCAGCTCAGCCAGGTTGGCCGGCAGTTCATCGCGGGCTTGCTGCACCATGGGGCCGAGATCAGCGCGATCACCAATCAGTGGGTCAACTCCTACAAGCGTTTGTGGGGTGGGGGAGAGGCGCCTGCTCATCTCTGCTGGGGACACAACAACCGCAGCGCCCTGGTTCGGGTGCCGATGTACAAGCCCAGCAAGGGTCAGAGCACCCGAGTGGAGGTGCGGTCGCTGGATTCGGCGTGCAACCCCTATCTCGCCTTCGCGGTTCTGCTCGCCGCCGGGCTCAAGGGCATCGAAGAAGGCTACGAGTTGCCTGAAGAGGCAGAAGACGACGTGTGGACATTGACCGATGGCGAACGCCGGTCGATGGGCATCAGGCCCCTGCCAGCGTCGCTGATCGAGGCCGTCGGAGTGATGGAAGGTTCCGACCTTGTGGCCGAGACCCTGGGTGAGCACGTCTTCGATTTCTTCCTGCGCAACAAGCGGGCGGAGTGGGACGACTACAAGGGCCAGGTCACCCCGTTCGAGCTCGAGCGATATTTGCCTCGTTTGTAAGACACGCCGGCACCAATGGTGCCGCGCTGGGTAAGTTGGACCGGGTGAGCCCATTCGCACGGTCCGTCAGTCGAGCGGCGCGGCTCGCCCGCCTGGGGTTTGCCGACCCGGCTCGTGCCGACGCCCTCCTGGACGATCCGGCACTTGTCGGCCTGACTGACCCTATGGACGAGGTCTTTGCCGACGGACTGCCTGACGCGCTGAGCCAGGTGGCAGACCCAGACCTTGCCCTGCTCGGGCTTGTGCGCCTGATGGAGTCGCTACGGCAGGCTGACATCGACACCGAGGGCTACGGCGGGGAGCTGATCTCGGCACTGCGGCACGCCAGCGCGGGACGCGACCGCCTGCTGGCCGTGCTCGGGGCGTCCTCCGCGCTCGGCGACCACCTGGTGACCCATCCCGGTCACTGGCGCGCCGTCACTGAGGCGAACCGCCAGAGCGCCGAAGAACGCCGGGACGTCATGGTTGGTGCCGTGAGCGCGGCGTTGGCAAGCGGGGGAACCGCCCCTGCCTACGACGCCCTGCGGGTGGCCTACCGCAGCCAGATGCTAGGGATCGCGGCGTTGGACCTGACTGCGCAGAAGGTGGTCGACGAGCTTCCACATGCGGCCTCAGCCCTGGCTGACCTTGCCGCTGCCGCTCTGGATGCGGCGCTGCTGATTGCCCGCGCTGAGGTGGGTCCGGACTCGGATAACTGCCGTTTCGCGGTCATCGCCATGGGCAAGTGCGGGGGAGGTGAGCTCAACTATGTCTCCGACGTGGACGTCATCTTCGTGGCGGAGCCGGCCAGTGGTCAGGTTGCAGATGAGCCTGCCGCGCTCGTCATTGCCACCCAGCTGGCGGCGGCGCTGATCCGGGCCTGCTCGGCGTCCACCGCCGAAGGCACGCTCTGGCCGGTGGATGCTGCCCTTCGCCCCGAAGGCAAGAACGGGCCGCTGGTGAGGACGGTTGCCAGTCATCTGCAGTATTACCAGCGGTGGGCCAAGACATGGGAGTTTCAGGCCCTGCTCAAGGCGAGGGCTGTGGCAGGCAATGTCGACCTTGGCCGCGAATACCTCGAGGCCGTAAGTCCATTGGTCTGGCAGGCGGCAAATCGTGAGAACTTCGTCGAAGACGTTCAGTCGATGCGCCGACGGGTCGAGGAGCACGTTCCGGCAACCGAGTCCGCGCGCCAGCTCAAACTCGGCCCCGGTGGTCTACGCGATGTTGAGTTCAGTGTTCAGCTGCTGCAGCTTGTCCACGGCCGCACGGACAAGAGCCTGCGATCAGGTACGACTTTGGAGGCTCTGGCCGCGTTGTCCCGTGGCGGGTACGTCGCGCGCGAGGACGCGGCAGTTCTGGATGAGTCTTATCGACTCTTGCGTACCCTCGAGCACCGGATCCAGCTCTTCCAGTTGCGGCGGACCCATCTCATGCCGACCGCCGAGACGGACCTGCGGCGCCTCGGACGGGCCGTCGGCCATCGCAGTGATCCTGGCTCGGCCGTGGTCACCCAATGGCAGCAACAGGCGCGTGAGGTGCGACGAATCCATGAGCGGCTCTTCTACCGTCCTTTGTTGATCGCAGCTGCCAGACTCAGCAGCGCCGAGGCGCGGCTGACCCCGAAGGCCGCCCGTGAACGTCTGGCCGCGTTGGGCTTTCGCGACCCGGCGGGGGCGATGCGCCATCTTGAAGCTCTGACCAGCGGGCTCAGTAGGCGAGCTGCGATCCAGCGAACCCTGCTGCCGGTCATGCTGGGCTGGTTTGCCGACGAGGCCGACCCGGATGCTGGGCTGCTCGCATTCAGACGGGTCAGCGACTCCTTGGGCTCCACCCACTGGTATCTGCGAATGCTCCGTGACGAGGGCAGCGCGGCCGAGCGCCTCGCCCATGTCCTGGCCCGGAGTCGCTATGCCGCAGACCTGCTCATCCGTGCGCCAGAGTCCGTCGCGTTGCTTGGTGATGTCGAAGGCTCGACACCCCGCAGTCGTGAGGCGCTCCTGACCACCATGCGGGCAGCTACTCGCCGTAAGAAATCGCCAGAGGACGCGATGACGGCGGCGCGTGTCGTCCGACGTCTGGAGCTGTTCCGTATTGCCGTTGCCGACCTCACCGGGCAGCTGGACCTCGCCGGGGTTGGCGCTGCCCTGACCGACATGACTGCCGCCACATTGCAGTCGGCCCTGGAGATCGCCACCAAAAGAGTCCAGGACCAAAGCGGCCGGCCGTTGGGCACGCGACTGCTTGTTGTCGGAATGGGCAGCCTCGGCGGTGGCCAGATGGGTTACGGCTCAGATGCCGACGTCATGTTCGTTCACCGCCCTGATGACGGCGTGGACGAGACCGACGCCCACAAACAGGCCACGATGGTCGTCCAGGAGGTCAGGCGCCTCCTGGGGGTCGCGGGTCCGGACCCACAGCTGGTCATCGACACAGATCTTCGTCCTGAAGGCAAGGGGGGCCCGATGGTGCGTTCGCTCGGTGGCTTCGCCGCCTATTACGAGCGCTGGTCGCTTACCTGGGAGGCTCAGGCCCTGCTGCGCGCTGCCCCGGTGGCAGGTGACGCTGATCTGTGGCGGGCCTTTGCTGACCTGATCAACCCGATCAGGTGGCCGCAGGGCGGAGTGTCGGCGCACGCGGTACGGGAGATCCGCATGCTCAAGGCCAGGATGGAGTCCGAACGCTTGCCACGTGGTGCCGATCCTAAGACGCACTTCAAACTGGGTTTGGGCGGACTGTCCGACGTCGAGTGGACGGTCCAGCTCGTGCAGCTTCGACACGGGTATGAGTTCGAAGGGCTACGGACCACCGGCACTCTTGCGGCGTTGGCTGCCGCAGGCAAGGCGGGACTGATCCCGACCGCCGATGTGGAGACCATGACGCAGGCCTGGACCTTCGCGTCCTCGCTGCGCAACGCATCGGTCCTATGGCGCGGCCGGCCGGTCGATGCGCTCCCCAGCGACTTGCGGGATGCCGATGGCATCGGACGGATCGTAGGTCGCCAGGCTGGATCAGGCGAAGAGCTGGCCGAGGCCTACCGTCGCCTGGCGCGGCGCGCCCGAGCCGCTGTCAACCTGAACTTTTATG
>Ga0182021_10009521_pt1 | contig 11518 bp, 11 predicted proteins | sample 612E3MmetaG_FD_120493 | JGI IMG/M metagenome (GOLD analysis project Ga0182021, IMG submission 120493) | Permafrost microbial communities from Stordalen Mire, Sweden - 612E3M metaG (Illumina Assembly) | ecosystem: Environmental > Terrestrial > Soil > Wetlands > Permafrost | place: Sweden...
CGCGCCAACCTGAGGACGGCAGCCGTGCTGCTGGCGCAGGCGGGGCCGGTGATGCTGATCCTGTTTTTCCTGTTCCCGCGGGTGCAGGGCCCGCTGTGGGGGCTGCCGCAGGATGCCTACAGCGGCGTCACCGGCCTGTCGGACTCGATGTCGCCCGGTTTGATCAGCCGGCTGTCGCAGTCCGACGCAATCGCGTTTCGCGTCAAATTCCAGAAGAATCCGCCGGCGCGGCCGCAACTCTACTGGCGCGGGCCGGTGTTCTGGCACTTCGACGGCCGCACGTGGCGCCCGGGCGATTTCCGTCCTTTCGGGCAGTTGCGGTTCGAGGCCACAGGCAATCCCTACGATTACGAGGTTACGCTCGAGCCGCACAACCACAATTGGCTGTTTGCGCTCGAACTGGCGGCGAAGATCCCGCCCGGCGCGAGCGTCACCACCGACTACATGCTGATATCGCGCACGCCGGTGCGCAACCGCGTGCGCTACGACATGACTTCCTACACCAACTTTTCGGCTCGCGGCGCCGACGACCCCGACGAACTGAGGCCGGGGCTGCAACTGCCGCAGGGATTCAATCCCAGGGCGCGCCGCCTGGCGCAGGAATGGGCACAGAGCTCCAACACCGACGCTGCCATTGCCCAGCGCGCGTTGAGCTATTTCCGCGAACAGGGTTTTGTCTACACGCTGGAGCCGCCCCTGCTCGGGCGCGATTCGGTGGACGAGTTCCTGTTCGGCAGCAAGCAGGGATTTTGCGAGCACTATGCCTCGAGCTTCGTGTTCCTGATGCGCGCAGCCGGCGTTCCGGCGCGCGTCGTGACCGGGTATCAAGGCGGCGAAATCAATCCGGTGGACGGCTACATGATCGTGCGCCAGTCCGATGCCCACGCCTGGGCCGAAGTCTGGCTCAAGGGCCGCGGCTGGGTGCGCTTCGACCCTACCGCCGCCGCCTCACCGGTGCGGGTCGAATCCGGCGTCGCCGCCGCGGTCCCCGCGACCGACCCGCTGCCGCTCATGGCGCGCACCAGCCTGATCTGGCTGCGCGAGGTGCGCTACAACTGGGACGCGCTCGCCAACAAATGGAACCAGCTGGTGCTGGGCTACAACCCGGAACGCCAGCGTGAATTCCTGACCCGAGTCGGCATGAGCGAGCCGAGCTGGGAAAACATGGCGCTGACGCTGTTCTGGGGCGTGGGCGGGCTGCTCGCGGTGCTCACTGCGTGGTTGTTGCGGCGCATGCGCACCGCCGATCCGGTGCAGCGCCTGTGGCTCAGGTTCTGCAACAAGCTGCGGAGAAAAGGCAGCCCGCGCTCGCCCCACGAAGGCCCGGCCGACTTCGTCGCGCGCGCTGCTGAGAGATTTCCCGGGAAGGCGGATCGCATACGCGCCATCGGCGAGCGCTACATCGCGCTGCGCTACGGCGAACGCACAAACCCGCGGATGCTGGCCGAATTGCGCGCGCTGGTGCGGGAGTTCAGCATTTGAGCCGGCCGCCTCGCCTCCTGACGGCGCTGCTCGCGTTCGCGCTGGCGTCTTCCGTCCCCGCCTCCGCTGCCGCGCAGTACGCCCAGCGCGACGATGTGCGCCGGTTCATTGGCGAGATGGTGGACAGGCACGGGTTCGTCAGGAAGGAACTGAACACATTGTTCTCCAAAGCGCGCTTCCAGCCGACGATCATCAAAGCCATCACCCCGCCCATCGAACCGCGCGCCAGGTCGTGGCAGTCCTATCGCGCCATGTTCCTCACGCCGCAACGCATCCAGGCCGGCATCGAATTCCGCGAGCGCTACCGCGAGGCGCTCGCGCGCGCCGTCGAGCTCTATGGCGTGCCCGAGGAAATCATCGTCGCCATCATCGGCGTGGAAACGGTGTACGGACGCAACACCGGCGGCTACCGCGTCATCGACGCCCTGACCACCCTCGCCTTCGACTATCCGCCGCGCGCCGAATTCTTCCGCGGTGAACTGGAACACTACCTGCTGTATGCGCGCGACGCCGGCATCGACACGCTGGGACTGAAGGGTTCGTATGCGGGCGCCATCGGTATTCCCCAGTTCATGCCCGGCAGTTACCGCCGCTATGCGGTGGATCTGGACGGCGATGGCAAGCAGGACCTCTCCGGCAGCTTCGCCGACGCCATCGGCAGCGTCGCCAATTTTCTGAAAGCGCATGGCTGGGAGCGAGGCCAGCCGGTGGCGTTCGCCGCGCAAGTGCAGGGCGGAAACTACCGCAAGCTGGTCGACGCCGGCATCAAGCCCACCTACCGCTACGGCGACCTGGCGGAGTTCGGCGTGAGCGCCAGCGGCGAGACCCGGCCGGATGCGGCTTGCGCTCTGATCGAACTTGAAACGCCGGGGGAGGCGAGCGAATACCTGGTGGGCCTCACCAACTTCTACGTACTTACGCGTTACAACCGGTCCAGCCTCTATGCCACTGCAGTGTTCGAACTCGCGCAGGCGGTGAAATCGGCTACTCAGGCGAAATGAACGAACCTATGCTATCGATATGCCAGGCCACGCGGGCAGACGTCCCCCTGGTGCTATCCTTCGTCAAGGACCTCGCCGAATACGAGAAGCTGAGCCATCTCGTCGTCGCCACCGAGGACGTCATTGCGGAAGAACTGTTCGGCGCGAAAAGCCACACGGAAGTGCTGCTCGGCTACAGCGGCGCCGAGCCCGTCGCCTTTGCCGTGTTCTTCCACAATTTCTCCACCTTCCTCGGCAGGAAGGGCCTGTACCTGGAAGACCTGTACGTGCGCCCGGCGCACCGCCGCCGCGGTTTCGGCCGCGCCATGCTGCTGCAGCTGGCGCGCATCGCCGCGGAGCGCAAATGCGGGCGGCTGGAGTGGTCGGTGCTCGATTGGAACGAACCGGCGATATTCTTCTACGAAACGCTGGGAGCGACGATCATGCACGAGTGGAAACTGGTGCGGGTCACAGGCAGCGCGCTGGAGAAACTGGCGAAGATGAAGTAGGAGGGGCGCCCTCGCCCCGACGCGCACCATGGTCCACCATCGATCGGCCCGGGGGCGGGCCTCCTACAAGTGCGCCAGCGCGCCGACCGGGACATCGCTGAATGGCGCACCCGCCCTCAATCGATCAACTTGCCGTTCGCTTCGTAGAACGGAAAGCGCCCGCCGTAATCGCCGATGAAGGTGAGATGGCTGACTAGGCCGGCGCCTTCGCGCCAGTAATGCAGCTCACAGGTCGGCGGCTCGAGGACGAAATCGTGCGAGGCGTCGGCCTTCAGGTCGAACGCGCAGGAGTGCGACGGGCTCGGCGCGATGCTGGCGGTGACGCCGTGCCAGGGAAGATGGACCGGACGGTGGACATGGCCGCAGAGTATGCGCATCACCTGCCGCTGGCGCTCGATGAGGGCGCCGAGCGCGTCCCCGTTGTGGCAGTTCTGCCAGTCCATGTTGGCCAGCCCGGTCAGGAACGGCGGGTGGTGCATGAACAGCACGGTTGGGCGGTCCGGGGCGCGCTCGAGCTCGGCTTCGAGCCAGGCGAGGCGCTGCGCGCACATTTCGCCACGCGGCTCGCCCGGGACCACGGTGTCGAGGCCGATCAGGCGCAGCGGATAATCTTCGAGGACGTAGTGCAGGAACTCGCCTGTCTGCGGCAGATAAGCATGATCCGCAAACGCCCGGCGCAGGGCGCCGCGCTCGTCGTGGTTGCCCGGAATGACGTAGAGGGGCATGCGCAGCGGCGCCAGGATCTCGCGCAGCAGCGCGTATTCCTCGGCCCTCCCCAGATCGACCAGATCTCCCGTGAGCAGGACGATGTCGGGCCGCGGATCCAGCGCATTGAGGTGCGCCACGCAGTTCGCCAGCTTAGCCGCGGAATCCACCTTGCGGTAGGCGAGCCTGCCCGCCGCCTTGATGTGGGTGTCGGTGACCTGTGCGATCAGCACGTCAGTCTCGCAGCCGCAGCAGCGCGCCCGGTTCGATGCGCAGCCCGACGCCCTGGCCGACGCGGAACTCGCGGTGCTCGCTCGTTTCCACGACCACGATTCTGTCGGCAACGCCGCTTACGTGCAGGCGGGTGCGGTCGCCGAGGAAAAACTGCTGCTCCACTACGCCACGCAGCTGCGCCTCGGCCTCCGCCACGATGCGCGCGTCGTTCGGGCGGAACAGCACCTGCATGCTCCCGCCGCCTTCCTGCGTCCACGGAATCCGCCCGCCCGGCAACTCGAGTGACCCGTCGCGCAGCGTGCCGCTGACGCGGTTCATCGTGCCGACGAAATCGGCGACGAATGAGCTGGCCGGCTTGTAATAGATCTCGCGCGGCGTCCCGGTCTGGACGATCTCGCCGCGGTTCATCACAGCGATGTGGTCGCCGATGGCCATCGCCTCGCTCTGATCGTGCGTGACGTACGCCGCCGTGATGCCGAGGGCATGCAGCAGCACATCGATTTCGATGCGCAACCGCTCGCGCAACAGCGCATCGAGCGCGGTCAGGGGCTCGTCGAGCAGCAGCACGCGCGGCTGCACCGCAATGGCGCGCGCGAGCGCGACGCGCTGGCGCTGGCCGCCCGAGAGTTCGGTCACCCGGCGCTGGCGCAACTCGCCGATCTGCATCATCTGCAGCATTTCGTCCACGCGCTTGGCGCGACCCTGCGGCGTCGCCCCATGAACCTTGAGGCCGTAGGCGATGTTCTCCTCGACGCTCATGTTGGGAAACAGCGCATAGGACTGAAACACCATGCCGACGTTCCTGCGCTCGATCGGCAGTCCGGTGACGTCCTCGTCGTCGAAAAATATTTGCCCGCCCGCGTCGGGCGCTTCCAGGCCGGCGATGACGCGCAGCAGCGTCGTCTTGCCGCAGCCCGACGGCCCGAGGAACACGATGGTCTCGCCGCCCTTGATCTCCAGCGTAGTGCGCTCCAGGGCGTGCGTCCCGTTCGGGAACGTTTTCGCGCACGCGACCAGCCGTATCCTGGTGCCGGATATCGCGTTCAAGCGGACCTGCGACCGGCGGCGCGTTGCAGGCCGTAGCGCTGCAGCGCGATGAGCAGGGGCGTGATCATGATGAAGAACACCAGCGTATAGGCGCTGCCGATCTCCAGCCGCATCGAAGCGTAGCTGTCGGCGAGCCCGACGGGCAGGGTCATGGTTTCCGGCGTGTGCATCATCCAGGTGAGGTTGAACTCGCCGATCGAAAGCGTGACGACGGTGAGTGCGCCGGCGACGATGCCCGATCTGACGTTCGGCACAATGATACCGAAAAAGCGCCGCCAGAAGCCGGCGCCCAGACTCGCCGCGCTTTCCTCGAGTATGCGGAAGTTGAACGACGACAGCACCGCCAGCACCGAGCGCACCATAAACGGCAGCGTATACAGCACGTGCCCGACGAGGATGAATACCCAGCTGGTGCGGAAATCGCGGAATCCACCGTAGGTGAGTATCAGCGCCAGCGCAGTCGCGAGGCCGGGGATCGCCACCGGAAGCACCAGAGCCTCCTCGATCAGCCGCGTCACGACACCCGGCCGCTTCGCCAGCACGTAGGCGGCAGGCACGCCGATGACCAGCGTGACCGCGAGCGTCGCAAGGGCGATGTACATGCTGCGGAAGATGGTCTGCGCATACAGGTCCCACACCACGCCGATCCAGCGCAGCGTGAACCCGCTGGAGATGCCCTGGAAGAAATTCACGGTGACCCCGGCGATGACCGACATGAATACCGGCACGATCAGAAACGAGCACGCCAGCAGGGTGAAGGCGAGCTGCAGGTAGAAGTAGCGCGTGCGCCCCATGCGGCGCTATCCCGCTGCCGCCGCGGTCGCGCCGGCAAAGGCCCGGCACGCCGCGAGCGTCGCCCAGGTAATGACGCCTAGCACAATGCTGAGCGCCGCTGCCATGCTGATGTTAGCCATCAGGGTGAACTCGGTGTAGATCACGATGGGCAGCACCTTGATGTCGGTGGCCAGCGTGAACGCCGTGCCGAATGCACCCATCGAGGTGGCGAAGCAGACCGCACCCGAAGCGATCAGCGCCGAGCGCAGTGCCGGCAGGATCACGTCGCGCACCACGCCCCACGGACTGGCGCCGAGCGATCGAGCCGCCTCCTCCAGTGCCGGATCGAGCTTCTCGGCAGCCGCCATGATGGTGAGGATGACTCGCGGAATCGAAAAGTAGATGTAGCCGGTGAACAGGCCGACCAGGGAATAGGCGAACACCAGGCGCCCGGCGCCCAGAATCGAGGTCAAGTCGCCGATCAGCCCGGTGCGCCCGCCGAGCATGATCACCATGAAGCCCACCACTACGCCGGGGAACGCGAGCGGCAGGGTGAGCATCGAAATCAGCGCCTCGCGGCCGATAAAGCGGTTGCGCTCGAGAAACACTCCGGCGATGCCGGCGATCACCAGGGTGGTGAACGTAACCACGACCGAAAGGACTATGGTCGAGACCAGCGCCTCGAAATAATTGGGCGTGGTGAGCACTGCAAGGTAGGCTTACAGGCCGGACGGCCCGGTGGCGCCGACCACGGCAAGACGCGCGAGCGGCAGCAAAAAGAAAGCGGCGCCGACGGCGATCGCCGGCGCCACCATGAGCAGCAGATTACGATTCTCGGAGTTCCGCATCGCGAGCGAATGCGGGCTACAGCGCTACCTGACCTCCTTCTGATACAGGTCGCGGAACGCGTTCTGCCCTTCCTCCATTTTTGCGTAATCGATCACCCGCGCCCGTTTGTACTCTTCGGCGGACGGGAATCTTGCAGCGATCTCGGGCGTCATCGCCGTCGCCCGGATCGGCCGCAGATAAGCGTTCGCCCAGATCGCCTGGCCCTTGTCCGACATCAGGTAGTCGAGCACTTTCTTTGCATTATCGGGGTGCGGCCCGTTCTTCACCAGGCCCATCACGTAGGGCAGCACGATCGTGCCTTCCTGCGGCACGACGAACACGCAGTTGCAGTTGTCCTTGTACTTGGCGCGCAGGGTATTGAAGTCGTAATCGAACATGATGGGGATTTCCCCCGACAGCACCCGCGCGTAGGCTGTCTGCAGCGGCACGATCGGCCGGTTCTTCTTCAGCGCCTTGAAGTAGTCTATTCCCGGCTTCCAGTTGTCGAGCGAGCCGCCGAGCGCGAGGTTCGCGGCGGTCGCGGCCGCGTAGCCGACCGCAGCGCTGGTCGGATCGAGATAACCGACCAGACCGTTGTATTCCGGCTTGAGCAGGTCTTTCCACGCCTTCGGCACCGGGACGCCGCGCAAGGCGTCGACATTGACGAAGAAGCCGATGGTGCCGTAGTGGATGCTGAACCAGCTGCCATCCACGGCCTTCAGGCCCGCCGGGATGTCGTCGAAATACTTCGGCCGGTAGGGTGCGACGACGCCCGCGTCTTTCGCCTTGATGCCGAAGGTGACGCCGAAATACGCTATGTCCGCGACCGGATTCGCCTTGTCCGCGATCAGCGTCGACAGTGTCTGCCCCGAGTTCTTGTTGTCGTGCGGCACTTCGAGGCCGAGGTCGGCCTTGATCGCCTTCAACATGGTGCCCCAGTCAGCCCACTCGGGCGGGCAGTTGTAGCAGATGACATCCGCGGCGACTGCGGGGCCGGCGAATGCGAAGGCGGCGGCGATTCCAGCGAACAGCGATCTGACTTTCATGATGCCCTCCTGTCTTGGATGATAGCGGGAAAATCCTATACCGGGAACGATGCCGCCAGTTGACGAAGATCAAGGTGCGCACGGATACGCATCCATGCGGCCAAAGCGCGCATGAATCCAGTTGCTCGCGATGATTTTCCGGAACCGGCTATTTCAACTGCGCCAGGGCACGCCGGATGTCTTCCACCGCTTCGGGTCTGAGCGCTTCCTGCGGCGCGATCGCGTCGCCGACAGCGAAGCCCTGCAGTTGCAGCGCGGTCTTGATGCATGCCGCGAGCGCATATTTGGTGAACACCTCGTTGATGGCCCATTGCCGGCGCTGCTCCGCCATCGCCTCCTCCCACTTGCCGGCGCAGGCGAGATCGTACAAGCGCACGCATTCGCGCGGCATGACGCATCCGGGTCCGGCCATCCACCCCACCCCGCCGAGTTTCAGCACCAAGAGCGGAATGTGCGCTGAGGCGCTGAACACCTTGATCCGCCCGCCCATGCGGTTGAGCATGGTGAGGATGCGCCCGGTGTTGCCCGAGGCGTCTTTGACGTACTCGATGTTCGAGATATGCGACAGGGCATCGAGCACGTCCATCGGAATGTCGCCGCCGAGGAGTCCGGGGTTGGTGTACAGCGTCATCGACGTCTGCGGCAGGGCCTCGGCGACGGCGCCAAAATAACGCTCGATACCGCGCGGCGGCACGGGAAACATCTGCTGCAGGATCAGGATCAGGCCGTCCGCCCCCAGCCTGGCGTGCGCCTCGGCCTGCCTGATGGCGTCAGTGGTGGCGAACGCCGCAACGCCCGCGAGCACGGGCACGCGTTTCGCCGCGGCATCGATCACAATGCGCACGATCTCCGTGCGCTGCTCGAACGAGAGATAGGCGAACTCGCCGGTGCTGCCCAGGGGCGAGAGGCCGTGCACGCCGCATTGGATCAAATGCTCGACCAGGTCGCGCAGCACGCGCTCGCGCACGCGGCCGGTGGATTCGTCGATCGGGGAAACGAGATAAGGGAAAATGCCGTGAAAGTCGGTCATGTGATCGAAGGTGAGAGCACGCCAGATGGCGCAGGCGCGATGATAGCGCGGTTTGCACGCTGCGCGGCGCCCGACCCCACGGCGGCGCTTGCATCTTGCGCACTACAACACGACAATGCGCACTTTGCGCGAAAGATCGATCCGATATGAAAAGCGGTGAGAAAAAGAATCCCGGACCGCGCATCGTCGTGCGCAAATCCGGCATACACGGGCGCGGCGTATATGCCCGCCGCCTGATACGCGAAGACGAAACGGTGTGCGAATACAAGGGCGAGATCATCAGCGAGGCCGAGGTCGCGCGCCGCTATCCGGAGAACATGGAAGGCCTGAACCATACGTTCATCTTCGGCATCGAACACGACCACAACATCGATGGCGGCTCGAAGGGCAATATCGCGCGCTGGATCAACCACTCCTGCGATCCGAATTGCGACACCTACGACAAGGACAAGCGCATGTACATCCGCGCCATCCGCGATATCCGGCCTGGCGAGGAGCTTACCTACGACTACTGTATCGAGGCCGGCGAGCGCATCACCAAGGCCGTGAAGGCGCGCTGGCCGTGCTGGTGCGGGACGAAGAAGTGCAGGGGAACGGTGCTGGTCCCGACGCCGAAACCGGCGAAAAAGCAGAAGGCCAAGCGCCGGATTGCGTAACGGCGCAGCGCCTGCTGCGCGCCTGGCGATCAGCGCTTCAGGATAATCCGCGATACAGCCACGGCCGCTCGATGCGGTCATGCGCCTGGAAGTGGGCGATGTCGGCGGCGTAACTCAGCGTCACGCCGATGGCGTCCAGGCCCTCCAGCAAGGCTTTGCGCCGCCCCGGCTCGATGTCGAATGCGATCGCCCGGCCCGAGCCCGTGACCACCCGCTGCCCGACCAGATCTACGGTGATTTCCCTGCTGCCGCTCCCGGCCTCGGCGGCGATCGCCTCGACATCCGCTGCAGGCAGACGCAGGGGAAGCATGCCGTTCTGGAAGCAGTTGCCGTAAAAAATGTCGCCGAAGGACGGCGCGATGACGCAGCGCACGCCCAGCTCCCATAGCGCCCACACCGCCGTCTCGCGCGAACTGCCGCAGCCGAAGTTTTCCGCCGCGAGCAGGATGGTCGCGCTGCGCCAGGGCACCTGGTTGAGCAGGAACTGCGGATTTTCGCTGCCGTCGGGCAGGTAGCGCAGCGACTCGAAGGCCCAGCGGCCGAACTCGCCGCGCTCCAGCCTGGACAGGCGTTCCATGCGGATGATGGCGTCGGTGTCGACGTTGGCGAGCATCAGCGGTGCAGCCACGCCTTTGAGTACGGTAAATTTTTCCATACTAGAGCCTCTTACGTTACGAGGGGATACATCCCCTCGTGCTCCCCTATATGAGACGCCTAACTTCGTTAGGCGCCCTCAGAATTTTCTGGCGTCGGTGATTTCGCCGGCCAGCGCCGCCGCAGCGGCCATCACCGGACTGGCCAGATGGGTGCGCGCACGCGGCCCCTGGCGGCCGACGAAATTGCGGTTCGAGGTGGAAACGCAGCGCTCGCCCGGGGCAACGAACTCGCCGTTGGCGCCGGCGCAAAGCGCGCAGCCCGGCTCGCGCCACTCGAAGCCGGCATCGAGGAAAACACGGTCCAGCCCCTCGGCTTCGGCCTCGCGCTTGATCGACTGGGAACCGGGCACCACCCAGGCGCGCACGTGCGGCGCGACGCGGCGGCCGGCGCGGCGCACCAGATCGGCAGCGCGGCGCAGATCGACGAGGCGGCTGTTGGTGCAGGAGCCGATGAACACGCGATCGATGCGCGTGCCGGCGATGGCCTGCCCAGCCTCAAGCCCCATGTAGGTGAGCGCCGTCTGCATCGCAGCCCGGCGCTGCGGGTCGGTGGCTGCCGCCGGATCGGGCACGCGCGCATCCACCGCAATGCTGTCCTGCGGGCTGGTGCCCCAAGTGATCTGCGGCTCGACTTTGGCCGCTTCGACCTCGATTTCGCGCTCGAAGCGCGCGCCCTCGTCGCTCTTGAGGGTGCTCCAGTAAGCCATGGCCGCGTCCCAGCCGCCGTCCTTGGGCGCATAGGGCCGGCCCTTGAGCCACGCATAGGTGCGCTCGTCCGGCGCCACCATGCCGACTTTTGCGCCCCATTCTATCGACAGGTTGCATAGCGTCAGGCGCCCTTCCATGTCCATTTCGCGTATCGCCGGACCGGCGTATTCGACCGCATAACCCGTGCCCGCGGCGGCGCCCTCGCGCCCGATCAGGTACAGGATCAGGTCCTTGGCCTCGACGCCCGGTTTGAGCCGGCCGCCGAAATTCACGCGCATGCGCTGCGGCCGCTTTTGCACGATGGTCTGCGTCGCGAGCACGTGCACCACTTCGGATGAGCCGATGCCCCAGGCGAGTGCGCCCATGGCGCCGTGGGTGCTGGTATGGCTGTCGCCGCAGACGAGCAGCACGCCGGGCTGGGTGAGCCCGAGTTCCGGGCCGATCACATGCACGATGCCCTGCTCGGCGTCGTTGACGTCGAATAGGCGTATGCCCCATTTTTTGCAGCTCGAGCGCAGCCCGCTGATGTGCGAATTGCTCCAGTCGGCAATGCCGCCGGTGCGCCCCGGCTCGGTGGACACGACGTGGTCGGGCACGGCGAAGGCGAGTTCGGGGTTTCTCACCGCGAGGCCGCGCTTCTCGAGCTGCTTCAGCGCGCCGCGTCCGGAGAGATCGTGCAGCAAATGCCGGTCCACGTGCAACAGCGCGACGCCGTCGCCCAGGTCGGCGACCACGTGCGCGTCCCAGAGCTTGTCGAACAGGGATTTCGCTTCCATGTGGAGCATGTTACCTGCCTTTGCGGACCCGGGGGGGCAATTGACCGGCGTGCGCCACGCGGGGTCTAATAAGGCCCCCTCATCAAC
>Ga0182021_10009522_pt1 | contig 11518 bp, 7 predicted proteins | sample 612E3MmetaG_FD_120493 | JGI IMG/M metagenome (GOLD analysis project Ga0182021, IMG submission 120493) | Permafrost microbial communities from Stordalen Mire, Sweden - 612E3M metaG (Illumina Assembly) | ecosystem: Environmental > Terrestrial > Soil > Wetlands > Permafrost | place: Sweden...
GAAATTCGGTAGGTTTTCAACTCGCCACTCGCCACTCGCTACTGCAACGTGGGCGAAGCGCCTTCCGAGCGTAACGCGATGTTGTAGCGCTTGAGCTTGCGATAAAGCGTGGCCCGGCTGATGCCCAACATCTTTCCGGCCAAGACTTTGTCGCCGTTGACCTGGACAAAGACGCGCTCGATGGTGGCGCGCTCGATGTCTTCGAGATCGGTGGCCGGGCCGGAAAACTCCGGCGAATCGGAGGGGACAACTTCGGCCGGAACCTCGGCGCGGGCGATGGACGAAGGAAGATCGCTGATTTCGATCCTGAGTTGGTCGCCGAGAGCGACCGCACGTTCCAGGCAGTTCTCCAGTTCGCGGATGTTGCCGGGCCAGTCGTAGGCGAGCAGCGACTTCATGGCCGAACTCGAGACCTGCACCCCGCGCCCGGGAGCGAGCCGGTCCAGAAACCAGGTCACCAGGATGGGAATGTCGGAACGGCGGTCGCGCAAGGCGGGAATATGAATGGTCACCACGTTCAGGCGGAAGTAGAGATCCTTGCGGAACATTCCCTTCTTGTACTCGGCTTCGAGGTCGCGGTTGGTGGCGGCGATGATGCGGACATCCACCTTGACCTTTTGATTGCTGCCGACCGGACGGACTTCTTTCTCTTGCAAAAAGCGAAGGATCTTGGCCTGCATCTCGAGCGGGAGTTCGCCCACTTCATCGAGGAAGATGGTGCCGGCATCGGCCGATTGCAGCAGGCCTTGCTTGGAGCGGAGGGCGCCGGTAAAGGCCCCTTTCTCGTAGCCGAACAGTTCGCTTTCGATCAGCGTGGGCACCAGGGATCCACAATCCACGGCGACAAAAGGACGGCTGGCGAAGGTGCCGCGATAATGCAGGGCGCGGGCCACCAGCTCTTTGCCGGTTCCGCTCTCTCCGGAGATGAGCACCGGGGTGCGGGTATCTTTCAGGCGGGAAATCATGCGCAGTACGTGCTGGATGCCGGGAGAATTCCCGACGATGCCGTGCGCGGCGGTTTCAGAATCCGAGCGCTCCCGCAGGTACTGGTTCTCTTCTTCCAGGCGGATCTTGTCGGCCATCCGCCGCAGGAACAGGCGCAACTCGTCGAGTGGCGCGAAGGGCTTGGTGATGTAGTCGTAAGCGCCGAGCCGCATCGCCTGCACGGCGGTTTCGATGGAGCCGTGTCCCGTCATGACCGCAACCACGGTGCGGGGCAGCACGTGCTTGACCTGCTCCAGAAACTCAAGTCCCGACATGCGGGGCATGATCATGTCGGTGAGGACCATGTGGGTGGGCTGTTCTTCGAGCAGCGCCAGCGCCGCCTCGCCGCTTTCGGCCTCGAGGCAGGCGAACCCCAGCGACTCGCCGACGGTCATGCAGAGCTTGCGGATGCTCTGCTCGTCGTCCACGACCAGCAGGCGGATTTTGAAATCGCCACTACTCATGCCATGCCTTACCCATGGTGTTTTCGACTACGGCAATAAACTCACGCACCCGGAAGGGTTTCTCCAGGCAGGGTGCGCCGGTCCTGCGCAAGGTGGCGGCGGTCTCGTCGTTGGCGATATCGCCAGTGATGAATACCAGCCGGGAGGCGAGTTCGGGACGATGGGTGGTGATCCAGGCATGGACCTGGGCGCCATCCACGCCGCCCGGGGTGCGCATGTCGGAGACCACGCCCTGAAACTGGCCGTTGGCCAGCAGGCGCAAGGCGTCGGCGCCCGATTCGGCGGTGACGACCTGATATCCGTAGCGCTCCAGGACGGAGCGAACGAACTCCCGGATCCCCCCCTCATCTTCAATCAGAAGCACCGGCGCGCAAGCCGGTTGCGTTCCCGTCTGCGTCATCTTGGCTGCACTCCTGCCACGGCTCCAAACGTTGCCCCATCGGCCGCCCATGGCAGGCGGACGATGAAGGTTGCTCCCTCGGTGTCCAGGTTGTTGTGACACACCACTTCGCCGCCATGTTCGCGGACGATCCCATAACAGATGCTGAGGCCCAATCCCGTTCCCTTACCCACTTCCTTGGTGGTGAAGAAAGGATCAAAAATACGGTCGGGTTGCGCGATCCCGACGCCGTTATCGCGGAACGAAACCTCGACAAAGGAATCATTCCGGGTGCTTGCAATCTCGATGCGTGGAGCCCGCCCGATTTCGTGAACCGCATCGTGCGCATTATTCAGAATATTGAGGAACACCTGCTGGAGTTGGTGCGAGTCTCCGATCACCTCGGGCAGGGACTCATCGAGACGCTCGACGATCTCGACGCCGTGACTGTGGAAGTCGTAGGCGCGCAACTGCACGGTGCGCCTCAGAACGGCGTTGAGCTGGACCGGTCGGCGCTGGGGCGGGGTCTGACGGGCAAAACTGAGCAGGTTCTGTACGATCTGCTTGGTGCGCTGGGCTTCCTGCAGGACAATGCGCAAGTCGCGGCGCGCGCTTTCGGGCAGATCCGGATTCTCCATCAGCAGGTCGGTGAACCCGAGAATGGCGGTCAGGGGATTGTTGACTTCGTGGGCCACCCCGGAGACGAGCTGTCCGATCGCAGCCATTCGCTCCGCGTGCACCAGCTTGGACTGCAGCAGGGCCGAGTCGGTGACATCGGTCATGACCACCACGACGCTGTTGACGCGGCCATCGTCCCCGCTGATGGGGCTCAGATTCACCGAAAAACGGCCGCTGGCGCCATCGCCACGGACCAGTTGTAGATCGAAGTTGTCCACCTGTTGCCCACGGGCGACGGCAGCCAGTGCGTCGTGCAGCCCGGCCCGGCGGGAGGGTGCCGCTAATTCCGGCAGCGGACGCCCCAGCAGATGGTTTTGCTCGAATCCCAGTCCGCTCCATCGGCGGTTGGCATAACTGATCACGCCCTCGGTGCCGGTGACCAGAATCAGGCTCTGCGTGTGGTTCAGAATCTGGTTGGAGAAATCGCGCTCCCGCTGCAATTCGGTTTGCGACTGGCGCAGTCCGCTGACATCGAGCAGCAGGCCGCGGTATTGCAGGACTTGTCCGGAGGGATCGCGCACCGCAAAGCAGTTGATGAGGACATGGATGGGCGATCCGTCCTTGCGCCGCAGCACATCCTCGAAGTTGCGCAACCCGCCCTCCCGCTCCAGGACCGCCGCGTTTTCCTGCCGCTCCTCGGGTGAAAAGTAGACCTGGGAGGGAATGTCGAGCTGGAGCACTTCTTCGCGCGTGCTGTAGCCGAGGATGCGGACCAGGGCGTCGTTGACTTCAATGAATCGGCCCTGGGGAGTAGAAAAGAAAATACCCTCCTGGATGTTGTCGAAGAGCTCGCGATAACGGCGTTCAGCTTCGCGCCGGTCGGTGATGTCCTTCAGCACATGCACGGTCTGCATCTGGGGGCGATCGGCGCCGCGGATGCGCGAGGTGGAGATGAGGTAGGTGCGCTCCTGGATGGGGTGCACATATTCGTCGAGGCCGTCGCCGCTCCGGCAAAAAGGGCAGGAGTGCGGAGGCACCCCGGCGGACAGTGCCTGGAGCGCGCGCATGTTGACCCCGATCAGTTGTTCGGGGGCCAACCCGACAAAATCGGCCAGGGGACGATTGACGCGCAAGATGTTCTGCGCCTCGTCGTGGACAACGATGTAATCGCTGATCGCGTCGAAGACTTCGACCCAATGCCGGTTGGCCTCTTCCATGCGCGTAAACAGGCACGCATTCTCCAGGGCAATGGAGGCATGCCCGGCGACCGCCCGGAGCAGTTGGATGTCCTCCGGAGTGGGGGCCGACCCGCGATCGGCCAGGCAGAGGACTCCGGTGAGGCCTCCGGAAGCGCCCGCCAGACGGACCAACGTGCAGTCCGTCCATCCCAGGGTGGAAGCGAGGGAGGCTCCGAGAAGCTCGCTCGCCGGAGCAAACACGACGTCGGTATCGTGCTTGGCCAGCACGGAACGCAACTCCGAGTTGAAGCGGTGCAGGAGAGCCTGGTCCTCGACCTCGGCGGGACCGCATAGCAGCACGGTTTCCAGCGCGCCCTTCGGGAAAAGGCTGAGCGCCACCGCCCGGCCTCCCAGAATGTCGGCGGCCCGGCGGGCAAAATTGCGGGTGAACTCGGGGAGGTGCAGGACGGTGTTTAACTCCAGGGCGAGCGCGACCAGCGCTTCGGCACGATGGCGGACCTGCTCGGAATCGTGCAGATTCCGGGTCAGTTCCAGGGCGATGGCAGCCTGTGCCGCCAGAGCGCGGGCCCGGCGCACGTCCTCCGGGGTAATGTGTCCCGGCTGGCGCTGATCGAGTACGCCGAACATCCCCAGCAGGCTACCGTTGGAACCGAGCAGGGGCACGGCCAGCAGTTGCTTGATTTTGAAGGCCGCGATGAATTCCTGATTGGCGCCCGGGGTCCGGGAAGCGTCTTCGGTGTGGAAGACTTCCTTGCGCTTCAGCGCCTGGGTGGCCACGCCCTCGTAGAGCGGGATATCGGCGGGGCGCGCGTGTCCGTCTTCCAGCGCCCATCGGATATGGAACACGTCATTTTCCAGAAGTCCGATAAAGCACCGGCGGAATCCGAGGAAGGTGGAAGCGCGCATGACGAAGGTGCGCATGAACTGGTCGAGTTTCCCCGCTGACCCCAGTTCAAAGGAGATTTCGAGGATCTCGTGCAGTTCCTGCGCCTGGGCCCGCGCCATGCCATACAACTCGGCATTGGCGATCGCCACCGCCCCGAACCCGGCGAGGGCCGTAACCAGGGACTTTTCGTCCTCGCTAAAGGGGGGAGACTGGCGCGGGTAGACCAGGATGACTCCATGCGAGCGCGAGGCACGAAATGGGGCGGCAATCAGGACTCCAGAAGGAAGGTCCTCTCCAAAATGAGAAGCGGAGTCGACCGCGACGGTAATGCGTTCGCCCGCAGCCACGGCGCGGGCGGCGATCTCGGCCGCGGAGCGCAGCTTTTTCTCCTCGTGGAGAGCGCGGATGGCGCGCGCCAGCGCCGGCGTATCCGCGGACGCCGCCTGCATTTGGAAGGAATCACCGGCTTGAACGAAGATCACCACCACCGGCGAGCGTAGCAGGACGCGCAGCCGGTCAGCCAGGCTCTCCATCACCGAAGAGGTGTCGGGCATGCCATTCAGGGAGTTCGCCACTTCGGCCAGAATCATGGCCCGGCGGTGCTCTTCTCCCGACAACTGCTTGAGACGGAGCGCTTCGAGGGCCGTTCCCAACTGGCCGGCCAGGATGGTCGCTTTGGCGGCGTCGTCCTCGACAAACTGGGCGTCGGGCGCATCGCGCAAAAAGGCGATGGCTCCAATCACTTCGTTGAACACCAACAGGGGAGCGGACATGATGGCCTGGGCGCGGAACTCGGCCACCAGCGGATAGCGCTGGGGATCAATCCGGTTGCGGAAGATGGTTCGCCGGCTCTGGACGGCCTCGAGCGCGACCGCCGAGTCCCCGGCGCGCAGCTGCCGGCCGCGAAAATGGTCGGCCTGGTTGCCGTCGGCCTCGGCGCCGGTTAACTCGCCCTCGGAAGTGCGGCTCCAGAAGTAGGCGCCGCTTCCTGCGAAAAATTCGCGCGCCAGGCGGCAGAACAACTGGATGAGTTGACTGGAATCGGTGCCCTGGAAGGCGGCGCGGGAGAGATTCAGCAGCAGTTTCTGAAACGCGTCGTCAGAACGGGAGGCCGTCTCTGATGGGGGAGCCGAATTTCCGGTGGGGCTGCTCAGTGCACACCTTTCCGCTCGTTAAGCGGTTGAAAATAATTGTATTAAAGATAAAACGTACTCTGGATTCTCAAATTGAGTCAAGGAGATAGTCCCCGTGAGTGTCAAAGTGTGAAACGGGTGCCGGAAATTGGCGGATTTGTCTCAATCTGGAAGCAGAAAATGGCACTTGCCACCCGTCCCCCGGCCAGCGCCCGGAGGATCCTCGGGCCCGCTGGAGCCTCTAATTGTAACTATCTATTAATCAGCACTTTACAGTCGTCACTAAAGTAATCAGCCCGAAGCACCGTTCGTGACCTGCTGGTACGGAGGATGCACGGGAATCAGCGGTCAAGGACCCTGGGAGGAATTGTGCCTTTTCGAACCCTACGTCATTGGATCGCGGTGGGTCTGCTGGTGGCAGGCGGATGCGTCGCGTTGAACCCGGCCTTTGCTCAGGGGCAGGAAGAGATCACTCGCAAGCTGAGAAACAAGGTCGCGCCGTCGTATCCCGACCTGGCGCGCCGGATGAACATCACCGGAGTGGTGAAGATCCAGGTCACGATCGCCAATAACGGCAGCATCAAGAACACCAAGCTGATTGGTGGTCACCCGGTTCTGGCGAACTCTGCGATGGAGGCATTAAAGAAGTGGCGCTACGAGCCGGGCAGCGAAGAAACCACAGGAGTGGTGGAATTTCACTTCGATCCCTCCCAGTAAGGTGGCGGTGCGGCCCAGACAGGCAGTTGAGGGAAGGCAAGCGATGAAAATCGGTAAAAAGCTGTACATAGCTTTCAGCATCATCCTGGCAACGGTTCTGTTTCTGCTGGCCGTGAACCTGGTGGCGGTATGGCGCGAGCATTCCACCAAGGCGGCGGCGCAGAAGTCCATGGAAATGACCCAGGCCACCTCGGCGGTGCGCTTCCGGATGATGCAGAACCGCCTCCACCTGCAGAACTACCTGCTCAGCGGCGACACCCGGGATGTGGAGAAGATGACCGAAGGGGAACGCCAGTTGGGGGAAGCACTGCACTGGGCCGAGGACCTGGTGAACTCCGACCAGGAGCGCGGCCTGCTGGAAAAAGTACAGCAACTGGAACAGAACTGGGCCGCCGAGTTCGCCAATCCGATGGTGGAAAAGCGGCGCCAGGTCGACAACGGCAACGCCACGGTCGCCGAACTGCAGATTTTCTATCTGCAGAAGGATCCGAATTCCTGGGTGGTCCGCTCCAGCGAACTTTTGGATGAAGCCGACAAGCAGAACAGCACGCTTTTGGGGGAGCGGCGTCGCTCCGATGAATGGGCCACCGCCGCCACCATCGCCGTCGCGGTCTTCAGTTCGCTGTTCGCGCTGATCCTGGGCGGGATCGTCGCCTACCGCACCACCAAAGCCATCTCCACCCCGCTGGCCAGCTTGATCTATGTGGCCAGGCAGATCGGCGAGTCGGGCGACTTGAACCACTCCATTGATATACAAGCCAAAGACGAAATCGGAGATCTGGCCCGAACTTTCGATTCCATGGTGAAGTATCTGAAAGAGATGGCCACCGTATCGGAGGCGATCGCCGGGGGCAACCTGGCCCTGGAAGTTGCGCCCCGTTCCGCCAACGACACGCTGGGCAATGCATTTGCGCGCATGATCGAAGGCCTGCGCGGGCTGGTCCGCAGTGTGCGGGACGCGTCCTCGCAAGTGGCCAGCGCGTCCAGCCAGGTGGCGGGAGCTTCCGACGAATCGGCCAAGATCAGCCTGCAAACATCGTCGGCGATTGATGAAGTCACCAGCACCATGCACGAGATGAGCGTGAACGTGCAGAACATGGTGAAGAGCACCCAGACCCAGGCTTCCAGCGTCAGCGAGACCTCGGCCTCGATTGACGAGATGGTGGCCTCCATCCAGCGGGTGGCGGACACAGCCAAAGTGCTGCTCGACATTTCCAACCGCAGCCGCGAAGAAGTACACAGCGGCATCGGAACCATGGAGAAGGCCACCGATGGCCTGAACCGCATTAATACGACGATCCGTTCCTCGGGCGAGATTATTGACGCGCTCGGGTCGCGCGCCGACGATATCGGCAAGATCATCGAGGTGATTGACGATCTGGCCGAGCAGACCAATCTGCTGGCCCTCAACGCCGCGATCGAAGCGGCCCGCGCCGGCGAGCACGGATTGGGATTTGCGGTGGTGGCCGACGAAGTCCGGAAACTGGCCGAGAAGTCGGCGCAGTCCACCAAGGAAATCTCCGAACTGATCCAGAGCATTCAGAAGGAAGCGCGCAAGGCAGTCCAGAACATGGAGAACAGCACCACCATCGTGAACGAGGGGCTGAACCTGGGTTCGGAACTGAACGCCGCGCTGCGCAAGATCTCGAATGTGGTGACCGAGGTGTACAAGTTCGCGCAGGAAATCGGCGCCGCCACCAACGAGCAGTCGCACGGATCTTCGCAGATTGCCCGCGCCACCACCCGGCTGAACGAGATCACCCACGAGATTAACTCGGCGGTGGAAGAGCAGGCCTCGGGAGCGACGGCGGTGGTGAAGGCGATGGAACGGATGCGGGAGCTGGTCGGGTCGTCGACCTCGGGCTCGACGGAACTGGCCGCTTCGGCGGAGCAGATGTCGAAGATGTCGCGCGACCTGCTGGACAACATGGATCGCTTCTCGCTGCGGCCGGGCGAGAGCTTCTCTCCCAACAAGTCCGCCCGGGCGGCTGCCGGGGGGCGCTAGGCCGACATGAGCCGCGAAACTCACATTGTGGGCTTTCAGGTGGGCCGCGAGACTTACGGCGTGCCCATCACTTCGCTGCACGAAATCGTGCGCGTGCCGGAAATCACGGCCGTGCCTGACGCGCCCTCGTACGTGGAGGGCGTGATCAACCTGCGGGGCAAGATTGTCTCCGTCGTGGACCTGCGCAAGCGCTTGGGCAGGCCGGCCCCGGAAGTTCACCGCCGGAACCGCATTCTGGTCGTGGAACATCGTGGCCGGCTTGCCGGCATGATCGTGGATTCGGCTTCGGAAGTCCTGAAGATTCCGGAGAGCGAGATCGAATCGGCGCCCGCCATGATGCAGGAGAGCGGTCTGGAGTGCATCACGGGGCTGGGAAAGTACCAGGGGCGGCTGATCATCCTGCTGGATGTCAACAAGCTGCTGGAGGTGCGGGAAACAGAAAAGAAGGAGACGGCGCCGGAACCGGCCGCTTCCCAGAAAGGCAAGGCAGCGGCGCAGAGCGCCACCGCCGGAACGTAGCAACGGTACCCACCCATCATGAGCACAAGCGAGATGCCCGCGCTCACTGAGGCGGAACTGAAACTGTTGCAGGCGCTGGTGTACCAGGAGTGCGGCATGCACTTTGACGAGCGGCGCACCCACTTCCTGCAGGATCGGCTGCAGCGCCGGCTGAAGGAATGCCAGCTGGATTCGTTCTACAGCTACTATCGCCTGCTGATCAGCCAGCAGGGGAAACCCGAATTGTCCCGGCTGCTGGAAAATCTCACCGTCAACGAAACCAGTTTCTTCCGCAACAAGGCGCAGCTCGATCTTTTCAATCGGGACATCCTGGAGGACATTCTCCACCGCAAGCAGGCGCGGCGCGATTACACGCTGCGGATCTGGAGCGCCGGCTGTTCCACCGGGCAGGAGCCCTACACCCTGGTCATGCTGGTGGCCGACGCGCTTGCCTACTACTACCTGCGCAACCCGCTGCCCTATGAATCGCCGCTTCCGAAGCCGCTGATTCCGGCCCCATGGAAGGTGGAGATCCTGGCCAGCGACATCAACTATTCGGTGCTGCGCGCGGCCCAGGACGGATCCTACAGCGATCACCAGATGTCCATGGTGGACTACAGCTACCGGCTGCGCTACTTCGACCGGGTGGGCGACCGTTACGCGGTGAAGAAGGCAGTGAAAGAACTGGTGCACTTCGATTTTCACAATCTGAAGACGGAATATCTGCCGCAGCGCAATGATGTGATTTTCTGCCGCAACGTGATGATGTACTTCGACGAGCCCGAGCAGAAGCGGCTGGTCGAGAAGTTCTACCGGTGCCTGAACCCCACCGGATACCTGTTCGTGGGCCACGCCGAAAGCCTGCTCGGCCTGACCGCCAGTTTCCAAATGGTGCACCGCAACAGTGGCACGGCGTATCAGCGAGTTGAGGTGAAAGCGTGACGGATTCCCCCGATGACCGGAACGCAGAACTGCGCGAGCTGTTCTTCGAAAGCGCGCGGGAACTGCTCCAGTCTCTGAACGAGCAGGCTCTGCGTCTGGAGAAGGCTCCGGGTGATGCCGAGGCGGCGCGAACCCTGCGGCGCGTCGTCCACACGTTAAAGGGAGACGCGGCGGCGTGTGGCTACCGCGAACTGAGCGAACTGGCCCATGAACTGGAAGATGCGCTGACGCTGGACAATCCGGCGACCGATGGTTCGGTCCCCGACATCGCTCTGCGGGCCGCCGACCTTTTTGGGGAGATGCTGGAAGCGTATCGACGCCGGAAGAAACTTCCCAGCACCCATGCGCTGCGGCAGGCGATTGCCGGGTTTGCGCCGAAAGCCGCGACCGCCAAAGGCAAGAAGAAGGCTGCCAAGACCGCCACAGTGCGCTGGTCCGAATACCAGCAGTTGGCGATCCGCCAGGCACTCGCCGGGAGCAAACAGGTTTACCAGGTCAGCGTGCAACTGGATCCAGAGTGCGGCATGCCGATCGCGGCCCGCCAGATGATCAAGGTCACGCTGGCTGGACTGGGCGAGGTGCTCGCCGTCTATCCGGAAGAGGGAGCGCCGGGCCCGCGGAGCAAATTGGAATTCGCGCTCGCATCGGAGAAACCGGCCGAGCAGATCCGCGCCAAGTGCCGCATCCCAACCATTGCGCTGAATGCCGCGGTCGTTGTCATGAGGGCGGAGGAACCGCCTCGATCGATCCCGGTTCCGGTGGTCCCCGCGGTCGAACCTGATCCGGAGACTGCCGCCGCGCCCGCCGCCGAACTGGCAGCCGCACCTTCCAGCCCGCTCTCCGTGGAGACGACTTCGCCGGCGCCCGCCGCCAGCACGGACAACGTGCTGCGGGTGGACACGGCCAAGATTGACAACGTGCTGAACCTGGTGGGCGAGTTGATCCTGGTGAAGTCCATGTTGCAACAGGCGCTCAGCGAATTTTCGCAACGATTTCCCAAAGAGCCATTGCGCGGCAAGTTCAGCGATGCCATGGCCTTCCAGGCGCGAGTGTTGAACGATCTGCAACGCTCGGTGATGAAGATCCGGATGGTGCCGGTCGAGCAACTGTTCCGCCGTTTCCCGCGGGTGGTGCGGGATGTCTCGCGCCAGAGCGGCAAGGACGTCAACTTGCAACTGAAGGGGCAGGACACGGATCTGGACAAGGGGATCCTGGACACCATGGCCGAGCCGCTCACCCACCTGGTGCGGAACGCGATCGGGCACGGCATTGAATCCAGCGAAGAACGGGTGCGCAACGGCAAGAAACCGCAGGGCACTTTGCGGCTGAGTGCGTATCACCAGGGAAACCAGGTGGTGATTGAAGTTTCCGACGATGGACATGGCGTGGACGTGGAGAAAGTCCGGCATCGCGCCATCGCTCAGGGTCTGCTGACCTCGGAACAGGCGGCGCGTCTTTCGGAGACGGAGATCCTGGATTTCGTCTTCCGTCCGGGATTCAGTACGGCCGAGGAAATAACCGAGCTTTCCGGACGGGGCGTCGGTCTGGACGTGGTGCAGAGTGTCATGCAGCGGCTAAAGGGTACGGTGCAGATTGAGACCGAAGCAGGGCGCAGAACCACTTTCCGGCTGCGACTGCCGCTGACCCTGGCCATCATTCAAGCCCTGATGTTCCGGGTGGAGCAGCGGCTGTA
>Ga0182021_10009523_pt1 | contig 11517 bp, 11 predicted proteins | sample 612E3MmetaG_FD_120493 | JGI IMG/M metagenome (GOLD analysis project Ga0182021, IMG submission 120493) | Permafrost microbial communities from Stordalen Mire, Sweden - 612E3M metaG (Illumina Assembly) | ecosystem: Environmental > Terrestrial > Soil > Wetlands > Permafrost | place: Sweden...
CTCACTGAAAATCATCCCCTGACCATCTTGCTATTTCAATTAACTCGGTATTTGCTATAATGTAAGTGAAGCCTATGGGGCATCAGAGGTAAAAATGAAACAGCCAAAAGTTCGTAGCGTCAGTTTTATTTATATATTAATCTTCGTTTGTCTGATCGCTTTTATGGTCTGGATATTCCGTGCGCCAACCACTGCCAAACCCACTCAAATCGACCTGAGTCAGGTGGTCACAATGTCACAGAACGACCAGATCAAGTCCATTAGCGTGCAAGGCCAGTGGATGAATCTTACCGGGACAGACGGAAAAGATTATAAGAGTTATATCGGTACCATCGGTCTCTTCGACATTAAAGATCTAAAATTAACCGGCGTGCAATATGTTATTCAACCTGCCGGTATCGATTGGTTGACGATTATCTTCTCTTATGGAGCGATACTCCTTCTGGCCGGATTTTTCATATTTATATTCTTCCGGTCGCGCGGCGTCAACAATCAGGCAATGAGCTTCGGGAAGAGTAACGCCCGTTTATTCCCCGGGGATAAACCCCAGGTTACTTTTAATGATGTGGCCGGAGTCGATGAAGCCAAACAGGAACTCCACGAGGTTGTCGACTTCCTGAAGGCACGTGAGCGTTTCACCGCTCTCGGGGCGCGAATTCCTCGAGGTATCTTGCTCGTCGGACCCCCCGGTACCGGTAAAACTTTGCTGGCCAAAGCCATCGCCGGAGAAGCCGGTGTGCCGTTCTTCTCCATCAGCGGTAGTGAATTCGTAGAAATGTTCGTCGGTGTTGGCGCTTCCCGTGTGCGCGACCTGTTTGAACAGGCCAAGCATCATGCTCCTTGCATCATCTTTATCGATGAAATCGATGCGGTCGGACGTCACCGTGGCGCCGGATTGGGCGGCAGCCACGACGAGCGTGAACAAACCCTTAATCAGATCCTGACAGAAATGGATGGTTTTGATACAAATACCAATATAATCATCCTGGCAGCGACTAACCGCCCGGATATTCTCGACCCGGCGCTTCTCCGCCCCGGACGTTTTGACCGGCGGGTAGTGCTGGACCTGCCCGATGTTATCGGGCGCGCCGCTATTCTCAAGGTGCATACTAAGAATAAGCCGCTCGGCGCAACTGTCAACCTGGAAACCATGGCCAAAGAGACAGCCGGATTCAGCGGCGCCGACCTTGCTAATCTGATGAATGAAGCTGCTATTCTTGCCGCCAGAAAAGGTCAGAAAACAATTGAAATGGCTGATCTGGAAGAGTCGATCGATAAAGTCGCGATGGGGCCGGAGAGACGCAGCAAACGGATGAGTCCCAAGGACAAAGAACTCACGGCATACCATGAAGCGGGACATGCGCTGGTGGCAAAAATGCTGCCAAACGCCGATCCCCCCCATAAGGTTTCCATCATTGCCCGCGGTGTTGCCGGCGGCTATACCAGAATGCTGCCTGAAGACAGGGCGTATTGGTCAAAGTCCAGATTAACGGACGGCATCGCTGTCTCGTTAGCCGGACTATGTACGGAGAAACTGATATTTGGAGAAGCTTCTTCCGGTTCCTCCAGCGACCTGCGATCTGCCACGGGGTTAGCACGTAGAATGGTTACCGACCTCGGCATGAGCGATAAACTCGGACCTCGTACCTATGGAGATAAACAGGAACTGGTGTTCCTCGGTCGTGAAATATCGGAAACTAAGGATTATAGCGAAAGAACATCGCTTGAGATTGACAGGGAAATTGACAGAATTATCAATGAAGCTTCTGAAACCGCGACTCGAATTTTAACTGAGAAGAAACCTCTGCTGATAAAATTGAGTGAGGCTTTAGTCTCCAGAGAAACACTGGATACTGATGAATTGGAAGCATTATTCAGAGGAGAAACACTCCCGCCGAAAGTGGTTGAGGTAAAACCAACCGAAGTAAAACAACCGGAAGCCAAGGCTCCCGTTCAACCGGGTCCCGGTGTGACTTTGAAACCTCAACCTGCCGCAGACGGTGGCGGCGTCGCTCCATAATTCCCACGGTAATAAAGTTGTTTCGGTAGTAGTATCAGCCCCAAGACGGCAAATCCATAGAGGGATTGCAGAAAATCGTTGACGAAGCCCGGCATAATGGCCGGTAGAAAATATCGCTTTCACCCATCGCATCGGCGTGCTCAAAGTTGCTGTCGCTGCTGGACATCGGGGAGAGGCTTCCTCAGTCTGTCAATACCTCATTAATCGTTTTAAGGCCCCCTGCCTACTCATAAAGTTTATATAAAGTTTCGTATTCCTGATTTAGCATTTCAGGGTATTTAAGGGAGCTCAAGAGGGGCGTTGAGCCCCTCTTAGGTAAAAAGTTACCCCTCTCTTTTTAGAGAGGGGATAGGGGTGAGTCATTGTATGAGCAATACGATCACTCTAAATATACCGAAACTTAATGATGTTAACCTAAACAAAAGCCCAACGGTTCTATTCATAAATTTATTTTCGCAACGACAATGTAACTTATCTTCTTCTGGTCACTATAAAATCGGCCAGATTCATCAACATCCCGCGGGCTTCTTTTTCCGGCAGGTTTTTTAGGTTCTGACAAGCTTTATGGCAATAATCGGAAGCAACATCGAAGCATTCCTGGATAATAGTTGAGTTACGCACCATTTCGATTGTCTGCCGCAGATTCTCTGTTTGATCGCCGCCTTCAAATAACCTCTTCACCGGGTTATCCTGCGGATATCTCTCCATCAGCATCAAGGACGGCAGCGTCACCGTGCCCTGAATCAGGTCGGAGCCCACCGGTTTGCCCATTTCTTCCGCTGTGCCAGTAAAATCGAGGATATCGTCGATGATCTGGAAGGCGTGTCCCAGATAAAACCCGTAATCATGCAGAACCTTGATCGATTTTTCCGGCGCTTTGCTCAGAACCGCTCCGGACTCGGTTGCCATCACAAAAAGCGCCGCTGTTTTTGAGGAAATTCTAAAAATATACTGTTCCCGCGATTGTTTCAATTGGAAAGAGCTGGCCGCCTGCGCCAGTTCACCGTTAGTGATTATCATCAGCGTCTGCGGAAGAAGTTTGATAACCCTCAGATTCTCAGTGCTGGCTGTTAAATCCCCGGCTTTGGCAAAGAGATAATCGCCCAATAAGACGGCTTTTTCCATGCCCCATACTTTATTGACGGTCGGTCTGCCCCAGCGCACAAAGGAATTATCGATCGTGTCGTCGTGCACCAGGGTTGCCAGATGCATCAATTCTACCGCTAATGTCATCGGCATCAGACGTTCCAGATCATAATCGTAAAAGCTGGCCGATAAGATTGCCAGAGCCGGCCGGAGCCGCTTGCCACCACCCTTCAAGGCGTAGGCTAATAAATCGCCCAGCCAGGGAGCATCCATCACACCAATCGATTTCAACCGGTCTTCTACAACCAACAGATCTTTTTTTATCGGCGCATAGATTTCGTTTAACTCCAAGAATAGCTCCCGTTGATTTAGTGTCCGAGTTTCTGCGTTTCTTTTTCAATAATCTCTTCATCGAGCTTGGTGAAGAGCACTTTAGGTTCCATTAATTTCTGCCCCGGCTCAGGCGCGCTTATTTCCCATTTGGTATTTTCGATCTTACCTTCAAATCCCAGGTATTCATGCAGGTTTTGGGAACTGAAAGGCAGGAAAGGATAGAATAACGTTTTCAGGGCGGAGATTGCTCTGATTGCCGTAAATAAGGCAGTAGCCGCAGCCTGACGATCCTGCTTGATCGATTTCCAGGGCGCTTTGCCGTCAAGGTATTTGTTTGCTTCGTGAGCTAAAAACATAGCACGTCCGAGCGCCTGTCTGAATTCACATTGTCCCAGGAATTTATCCGCATCTTTGAAAACTTCATCGCATAAGGCATTCAAAGCGTGGTCGGCATCATCCAGATTGCCGGGCACCGGCACTTTACCATCGAAATTGCGGTAAGTGAGTGTCAGCACACGTTGCGCCAGATTACCGTAGGTTGCAACCAGTTCATCGTTATTACGCCGCACATACTCACGCCAGGAAAAGTCGGAATCATTAGTTTCCGGCATGTTCGCGGATAGCAGATAACGTAACGGGTCGGGCGCATAATTATCCAGGTAATCCGGCATCCAGACTGCCCAGTTACGGCTGGTGGATACCTTTTTACCCTCGATCGTCAAAAATTCATTAGCCGGCACATTGAAAGGCAGATTCAATCCGCCGTAACCCATGAGCATTGCCGGCCAGATGATCGTATGAAAAGCGATATTATCTTTACCGATAAAGTAATAGCTGCGGCATTCTTTCTGCCAGAAATCACGCCATTTTTCTTCGTCACCAATCGATTTCGTCCATTCTTTCGTCGCCGACAGGTAACCTATGACAGCTTCGAACCAGACATATAATCTCTTGTGTTCGTAACCTTTGACCGGCACCGGCACTCCCCACTCGATGTCACGCGTGATTGCCCGGTCTTTTAAGCCCTCTTCCAGATAGCGGGTAGTGAAATTCATCACATTCAAGCGCCAGTGGGGTTGCTGTTTTATCCACTTCAGTAAAGGTTCGTTAAAAGCCGTCAGCTTCAGGAAAAAATGCTCCGAATCACGGTATACCGGCGCTGTGCCGCATAGCCGGCAACGTCCGCCGATCAATTCCGGTGAATTAAGCGGTTTGCCGCAGGCTTCGCATTGGTCGCCGCGGGCATTGGGTGATTTACAAAAAGGACAGGTGCCTTCTACGTACCTGTCCGGTAAAAAGCGCTGACATTTTTCGCAGAAGGCCTGAGATACGGTGTCCTTATAGATATATCCCTTTTCCAGCAGTTTCAGGAAGACATCCTGAGCGACCTTAGAATGATTCGCGGTGCCGGTATTGGTAAACAGGTCAAAAGATATGCCAAAACGCCGCCAGGTATCCAAAAATTCCTGGTGGTAGAAATCCACGACCTGATTAGGAGTTTTACCCTCTACCTCGGCCTTGATCGTGACCGGTGTGCCGTGCTGGTCGGAACCGGATACCATCAATACCTCATTGCCTTTGATACGATGGTAACGGGCAAAAATATCCGCCGGCAGGAAACACCCTGCCATCTGCCCCACATGCACCGAACCGTTGGCATACGGCCAAGCAACACAAACTAAGATTCTCTCGCTCATGATTCTTAACCCTACCGGATAATTCTATTCTTTGGGAAGTTTCTTCTCTTCGAAGAAGAACGTTAATACTTTTTCACCCTTTTCTTCGCGGTATGCGGCGTACTTCTTTTCCACGCAACACTTCACACAATAGTTCTTTGTTTCTCCGGCTTCACTGGTCTCCTCGCCGTCTTTTTCTTCAACCGTCATGTATCGTCCCGCATAAGGGACAACCTGACCGCAATCATCACACTGAATATTTCCCTGAGAAATGCATCCTCTTCTCACCTTGATACCTCCCCTAAAAATGATTTTTTTAATTCTACAGGTTGCTAATAAAATCCCTGATATCAATTGTCGCCCTGAACGGCGTGAAGGGTCTCCCTGTGTATCATAATGAGTCTCTTCGTCCTTCAAGGGAAGGACTCAGAGCGATAATTCGGGGAGCAAACCCCTGGCAACATTCTTTTTCCTTACCTCATATAATAATATACACTATTAATCTCGTTTTTTCTCCAGCCAGACTCGATAAAGCTCCCGTTTGGATAAACCGGTTTCAGCGGCTACCGCGGCTATCGCTTCCTTCGCAGGCACACCGGCCAGACGCAGCGAATGTAGTTTTTCCCCGATATCCCCGGTCATTTGCGGTTGTTCTTCGTTTCTATTGCCCTCGATGACCAGCGTGAATTCGCCCTTAGGAGCATTGAAGTACGCAATCGCCTGACTGACCGTACCCCGGTAGATTTCTTCATGCATTTTGGTTAATTCACGGCAAACCGCAATTTTCCTGTCCCCAAGCGTCGCCAGCATATCCTTGAGCGAATCTTGCAAACGGTGCGGCGCTTCCAGAATGATCAGTGTGCCCTTTTCCGTTTTAACATTCTCCAGCAGACGCCGACGCCCGACTGATTTGTTCGGTAAAAAGCCCACAAATGTAAAGACATCGGTTGCCATCCCGGAGACAGCCAACGCCGTCGTCACCGCTGATGCCCCGGGGATCGGCACCACCGGTATGCCGTGCTCTATTGCCGCCACGACCAGTTCATAGCCGGGGTCGGAGATACCCGGCATGCCCGCTTCGGAAACCAGCGCCACATCTCCTTGCTCCAGATAATTCAGCATTCTGTTCATTTTGACCAGTTTATTATGCTCGTAATAGCTGGTCATCGGCGTCTCGATCTGATAATGATTTAGCAGACGGCTGGTCTTCCGCGTATCTTCGGCGGCGATCACCCTGACCTCTTTCAGAATTCGCAGAGCGCGTAAGGAAATATCCTCCAGATTACCGATCGGGGTTGCGATGATATACAAAGTATGCATTAAGCTTTCCTGCTGTTATCTATGCTATAATTGCTCAATTGAAATAACCCGGTATGTAGAAAAGATACTACAGACCGACACTTGTCTTGTACCTGCTTCTTGTAGTATGCTATATTATTGTGCCTTAATAATCAAATCTATATTTTAGTGGTGGATTAGTAAATGGTAACTGAAAAAGTTGATACTCAAGAAAAATTAAACGCATACGAATTGACGGTTATTCTCAGACCCGATTTGTCAGAGGAAAAACTCACCGCCTCTATTGAGAATATCAAAAAGTTCATCACCGGGAAAGGTGGTGTAATATCGGACACCAAGTCTTGGGGTAAAAGACGATTGGCTTATCCGATTAAGCACGCCATCGAAGGCAATTACATCCTGTTTAACTTCACAATGAAACCTGATCAAAACAGGGAACTGGAAACCAGCCTCAGGATTTCTGAGGACGTGCTGCGTCATCTTCTGGTTAAGCTTGGTTAATATGCGGAGTATGACCTTTTCCCCGAACACTCGGTAGGGTCTTAAGGAGTTTTGGGATTATGGTGAGTATCAACAGGATGACTATCATCGGGAACCTGGGGAGTGAACCGGAGATGCGCTTTACCCCGAGCGGACGGCCGGTAACATCGTTCCGTATCGCCACTAATTGGCGCTACACTACCGCCGAAGGCGAGAGAAAAGAGGAAACTGAGTGGTTTTCCGTGGTTGCCTGGGGCAAACTGGCCGAACAGTGCAACCAGTTCCTGACCAAGGGCAGGTTAGTCTATGTCGAAGGTAGACTGCGGCTGCGCATGTGGGACGGACAGGATGGACAGAAACGTGCCCGCAATGAGATCATTGCCGATAGGGTAAAATTCCTGGATAGACAGGGAGCCCCGGCCGCCGGTAGTGAAGGTAAACCGGACGAAGTGGAAATACCTGGCGAAGTTGAGCCAGAAGATATTCCTTTTTAATGTTAAATGGAGTTCATGAACAGTGACGACAAGAGAAAGATCAACAACTGCTAGACCAAGAACGGGAATGAGAACCAACCGGACACGATATGTGCCCAAGCGCAAGGTGTGTTTTTTCTGCGCCAATAAAAATGAAGTGATCGATTACAAGAACCCGGAGAAATTGCGGAGCTATGTCTCCGATAGGGCCAAGATCGACCCGCGCCGCCGCACAGGCACTTGCGCAAAGCACCAGCGCGCCATGGCAACAGCTATTAAACGCGCGCGGCATCTGGCATTACTGCCCTTTGTCGCGGACCATTCTTTTACTCCGGCTGTTACCAGTCAGGCCAGCCAGTCCGGTCAGGCAACTCAACCACCGACTCCGTAACTAGAATTTGAGGTAAAATTAACGTGGCAACAAAAAGAACTTATCAACCGAAGAAAATACCGCGGAAGCGTGAGCATGGCTTTCTCAAGAGGATGAGCACACGGGGTGGTCGTGGCGTATTAAAAGCAAGACGTCAGAAAGGCCGCAAGCTCCTGACCGTGGTCTGAGCATGACGTTATCTGGAGGAATACCACGGGAGGCATAGAACACCTTAACAAACCGGAACAATATTCGCTGGTTTATGCAAAAGGTGGCTCGTGGGCTTGTAACCTGCTGATATTAAGAGCTTCAACTAACGGACTTCCTGTCACCAGATGTGGCCTCTCAGTGAGTAAAAAAGTCGGTAATGCGGTCGTTAGAAACAGGGTAAAACGATTACTACGTGAGATCACCCGTTTAACCGCCATCGAACCGGGGTGGGATATCGTTTTTATCGCCCGTCCCTCTTCTGCCACAACAGATTTTGCCGACCTGCAAAAAAATGTATGGAACCTGTTACAACGGGCAAAGATACTTGAGAAAAAACCTGCGTCACCTTAGAAGGTGAATAAAATGAAAAAAGTCGCTTTAGGTTTGATTAGAATGTATCAGGTCACTATTTCACGGGCGCTCCCGTCATCCTGCCGTTATACCCCGACGTGTTCTCAATATACGTCCGAAGCGATTTCCCGCTATGGTATTTTTAAGGGTATCTGGATGGGAACCCAACGTATTTTACGGTGCAATCCCTGGCATGAAGGCGGTTACGACCCCGTTCCTTAGCGCAGTTATTTTGGAGCAAACATTAAGTGAAGATTAAGCGAAAATTATTTCTGGTTATAATGGCGATCATTGTTCTCGGCGCTTTAATTGTTACCGGCTGCACAAAAGGCATTTCACGCGGCTGGTCAGGCGGCGCAGTATCGCCTGATGGCAAAATGTTCGTTGCCTCGATGACCGGCAGAATTATTGCCATCGATGCAGGCACGAATGCCGTGCTCGGGACCCCGGCGCAACTGGTTAGCACCACGTCCGGCGGATTGAGCTGTTTACCGACTTCGTGCGGCGGAGCATCTTCTTCCGGTGTAGTGATATACGCTTCGCCGGAGATACTCGGGCAGGTAGTTTATGTCGGCGGGACAGACGGTAAAGTATACGGTTATCAGTTCGTCGATAATTCCCTGCTGAAAGACCCGGAATGGGTGTATCCGCGCCAGGGTGCGATGCCCGGCGTAATTATCGGCGGAATTGTCGTCGCCAATGACAGCGTTTACTTCGCCACTTCCGACGGCACTGTTTATGCATTGAATGCAAATGGACTATATCTGGAATGGTCGAAAAAGATCGATACTAAAATCTGGTCGGCTCCGGTGATTGACGGCAATACACTATATATCGGCAGTTTCGGTAAAACGGTATTCGCTTTGAATACGACCGATGGTTCCGAGAAATGGAATTATAAAACCGACGGCGCCATCAGTTCCACACCGGTTATCGATGGTGACAATGTCTACATCGGCGATTACGACCGTCATTTTTATGCCTTGGATAAAGCTACCGGCAATCTGGTTTGGAAATTCCCCGCCGCTAATGAAGTAAACGATACCCCCCGAAACTGGTTCTGGGCACAACCGGTGGTTTCAAACGAAGTTATTTACGCGCCGAGTCTCGATGGCAATGTTTATGCTCTGGATGCCGCCAACGGCAATCTCGTAAATAAATATGTGCTCGGCGATTCGATCAGCTCTTCACCGGTAGTTATCGGCAATTCCATCGTGGTTGCCACCTCGGTAGCCTCAACCGACCCTAAAAAACAAAAGGGTAAAGTCTATATCATCGACCCAGCGGATAAAAGCCGTAGGGAACTGGATCTTCCTGCAAATGAAGATATCAATGCGCCGCTCTTTAATTACGGCAGCGTTGTTTATGTTCATACCACTAAAGATAATCTGTACTGGATTGACACCGCAGCACAAGATGTTAAACTTTCGCCAAATCCGATAAATCTTACAACCATAAAGTGAGGTAGTATCTCTTGGATATCTGGGAAATAATAATTTTGAGACCGATGGTCAATGTGCTCATCGTGGTCTCGAAGTTCCTTTTTAATAACCCCGGCTTGGCGATCATCGTCTTTACTATACTTATCAGATTGGCGATGTTCCCGCTAACGAAAAAACAATTGCTTTCCAGTAAGAAAATGCAGGAGATGCAGCCCAAGATTCAGGAACTGCAGAAGAAGTACGCTAAAGACAAACAAAAACTGGCAAAAGAACAGGCCGCTCTATTAAAAGAGACCGGAGTTACCAATCTCGGTTGTATACTGCCGATGATAATCCAGATGCCTATCTGGGTTGCTCTTTACCAATCGATATCCCGCGTGGTGGCCAGCGGACCTGAAGAACTATTAAATCTCTCCCGTTACATGTATCCCAATTGGCATTTCATTTACCCGATAGTGCCTTTGAACAGCCAATTCCTCTGGTTGAACCTCGGAGCTCCCGATCATCTGTATATCTTACCCATTCTGGTTTTTGCCACGATGTGGTTGATGCAAAAAATGGTAACACCGCCGAGCACCGATCCCCAGCAGCAGGCGCAGAGTCAGATGATGCTGATAATGATGCCGTTATTGTTCGGCTTCATGACCATGTCTTTCCCCAGCGGTCTGGCTTTATACTGGGTAGCTTCCAACGTAATTGGTATTGTAATCCAATATTTCATCACCGGGTGGGGCGAACTGGCAAACCTGTTCGGCAAGAAACCGGATAACACCAACACACCCTCCAAGCCATCCCCGGCCACTAAGCAAATCTATACGCCAAGAGAAATCGACAGCACTGCGCGTAACATCGCCGTGGGTCGACAAAATACTGGAGAAGGGAAATCGAAATGGAAGTTCTGGAAGTAAGCGGCAAGACAGTCGATGAAGCCATTGCCAAAGCTTTGAAACAGTTAGGTGTCGAACGAGAAGATATTAACGTTACTATTATCAATGAAGGCAAGAGCGGCGGTCTATTCGGACTGGGCGGCGAAGATGCTCTGATCAGCGTAGAGGTTTTGGATTCCGCTTCCGCCGGAAATAAAATACCGGAAGGTAACCGGACGCCCGAACCGACTCCTGAAGCGGTCGTTACCAGTGCCAGAGAAACACTCGAGGAATTGCTGAAACTGATGGATGTCAACGGCACCGTCGTTCCCGGGACTTATCCGGATGAAAGCGGCGAGCCGAATTCCGTTCCTATCGCCTTCAATATCGAAGGCGAAGACCTGGGGATTCTCATCGGGAGAAGAGGACAAACCCTCTCTTCTTTACAATATATCCTGAGATTGATCGTCGGACGTAAGACCAATACTTGGATACCCATTGTCATCGATGCCGAAAGTTATAAGCAACGCAGGTACGAAGCCTTACAGGCTCTGGCGCATCGTATGGCCGAAAATGTCAAAACCAAAGGCACTCCATTTACCCTGGAACCGATGCCGGCCTATGAAAGACGTATCGTTCATATGGCGCTGGCCAACCATTCCGCGGTCATCACCGAAAGTATCGGCGAGGGCGAATCGCGCAAAGTCGTCATCAAGCCGAAAAGACCGTCAACCGCCAGAAATAACTTTTCCGGACCGAAAAGCGGTAACGGCTTCCGCCCCCGGAATAATTCCACATTGAATAACGACAACCCTAACCACTGGTAATTATTAAATAGCCTGAGTATCTAAAAGCCTCACTTTGAAAGTGAGGCTTTTTTATTGGGTAATGCATCTCGTCCTGAGTCTTTA
>Ga0182021_10009524_pt1 | contig 11516 bp, 12 predicted proteins | sample 612E3MmetaG_FD_120493 | JGI IMG/M metagenome (GOLD analysis project Ga0182021, IMG submission 120493) | Permafrost microbial communities from Stordalen Mire, Sweden - 612E3M metaG (Illumina Assembly) | ecosystem: Environmental > Terrestrial > Soil > Wetlands > Permafrost | place: Sweden...
AGCCCAGATTCATTTGCTGGGCGGTTTGAGCGCACATGCCGGACAATCCGACCTGCTGCGCTGGTTTGGTGTTGTTGCAGGATCAAGACCAAGGGTCGTGCTTTCACACGGGGAAGATAAGGGACGCAAACCTCTTGCAGATATCATTTCCACACGTTATGGATTATCTCCAGTTTTACCTGAATACGGTGATGTGATCGAACTTTGATCCGGGTAACCCATTTGATTGATAACCTTGTTCTTCTTCATTTAAAAATAATGCACATGCAGAAAATTTCTTTAGCCGGAATCTTCTTACTCCTGGTTGTTTTTTCTTCCTGTTGTCCTGATAAGAGCAGGGATCAAAACCAAGCTCAGCTTTCCTCATGGAATGAGGGACCCGCAAAGCAAGCGATCATTTCTTTCGTGGAACGGATCACCGACAGCCTCAACGCTGATTATGTCAAAACTGCCGACAGGATTGCCGTGTTTGATAATGACGGAACCCTGATGTGCGAAAAACCGGATTGGTTCCAGATGTATTTTATGGCCGACAGAGTAAGGAAACTTGCTGCCAGCCATCCCGAATGGAAAACAAAACAGCCTTGGAAAGCAATACTCGAGAATGACACAGCCTATCTGGCAACCATGCCTTTCCGGGAGAATGATGAAATTTGTATCGCTACCCAGGCTGGTCAAACGCAGGAAGAACTTACAAAACTTTACAGTGATTATTTTATGACGGCAAAACATCCCCGCTTCCATAAATTGTTCACGGGTTTAACTTATATTCCGATGATTCAATTGCTGCGTTTCCTGGAGATGAAGGGGTTCAGGAATTATATTGTAACGGGAGGTGGAATAGAATTCGTGAGAAGCTTCAGCGATAGAGTCTATGGAATTCCCCCGGAACAGGTGATCGGAACCCATTTTCAATATGTGTTTACGGATTCAGCAGTCCCGTCAGGAGTAAAACTGAACCCGGCAAATTATACTGTTGTCGTTATGGAGCAGAAGCCCGACAACATTGCATTGGTTATCGGGAAACGCCCAGTGATCGCAGCCGGCAATTCCAACGGGGATATACAGATGCTCGAATATACAGATGACCGAACGGGCCCTTCCCTGCAGATCCTTATTCATCATGATGATCCCTCAAGGGAGTACCGCTATGATGATGGAGCCGTGAAAGCCTTTCAGGTAGCGGCGAAACGTAAATGGACGGTTGTAAGCATGAAAAACGATTTCAAGGTCATTTTCCGCTAAGGTCCATCCTCTTTTTTTATCTTTCCTTTTTCACCGATGTTTTTCGGCTGCTCACCGCCGGGCGGAAGGAGTCCATCGATTCGACAACTGATAAATTCAGGGAAAACATCAAAAAAATCCATCTTATTTAACTATTAATCAGCATCTTCCAAACTTATTTTAGAATTTTTCTGCTTTCTTTCCGGGGTGTAACTTTCCAATCATTGGATCGTCTTATGGTCAATAAAAAACAAAATGAAAAAACTGGAAGCAATGAAAACAACACTTTATATAACAGCAAAAAGGGCCATTTTGATCATCACCCTCTTCCTGGGTTTCCAGATTCAACTGGTAATGGCAAAATCACCGACATCCAGCGGTACTGCAAAAAGCACCTCTGACATTTCTGCTTTAGCTCCGGTAACCCCGAAGGAAGCCACTTTTGAGGATGGAGTGCCGGAGAAAGCCCCAAGCATGGTCAGCATTGCACCTACTCCACCAAAAGAAGCCTCTTTTGAATATGACGATAGCTCCCATGAGATCAGCACGGAACTTCTGAAGGAAGTTGCACCTGCAACACCGGCGGAAGCTGATTTTAATGACGCCGCACCGGATGCGGACAAGGATCGTAAAGCTTTACGATTCACTACTCCCGGTGAAGCCAGCTTCAGTGACTTTTGAATTCCTCAATTTTTTCTCCACCCAAATCAAAATGGTCCGCTCATAGCGGACTTTTTTTTGTAACTTGCAATAAAAATCAACTGTTGTGAAAGAACCTATCCGAAGAACAAAAATTATTGCCACGATTGGCCCTGCAAGCAATTCATCGGAAAAAATCCGGGAACTTATAAAAGCAGGGATGGATGTGGCACGTCTGAATTTTTCGCATGGAAGGCAAGAAGATCATGCCGCTGTAATTTCCATGCTTCGCGAAATTTCCGAAGAGATGAATGCTCCCGTGACCATTATGCAGGATCTCCAGGGACCAAAAATAAGGGTCGGGCAGCTGGCAGGTGGAAAGATGAAGCTTGATGCCGGTGACCATATCTCCCTGGTTCCCGAAAATAAATATACCGGACAACCCACATTCATTCCTGTGGATTATCCGGGCCTGGCCGAAGAGGCACAAACCGGGATGAAGGTATTGCTGGCCGATGGTCTGTTCGAGTTGGAAGTCATTGGTATTACCGGTGAAGAAGTCAAGTGCACCGTGAAAGACGGAGGTGTTCTGGAAAGCAGGAAAGGCGTCAATTTCCCTCAACTGAATCTTCGGCTTCCTTCAATGACAGAAAAAGATATGAGTGATCTTAACTTCGGTCTTGAAAAGGATGTAGACTGGATATCCCTGAGTTTTGTGCGTTCGGCGGCGGATGTCATCTTCCTGAAAAAACTGATTGAGGAAAAGGGATTTAAAAAACCTGTCATTGCAAAGATCGAAAAGCCGCAGGCAGTTGACCACCTGGAAGAGATCCTTGATGTATCGGATGGATTGATGGTTGCCCGTGGCGACCTTGGTGTGGAAATGAATCCTGAAACAGTTCCCATGATCCAGAAAAAGATCATTGAATTATGCAACCGGAAAGGCAAGCCTGTGATCACAGCCACGCAGATGCTGGAAAGCATGATCCATGACCCGCGCCCCACACGTGCTGAGGCAAGCGATGTGGCAAATGCGATCATTGACGGTACAGATGCAATCATGCTTTCCGGAGAAACAGCCATGGGAGAATTCCCGGTAAAAGCGGTGGAGATGATGAGCCTCATCGCCAGGGATGTGGAAGCGAAGATTGATTTCAAGACTTATCCCCACAGCGACCGGAATGATGTTGTTGCCCTTAGTCAGGCGGTAAACGGAATTGAGAAAGCAATCGACTTATGTGCGATCGTTGTGCTCACCACGAGCGGCCGGAGCGCCCGGTTTGTCGCAGCTGAAAGACCGAAGACACCGGTTTTCGCGCTAACCTCCCATTTACCGGTTTACCATATGCTGAATTTGCTTTGGGGAATCCGGCCTATCCTCACACAGGAACATCCCGTGACCTTTGAAGATATCATGAGGTTCATCGAGACTGAACTATCCAAAATGAAACTGGTATGCGCCCGGGAAAAGATCCTCGTGCTGGGAGGGATTCCTGCGCATATTGAAGGAGGGACGAATTTTGTAAAGATACAACTGGTGAATGGTGTGTAGTGAGCAGTGAATGGTGATTTCAATTCAATTCAATTCAATTCAATTCTCACCCTTCAGTATTCACTCATTAATCCTGCTTCGAAATTATCTTATGTGCTTTTCTTCGTCTTGTGCTTTGTTTTTTATAATCATGGGAAAGGACACTGATATTTCCATCCACCTCGAGGATGGCGAGGTCAACTTCTGATACATCCCCTACTCCATGCTCACGAATAGCCTCCAAAAGCTCATTGGATGTGATTTTTGCAAGACGCATATGCGATTCAATGATCCTGCCTTTATAAACCAGCATAATAGCATCTCCCTGCAACGCCTTTGAAAATTGTGGAAAACGGTACTGCAGGAATTTCAGAATATAGTTGACCACGAATAAGGTTCCTGCAGCGATCATCCCTCCTACCAGGGAATTGTCGCCCAATACCATCGCATTTTGTACGGCATTGCTGATTAGCAGGATAAAAACCAGGTCGATAACTGAAAGTTGTGCCAGTTCTTTCTTCCCGAATAACCGGATCGCAACAATAATAAAAAGGTAAATGATGATCGAGCTGATAATGATCCGGACGTATGCATTATGAATGATTTCCATGGGATTAACCTATTAGTTCCTTCGTAATTAATAAGCCAGCTCCAGCATCATCCACTTACCGGTTAAGGCTCCTTCCAGCATATTCTGTTCAAGCATGTTCCAGCCCACAAACCCGGTAAAGATGCCGTTGGGTGATTGCGCCGCTGTGGGTGCAAGGGGTTCGCCCGTGTCGGCATGGTAACATTCATGCATAGAATGATTGGCTCTGATGTCTTTCAGAAGAACCGGGGCAAGCTCCTTTGCAATCTCGCCGGCATCATCCTGAAATCCATACCTGTTAAGTGCAACTACATACATGTAATTTGCGTTGATCCAGATTGGCCCCTGCCAGTTTGAATATGGAATGATGATGCATTCATTGTTATAGGAAGGATCCTGGGCGGAAAGGGACCGCAATCCAAATTTAGCCCGCATATGCTCAGGCGCCAGCAGATAGCGCTTGATCATCGCATGTCCTTCTTCTTGTGGAAGAATTCCCTGGAACAAGGGAACAAAATTGGAATAGGTTACTCTCAGGACAGGCTGACCATTGTTCCTGCGCACGTTGAAGAAGGAATTCTCATCCGGGAACCAAAGAAACTTCATCATTTGTGTTTTAAGGATATCCGCTTTTGCCCTGTACTTCTTCACATCCTCAGGTTTTTCCAGCTTTTCAGCAATTTTCATCATGCTGATGTACTCCCTTAACTGGAAAGTATTGATATCGGCGGCAAGAATAGCGGAACGGTCATTGGTATCATTTGTAAGAGCAGGGTTATTATCTGCACCCGACTGGATGGCAATATCCCAGAAGAACAGACCGTATTTCGCATCATATTGGGTTTTTTCTCTGTAATCCAGAACTTTTTTCAACTTTTCGTATACCGGGGCAATCCATGTAAAACTGCCTCCATAGACCGAGGCAAAATAGGCTCCCTGAGAGAGGAAGGGTTTCATGGCAAATTTCCCGAAGATCGGCCGTGGACCTTTCGTTGTTATGCAACCGGGGACATAGCCGTTTTTATCAGCGCTGTTCACGAAGTTCAGAACCCATCCTTTCAGGTATTTGGAATCTTCCTTTTTATGAGATGCCAGGTAGCATCCGATAAAAAAACCGTCCCAATCCCACATCTGCTTGTAGAAACCGGCTGGGATAAGGTAATCGTATTTCAGGTAACCCTCCGCATGACGGATGGAATGAAATTTCAGGGTATCAAAAGCAGCAGTGAGTTCCGCGAGCATTTGCTGTTCTTTTGGCTCCTGAAATGCAGCGGTCATGGTGACGTCTTGGGCCAATCCTGAAGAAGGTTTGCTAAAAGCGAACAAAAGGGATAACATGATCCCGAAAATGATCCTGGTTGATGTCATAAAACAGTTGATTCTTACATTTACAAAAATGAGTGAAAACAAGGCTGCAAGATACGATTTTTTCCCTGGGTTCAAAGGTTTAAGAGTTGTTTCAACTCCTTGTATCCGGTGCTGCTTGCGCGAATGCTGGTCCCGTTTTTCAGCAGAACATGATAGGTTTCTTTCTGATAGAGTTCGAGGCGTGCGATCTGGTTCACATTCACGATGTATGACCTGTGAATCCTCACAAACTGGGCAGGATCGAGGTGCGATTCCATGTATTTCATGGTTTTTTCCTTCAGGAATTTATCCGTTCCGGTATGGATGGTCACATAATCATCATCGGCTTCGATGTGGGAGATATCCAAAACCGGGATCACTTCAATTTTATGACGGGTCTTGACAGCAATCCGCTGCAGAATTTCAGGATTGGCTTCGAGGGTTTGGACCAGTTTGTTAACAAGGGGTTGTTCCGTTTTCCGGGAAAGGATCTGTTGCTGTACTTTTTTTATTGCCTGGGCGAAGCGCTCGGCGGAATAAGGTTTTAGCAGGTAATCCACGGCAGCCATTTCAAACGCCCTGATTGCGTATTGGTCGTAAGCAGTGGAGAAGATGATCTGTGGCGGGGCCTCCAGTAACTCGAGCAGTTCAAACCCCGTAAGTTTTGGCATCTGGATATCGAGAAAGACGATATCCGGTTTCATCTCCTGGATGGCTTTAAGCCCTGAAAAACCATCCGGATAATCCCCGATCAATTCGATTTCGGGAAATTGTTTCAGGTAGTGTTTAATCAATTCCCTTGCGGGTTGTTCGTCATCGATAATGATTGCTGTATTCATATTGGCATTGGATTTTAGGTTGTGAGATGTGAGATGTGAGATGTTGGTATTGGGTTGTGGGTAATGGGTATTGGGTTCTTCATCTTTCATCTGATCATCAGCTCGTCAGCTCGTCAACTGTCTTTTTCTGAGGTAAAACCAGGAGCACTTCAAATTTATTGCCTTTAATCTTTGTTGTTATCAATTGTTCATCCTTATAAATCAGTTTCATCCGTTCCCGGATATTTGCCAGTCCAATCCCCGTTCCTTTCCTTGAAGGAGCGCCGGGTTCAAAATCATTGATTATAAGGATCTCGAGGTAACCGTTCACAGTCCGGGCAGTGGTCTGAACCGTTATCTCCCCGGTACTTTCATAGACCCCGTGCTTTACTGCATTTTCATACAGGGGTTGCAGGATCATTACAGGAATTTCGCAATCCAGGCATTTTTCGTCGATGGTAAAAGTATATTGCAGCTTGGATCCGAAGCGGACTTTCTCGATATCCAGGTATCGCCTGATATGTTCCATTTCTTTTCCCAATGTAGAGAACCGGTTATTGCCCATCGACACCGAATAACGCAAAAAATCCGATAGTTTAATGGTCATTTCGCGCGCCTGTTCCGGGTTGGTGATGGTAAGCGAGCTGATTGAGTTCAGGCTGTTGAACAAAAAATGAGGATTGATCTGCGATTTCAGAAGGTTCAGTTCAGATTCGCGGACCATTTCATTCAACCGACCTTCGGCCTTGGTCTTTTCCTGAAGGTTATTATAATAAATCGTCAGATAATAAATCAATACCAGAAGGAAATAAAAGAAAGTCCCGCTGATCATCCTCCATGGAATGGAATTATCCAGGAAATCCATGTATTTAAGATGAGTGGAAAAAATCACCCTCAGAAGTGAATAACCGCTTCCTGCCCAGATAATAAGCAGAACAACAAGGAATGTAACCTGGTAAATTGCAAGGGTCGAAAAGGATGGCTTTTTAGGCTGGGCGAACCTTATTGCATACCAGAGGATCAATCCAAGAATGCTATAAATGAAATTAAAAATGAGGGCATCGGAAATTGAGATCTGCAGTGGGAGATCGTAATAGAAGCTAAGCAAGAAAAAATGGATCCCTGCAATAAGGATCCATATTCCGAAATAGATTGATGTAGTTCTGATGTTCTGAATGACAGGGTGTTGCGTCATATTCATTAATTTCTTAGCAACATTTAATATCACCGCCTCCGAAAATGGCAGACCCTCTTATGATCAAAACTTTATTGGGATCGGTAGCTTCCCTGACCACCAGGCGCTTGTCGGAAAAACCGCCCATGATCGCATTTATATTGAGGATCACTTTCCAATCGTCGGGAACGAGAAGGGTAACGCCTCCGAAGATACATTCGATGGTAAGCTCCGTTTGCCCTTCCTGTTGAATAGCCTGGCCCAGGTCAATCTCCGTTCCTCCGAAGATATTGGTGATCTTTCCGCCCCTGAATACCTGGTGGATCACCTTATGTTTTGATCCGCTGAAAATATTCGTTTCATTGATGTAACCTTCTTCCGGAAGCGGTGTAGCATTGGATTCATACTTACGTCTCCACCTGCCATGGTGTCCATGTTTGGAAAGGATCATCAACCCGATCCCGATCAGGATGAATGGCCAGAAAAGACTAAAGAAAGAAATGTGCATGACGAAGATTTCTGGTATCAGGAAAAATCCGCCAATAAAAACAAGAATCATCCCGGGCAACCTGCTGTCACTGCCAAAGATGCTGATGAGACCGATGGCAATCAGCAACATCTGCCAGGAAAAGAAGATATGCTTCCATCCATAGGGAAGAATATCAAAATTGAATGCCAGGAGTAGCAACCCGGCAAGGATCACGACGAAACCGAAGGCAAATTTTTTCATTTTCTGGCGTCTCAGGATTTGTTCGACTGGAGTTTCCATAGTTTTATGATTTTCAAAGTTAAAATATTTTCTGAGACAAATGTATTCCGGATACACATCATGGAATAACGGTATTCGGCGGAAGGGGGAAAAACATCGGCGAATGTCAGCTTGCGAGTCGGCGAGCTGGTAAGCTGGTGAACTGGCGAGCTGGTGAGGTGGTGAGCTGGTGAGCTGGTTATTTAATAAATAGTGAAATGGTGAAATTTTCGTCAGGTGTTAACTGTTACAACACTTCATCACTTCATCACTATGTCACTTTACAAACTTTATAACTTTATAAACTTTATAGACTACTCGTAGAGCTTCAGGTACTCGAATTTATTTTCTGTATACCGCAGGAACTTTTCGAGGTCGGAGAAGGCGATCACGATGGAGGCGGTATTAATACAGGGATGGAAGCTGATCTTCTTTGCTTTTTTCAGGTTTTCATCGAGGAAGAGGTGGACGTGTTTCTCCCTGTCGTTTATAAGTCCGAATGGAGTTACAGAACCGGGAGTGAGCCCGAGGTATTTAATCATCCGCTGATCGGAGGCAAAAGACAACTTGCCTTGTTTCAGCCGTTGCTCAAGGTCGTGGATATGCAGATCGTGGGAATGTTCGATGATTACCAGGTAATGACGGTCGCCTTTGTGGTTGCGAAAGAAGAGATTCTTGCAATGGGCAGCATCAATATCCTTCCAGTATTTACGGGCTTCCCCGATGGTTGCAACTGGCGGGTGCCCGTAATAATCGTAGGGAATGTTTAATTCATTCAATAGGTCGTATAGACGCGGATCACCATTCATCGGTTTTTTCTACAAAAATACCGAATTCACGAGACATATAGCGAAATGGTGAATTGTGAGTGGTGAGTTAAGAGCATTGGTTCAATGAGTTTCTTTACACCTTGTGACTTTATTACTTTATGAACTTTATGAACTTTCCAACTATTGAAAATTAATCTTTAGTTTTGTAGAATGAAAATTTCTTTTTCCAAATATCATGGCACGGGTAATGATTTTATCATCATTGATAACCGCAAGCTTAAGTGGGACCCGAAGCAGGAAGAAATTGCCCGTTTATGCGACCGCCATTTCGGTATCGGGGCCGACGGGTTGATGCTGCTGATGGAAAAGAAGGGTTTTGATTTTTATATGATTTATTTCAATTCAGATGGAAGGGAAAGTACGATGTGTGGTAACGGCGGGCGGTGCATGATCATCTTTGCACAGTCGCTCTCCCTGGCCGGATCCGAAACACGTTTCCTGGCCATTGACGGAGAACATCTCGGGAAGGTCACAAAAAAGGATTCCGCCGATTCCATCAGCCTGAAAATGAAAGATGTCTGCGTGGATGAGATCGAAGCAGACCATATTTTCCTGAATACAGGATCGCCGCATTATGTGATCTTCAGACAGGAAGTTGAAACCCTTGATATTATTGCAGAAGCGAAGAAGATCCGGTTCAATGAACGTTACCGGGGAGAAGGCACAAACGTGGATTTTGTTGAGATCCATAAGGACCATCTCTTTGTACGCAGTTATGAACGCGGCGTAGAAGATGAAACCCTTTCCTGTGGTACCGGAGTTACCGCTGCAGTATTGGCCTGTGCAGTTAAAAACCCTGCCGGGCATACCTCAATGGATGTTCAGACCCGCGGGGGAAAACTGAAGGTTTCCTATTTTCAGGAGGGAAACACTTTCAGGGATATATGGCTGGAAGGACCGGCCGTATTGGTTTTTAAGGGAGAAGTTGATATCTGATGAACAATGGACAATATTGAAGAAGAAAATTGCTTATGACTCAGAATGTGTTATATGGGAATAAAATCCGGTTGAGGGCCATCGAACCGACTGATCTTGATTTTATCTATATGATCGAGAATGATCCGGGGGTCTGGCGGGTAGGAAACACCCTGGTTCCCTATTCCCGGCACCAGCTTGAGCAGTATATCCTGAGTTCACAGCACGACCTGTATTCAGAAAAGCAATTACGGCTGATGATCGATCTTCTCCACCCGGAAAATGAAAAAAAAACCATCGGGGTAATTGATCTCTATGAATTTGAACCTCATCATGAACGCGCTGGAGTGGGAATCCTGGTTTTACCTGAAGAACAGAGCAAAGGGTATGCGACGGAAGCGCTTCAGGTGCTGATCCGGTATTGTTTTGAAATTCTGAAGCTGCATATGCTTCATTGCAATATAACGGCCGATAATACCACGAGTATCCGTTTGTTTGAAAAGGCAGGATTTCTCCAATGCGGATTAAAAAAAGAATGGAGATACCTGGATAATTGCTGGATGGACGAACTGATGTTCCAGCTGATCCGGCCATAATCTATTGTTTGCCTGTTAATTGAATTCACCCGGCACTGAAATGAAGCAAAAAGCCAGAAAAAACCCTGTACCCGGAAAAGCAACGAGTCTCCGCGGATTATGGTATATCTTATTTTTCCTGATCCTTTTTGGCATTTGCGGATGGGGATTCCATTATTACCGGAATTTCTTTCAACCCAATGTAACAACTGGCGACCAGCCTTCAGCCTTCATTTACATTCATACCGGAGCCAATTTCCATGCGGTAAAAAATCTACTTTCTGACCATCACTACCTTCAGGATATGAAATCCTTCGAATGGGTCGCCCAGAAGAAAAAGTATGATGTGAAAGTCAGGCCGGGACGGTATAAGATCCTCAACGGGATGAACAACAATGAACTGGTTAACCTTTTACGCTCGGGAAAACAGGAACCTGTGAGGGTGATCCTGCAGAATATCAGGACGCCTGAAGAACTTGCAGGGAAGATTGCAGCCCAGATAGAAGGAGACTCCATCTCGGTATTGAACCTGTTGCACGACCCCGGCTACCTCAGGGAATTCGGCACCGGGCCCGCTACCGTGTTCACATTGTTTATACCGAACACCTATGAGTTTTTATGGAACACCACGGCCGACCAATTCATCCGGCGGATGTACAGGGAACGCCAGAAATTCTGGAATGATGAACGGATCACGCAAATGAGTCAGGAAGGGCTGGATATCCCCGGGGTCATCACACTGGCGTCCATCCTTGAAAAAGAGACCGCGAAAAATGCTGAAAAACCTGTTATTGCTGGTGTTTATATGAACCGGTTGAGAAAAAGCTGGCCATTGCAAGCCGACCCGACCCTGATCTTTGCATGGAACGATTATTCGATCAAGCGGGTACTGAACAAACATAAAGAGATTGACTCTCCATACAACACTTACAAATACACGGGCTTACCTCCCGGCCCCATCTGCCTTCCATCGGTTTCATCCATTGATGCCGTGCTGAGATATGAAAAACATGGTTATATGTATTTTTGCGCGAAAGATGATCTTTCGGGTTTTCACAATTTTGCTGTAACGCTGGCAGAGCACAACAGGAATGCGGAGCGTTACCAGGCAGCCCTGAAAAAGTTA
>Ga0182021_10009525_pt1 | contig 11516 bp, 9 predicted proteins | sample 612E3MmetaG_FD_120493 | JGI IMG/M metagenome (GOLD analysis project Ga0182021, IMG submission 120493) | Permafrost microbial communities from Stordalen Mire, Sweden - 612E3M metaG (Illumina Assembly) | ecosystem: Environmental > Terrestrial > Soil > Wetlands > Permafrost | place: Sweden...
CAGTGGTGATCCTCACCGCCAATCTGGTGGTGCCGGTGCGCCTGGCGGTGCTGGGCGGCGTGGTCTCGCCCGGCATCCTGCCGCAGCTAGCGCCGGCGCTGGCTGCCGCGCTCGCCTGCAGCGCCGCCGGCGCGCTCTACTGGTGGCGCAGGCTGCGCGCGCAGCCTGCGCTGGTGGTGCCTGAAATTCGCAATCCGACCGAGATCCGCACTGCGCTGGGATTCGGACTGCTGTTCGGCATGGTGCTGTTCTGTTCCGCCTGGTTGTCGGACGTTGCCGGCAGCCGCGGCCTGTACGCGGTGGCGCTGGTGTCCGGCCTCACCGACGTGGACGCGATCACGCTTTCCACCCTGCGCCTGTACGACCTGGGCAAGCTCGAGCCCGTGCAGGCGGTGAGCGCCATCGTGCTGGCGATGGTTGCGAACATGGCGTTCAAGCTCGGGCTGGTGTTTGCGGTGGGTGGCGCCGCACTCGCCCGCCGCTGTGCGCCGGCCATGCTCGCGGCCGCAGCCGGCGCCGGCATCGTAATCGTGTTGCTTCCCGCCTAAGCGCGGCGGCTGTACGTGGCGACTTAAACCGCGCGCCCCTCTGTTGCAGAGTTGCGATGTTGCGCGGACGAGGAACCGTCCGCGCGGATCGTCGATTGCGCACGGATGAAAAGCACATCCGCGCGCAATCGACGATCTTGGATAAAACCCAAGCCCAAACCGTTTTTGCTTTTATCCATAACCGTGTTTTCGGTACGGATGCGCTTTTCATCCGTACCGAAAACACGGTTGGCGCGCGCGAGCGCGCAATGACCGCTCTTGGCATGCGACGGCATTTACGACGCCGTATATAACGGGCCCGGTCCGGCGTCGAGCTAAAGACTGCGCAGGTGCTGCACCATGCGCCGGCGCATGGCCGCATCGGGCAGGCGCCCCAGCGCCGCGCCCATGTTGTCCGCCAGGTAATCCGGGTTGCGCGTGGCGGGAATGGCGCAGGTCACCGCCGGATGCGACAGGATGAACTTTAGGAAAAACTGCGCCCAGCTGTTGCAGTCGAATTCCTGCACCCACCTGGGCAATTCCCGGCCCTTCACCCTGCGGAACAGATCGCCCTCCTCGAACGGGCGGTTGACGATCACCGCGGTCTTGTACTCCGCGCAAACGGGAAGCAGGCGCTCCTCGGCCGCCGTAGCCGCGACGTTGTAATTGAACTGCGCGAAGTCGAGCTGCTCCGACTTGATCAGGCGCTCCAGCTCGGCGTAAGCGCCCTCGTGGTAGTGGGTGATGCCGAGGTAGCGGATCCTGCCCTGCTCCTTCCACTCGCGCAGGGTCTTGAGCTGGGTCTTCACGTCGGCCAGGTTGTGCACCTGCATCAGATCCATCCGCGTTGCGCGCATGCGGCGCATGGATTCTTCCATCTGACGGATGCCGGCCTCGCGCCCATTGGTCCAGACCTTGGTGGCGAGAAAAAGCGATTTTTCCACCCCTAGGTCGGCGGCGAGATCGCCCACCACCGACTCCGAGCTGCCGTACATGGGCGAGCTGTCCACCATCTGTCCGCCCGCCTTGACGAAGCGCGCCAGCACCTCGCGCGCGGCCGCACGGCCGTCCGCGTCGCCGCCGACGTCGAAGGTCTGCCAGGTGCCCAGGCCGACCGCGTGCAGCAATTCGCCCGTCTTCGGGATGGCGCGCCTGAGCGGCGCTCCTGCCGCCGGCGCAGGTGGAATCACGGCCATGGCGGGCACTCCGGCAAGCAATTTGAGGATAGTGCGGCGAGACGGCATGAGTCGGTTTTCACTGGCAGACGTTGCGGTACCGCGTAAGCGTCAGTCGTTCAAGAACCGTTCCATCACCGTCGCCAGATATACCGGCGCCTCCAGCATGGGGTAATGGCCGCAGTTTGGCAGGATGTCCATCTCGGCGCGGGGATTCCAGGTAAGGACGGTTTCATTCATGAGTTTGGGCGTGCAGGCCGGATCGTGCTCGCCCACCAGCACCTTCATGCGATGCGACACGCCCTGCATGCGCGCGCTGAAATCGGTCTTGGTCCAGGCCTCGAAATAACCGGCGACGGCCTCGCGCGTGGAGTTGGCGGTCGAGCGCACGCTCACCGCGTCCAGCCAGCTCGCGCTGAGCCGCCCGCCGGTGGTGTAGTCGACGACGCCGGCACGCTTGATCGTATCGTCGACCGCGCCGTGGAACAACGCCCAGGTGTCTTCGTCGAAATGCAGCCCGCAGGCGGGCACCGGCGTGATCAGTACCGAGGTGCGCACGCGGTCGGGCTGCTCCGCGATCATGAGCTGCGCCGCCATGCCCCCCATGCAATGGCCGACGACGTGGAACCAGTCCCAGCGCAGCTTCTCCGCCAGGGCAAAAGCGTCGCCGGCAATCTCTTCGATGGTGTACGCGCCGGCGAGGTCCTTGGAGCTGCCGTAGCCGCGGCAGTCCATAAACGCGTAGGTGAAACTCTCCAGGTTCAGGCTGTCGAACATGGGTTCGAAGACGCGGTGGTCGTCCAGCCAGCCGTGCAGCACCAGCACCCTGGATGCACCTTCGCCCACCAGCTTATGGCCGATTTCCATGCTTGCGCCTTCCATGCTCCCGGGGTCCTGCCCCTATGCCGGAGTATAATTGCGCAATTCTGACGAAAAAGCCAATCATGGAAGCCGAAAAAATCAATGCCCTCGCGAATTCCCTCGCCGACCTTGGCGCGCGCGCCAGGGAAATGCGGAGGTATCTTTGACTTCGAGACCAAACAGGCGCGCCTGATCGAAGTCGGGCTGCAACTCGAAGAGCCGAACGTCTGGAGCGACGCCAAGCGCGCGCAGGAACTCGGACGTGAAAAGAAAAGCCTGGAGGGAACAGTAGGCAACCTGGTGCTGCTGGACAGCCAACTGCGCGATGCAGCCGAACTGTTCGAGATGGCACGCGCCGAAAACGACGATGCCACGCTATTGAGCGTAGCCGGCGACATCGCCGCGGCGGAGAAGCTGGTGGCGAGCATGGAGTTCCGCCGCATGTTCTCCAACCCGCTCGACCCGAACAACTGCTTCGTCGACATTCAATCCGGCTCGGGCGGCACCGAGGCGCAGGACTGGGCGGCGATGTTGGAGCGCATGTACCTCAAGTACTGCGAGCGCAGCGGCTTCGCGGTTGAAATTCTGGAGGAGTCCGAGGGAGAGGTGGCGGGACTCAAGAGCGCGACCATCAAGGTCTCGGGCGAATACGCCTACGGTCGCCTGCGCACCGAAACCGGCATTCATCGCCTGGTGCGCAAGTCGCCGTTCGATTCCGGCAACCGGCGCCATACCTCCTTCGCCAGCGTGTTCGCCTATCCCGAGGTGGACGACAGCATCGAGGTCGAGATCAACCCCGCGGACCTGCGCATCGACACCTACCGCGCCTCAGGCGCCGGCGGCCAGCACATCAACAAGACCGACTCGGCGGTGCGCATCACCCACCTGCCGACCAACATCGTGGTGCAGTGCCAGAACGACCGCTCGCAGCACCGCAACCGCGCCGAAGCCATGGCCATGCTGAAATCGCGTCTGTACGAACGCGAGCTGCGCAAACGCCAGGACGAGCAGCAGAAGCTGGAGGACTCCAAGACCGACATCGGCTGGGGCCACCAGATCCGCTCCTACGTGCTCGACCAGTCGCGCATCAAGGACTTGCGCACCGGGGTCGAGATCGGCAATACCCAGTCGGTGCTGGACGGCGACCTGGATGTGTTCATCGAGGCGAGTCTGAAGCAGGGCGTATAAGCGCAGACAGACAGCGCAAGGAAAGCCCCTCTTGGGGTTCGGATTGAAACCAACCATTCGAGAATCAACATGGCCGAAGAAAGACCAGCACCCCTACTCGACGAAAACCAGATCATCGCCGAGCGCCGCGCCAAGCTGGCTGCGCTGCGCGAACAGGGCAATGCGTTCCCGAACGACTTCCAGCGCCAGGATCTGGCCGCGGACTTGCATGCGACGCATGACAGTAAATCCAATGAAGAGCTCGAAGCCGCGCCGGTGAACGCCGTGGTCGCCGGGCGCATGCTGCTCAAGCGCGTGATGGGCAAGGCGAGCTTCGCCAGCATCCAGGACCTAAGCGGTAGGGATATGGACGGCCGCATCCAGCTATACATCACCAACGATCTGGCCGGCCAGGCGGTACACGACGCGTTCAAGCACTGGGACCTGGGCGACATCCTCGGCGCGGAAGGAACCTTGTTCAAGACCAAGACCGGCGAGCTGTCGCTGCGCGTATCCAAGTTGCGCCTGCTCACCAAGTCGCTGCGGCCGCTGCCGGAAAAATTTCACGGCCTCACCGACCAGGAGCAGCGTTACCGCCAGCGCTATGTCGACCTGATCACCAACCCCGAGGCGCGCAAGGTGTTCAGCGTGCGCAGCCGCATGATCCAGGCGATCCGCGCCTTCATGGTGGCCAAGGGCTACCTCGAAGTCGAAACGCCCATGATGCATCCGATCCCGGGCGGCGCGGCGGCCAAGCCTTTCGCCACGCACCACAATGCGCTCGACATGCAGCTGTTCCTGCGCATCGCACCCGAACTGTATCTGAAGCGCCTGGTGGTGGGCGGCTACGAAAAGGTGTTCGAGATCAACCGCAATTTCAGGAACGAAGGCATTTCCACCCGGCACAATCCCGAATTCACCATGATCGAGTTCTACGAGGCCTATCGCGATTACCGCTACCTCATGGACTACACCGAAGAACTGCTGCGCACGGTGGCACAGGAGGTGCTGGGCACGACTGCCCTGCCCTACGCCGAGCACACCGTAGACCTGGGCAAGCCGTTCGAGCGGCTCACCGTGGTGCAGGCAATCTGCAAATATCACCCGCAGATCAGCGAGGCCCAGCTGGCCGACCGCGACTACCTTACCAACGCGCTGAAAAAACTCGGCGCCGATGTCTCGCGCGCCCACGGCCTGGGGTCGCTGCAGCTGATGCTGTTCGAAGAAACCACCGAAGTGAAATTGATACAGCCGACCTTCATCATCGACTATCCGGCCGAGGTGTCGCCGCTGGCGCGCCGCAATGACCGGAACCCGGACATCACCGACCGCTTCGAGCTGTACATCACCGGGCGCGAAATGGCCAACGGCTTTTCCGAGCTGAATGATCCCGAGGACCAGGCGGCGCGCTTCGCCGAGCAGGCGAAACAGAAGGAAGCGGGCGACGAAGAGGCCATGTATTACGACGCCGATTACATCCGCGCGCTGGAATACGGCCTGCCGCCCACGGCCGGCGAAGGCATAGGCATAGACAGGCTGGTCATGCTGTTCACCAACAGCGCGAGCATCCGCGACGTGATCCTGTTCCCGCATATGCGGCCGGAGTAGGCCGCCATCCGCCATAGCGCCGGTTACAAATAGTCACAATTTCTCACAAACGCGCGGCCGCTTTGCTGTCAACATTGCGGCCGTGGATGCGTTCTTGCTATGCGCATCTGACCACATGGAGACAGCAATGGATAACACCACCACCCGACGCATGCACCCGCTGACCGCGATCGCGGCGGTATCGGTCACCCTGTTCAGCCTCGTCGGCATAGGCGCCATCACCGGGCTGATTCCGACCAGCCACAGCCAGTCCACGCAAACGCAGGCAGTGAAGCCGGCCGAAGAGCCGCTGAAGTCCGCGGCCGCGGCGCAACCGGCCGAGACCGCCCCCGTAGCCACGGTGGCCGAGTCCAAGCCGGCCGACAAACCGCCCGTCCACAAGGCCGCACCTAAGCACACCAGCCCAGCGGCAACGAAAGCTGCCGCAGAGCCGGTGAAGACTGTGAAGAACGAAGCGCCGGTCACCGTGGCGCAAAGCACCCCGCCGGCGGGGTATGGGCCTCCGCCCGGGTATGCCCCTGCGCCCGCGGTCGAACCGCCGAATCCGATATGCTACGACTGCGGCGTGATCGAGTCGGTGCGCGAAGTCGAGAAGAAAGGCGAAGGCTCCGGTCTGGGCGCTGTCGCAGGCGGGGTCCTAGGCGGTGTGCTCGGCCACCAGACCGGCGGCGGCCGCGGCAAGGACGTCATGACCGTGCTCGGCGCGGTCGGCGGCGCGGTCGCTGGTCATCAAGTCGAGAAAAACGTGAAGTCGACGAAAAGCTACGAGATCGCGATCCGCTTCGAAGACGGCTCGAGCCGTATCGTCACGCAGGACAACCCGCCTGCCTGGCGCACGGGCGATAAGGTCAGGTACGTGAACGGCGTCGTCAGCGCCCGCAACTAGTTCAGTTAGTTTCCCGGCGCAGCGCCAGCGCAACCAGCGGCACGCCGGCGGCGAGCACCCCCACGCCCACCAGCGCGCCCAGGCGCGTATAGGCCAGGCTGGAATACAGCAGCCAAGCGCTGCTGGCGCAGAAGGCCAGCGGCAATAGGGGGTAGAGCGGCACACGGAACGGCCGCGCCCGCTGCGGCTCGCGCCAGCGCAGCACGAACAGCGCGATCCCTGTGAGCAGGAAAAACAGCCAGAACACCGGTGCGGTGTAATCGACCATGGTCTCGAAGCCTTGGCGCATGAACGCGCCGAACGCGATCAGCGCCAGCGCCACGGCCCCTTGCAGGAGAAGTGCCCGCGTCGGCGAGCCGGTGCGTGCGTTCCAGCGGCCGAGGAAGCCAAGCACCGCCCAGTCGCAGCCCAGCGCGTAGCTGCTGCGCGCCCCGACGATGATGGTCGCGTTGATCGAGGTCAGCGCCGACACCGCGATCATGACGCTGATCATGCGTGCAGCCGCGCTGCCCCACACCTGCTCCAACAGGTCCGCCGCGACCGCCTGCGAGCGCGCCATGCCGGCGAGGCCCAATCCGCGCAGGTACGCAAGATTCACCAGCATATAAAGCACGGTGAGGATGAACATGCTCCACACCAACGCGCGCAGCATATTGCGCCGCAGGTCCTTCAATTCGGCCGAGATATAGGCCGCTTCGTTCCAGCCGCCGTAGGTCAGCAACACGAACACCATGCACAGGCCGAATGCCGGCTGTCCGGGATCGACGGCCGCGGGCGCCGCGGCCGAGGCGGCTGCCGGCGCGAGCACGAGCCCGGCGACGCAAACGACCAACAATCCCAACACTTCCACTATAGTCAGCCAATTCTGCGTTCCCGCGCCGGCCTTGACGCCGGCGATGTTGACCGCGGTCAGCACGATCACGATCGCGGCAGCGTACAGCGCCGACGAATGCTCACCCAGCGAATAAAGCCGCGAGCAATAATCGCCGAACACGAATGCGAGCAAGGCGATCGAGCCGGTGGCGATCACCGCCAACCGCGCCCAAGCGAACAGAAAAGACAATTTCCGGCCGTACGCGCGGGTGAGGAAATGGTAATCGCCGCCTGCACTGGGAAAGGCCGTGGCGAGTTCCGCGTAACAAAGCGCGCCGATCAGTGAAACGATCCCCCCGAGCAGCCACGCGCCGAGCATGGTCCAGGCGCCGCCCGCATTGGCCGCCACTATCGAAGGCGCCTTGAATATGCCGGCGCCGATGACGAGGCCGACGATCAGGCCGATTGCATCGCGAAGGTCGAGCACCGGCTCGGGCCGCGCCGCGGGTTGCGTAGTATCCTCCTGCTTCGCGCTCATGCCGGGATTATGCGGGGATACTGTTGAGCAGCCAAGTGCGCCAATAGACATTCAAAAGGCCATTGATGGAGCCCGATCAGGACCAGGACTTGAGATTGGCGCTGGAGCGCATGCAACTGCTGCGCCCGGGCGAGGCCTTCCGCGCGGAAACTCTGCCCGGCGGCGTGTCCTCCGACATTCTGCGCATCGATCTGCCCGGGCGTTCGCCGGGTCTATCCCTTTGCTTCAAGCGGGCGCTCGCCAAGCTCAAAGTCGCGGCCGACTGGCGCGCTCCGGTCGAGCGCAACCACGCCGAAGCCGAATGGCTGCGTGTCGCGGCCCAGCTGGCGCCCGACTGCGTGCCGCGCCTTCTCGGCGAGGACATGCAATCGGGCGCGTTCGCGATGGAATATTTGGCCCCCGGATTGCACCCGGTATGGAAAAACGAACTGCGCGACGGCAACATCCCGACCGAAACCGCAGCAGCGGTGGCCGGCTGCATCGCCGCTATCCACGCAGGGACGGCGCACCGGGCGGATCTCGCGCAGCGCTTCGACTACGATCACATCTTCCATCCGATCCGGCTGGAGCCCTATCTGCTCGCCACGGCAGAACGGCATCCGGACTGCGCCGCGCGCCTGCGCGAGCTCGCCGATACCACCGCGCGCACCAAGCTCGCGCTGGTCCACGGCGATCTCAGCCCGAAGAACATCCTGGTGGCGGCGCGCGGCCCGATCCTGCTCGATGCCGAGTGCGCCTGGTACGGCGACCCGGCGTTCGATCTCGCCTTCTGCCTGAACCATATGCTGCTGAAATGCCTGTGGCGGCCGCAGTGGCGCGAGCGGTATCTCGCCTGCTACGATGCGCTCGCTTCGACCTACCTTGCAGACGTCGGCTGGGAGCCGAGCGCCGCGATTGAGGCGCGCACAGCGCACTTGCTGCCCGGGCTGTTCCTCGGACGCGTGGACGGAAAATCGCCGGCCGAATATCTCAGCGAGGAAAACGACAAGGAACGCGTGCGCCGAGTGGGGTGCCGATTTCTGCTCGAGCCCGTGGACCAACTCGCGGCGATACGCGATGCGTGGAACACCGAGTTATGTACAGCGTCTTGAATGCTGTGGCATGCCACCATTTGAGTTGCGCGCTGCGCGCGCCAACCGCGTTTCCCGGACGGATAAGAAACATCCGTCCGGAAAACACGGTTATGGATAAGAACATGGACAGTCTAGGGTTCTATACAAGATCGCCGATTGCGCACGGATGCATTTTTCATCCGTGCGCAATCGACGATCCGCGCGGACGGCTTTTCGTCCGCGCAAAATAGAGACGCTGCAACAACGCGGGCGCAATTTGACTCGCCGCGTGTGAATGGAAGGAACTTGAATGCCTGATACCACGATAATCAAGATCATCGGCCGCAGAGTGTGGGATTCGCGCGGCCGGCCCACGGTCGAAGCGGAAATCCACTTGGCTTGCGGCGCGGCCGGTCGCGCGATCGCGCCAGCCGGCGCTTCGCGCGGCTCGCGCGAGGCGATCGACCTGCGCGACGCCGACGGCTTCGGGGTCAATGCCGCTGTCGCCAACGTCAATCGCGCCATCGGCGCGGCGCTCGCCGGCATGGACGCGGGCAGGCAGGAGGATATCGACGCCGCGCTGATCGCGCTCGACGCCACGCCCAACAAGGCGCGTCTGGGCGCGAACGCCACCGTCGCCGTATCCCTGGCCGCGCTGCACGCGGCGGCCGCTGCGCAAGGCCTGCCCCTGTTCCGCTACCTCGCCCAAGGCAAGCCGGTGCGCCTGCCGCTGCCCGAAATCCAGATATTCGGCGGCGGCGCGCACGCCGGCCGGCGCATCGACATCCAGGATCTTATGGTCATGGCGCTCTCGGCAGAAAGTTTCGACCAGGCGCTGGAAATGACGGCGCGCGTGTATCGCGCGGCCGGCGAACTCATGCGCGAAGCCGGCAAGCTGCGCGGCGTCGCCGACGAAGGTGGCTGGTGGCCTGAGTTCGCCAGCAACGAGGAAGCGATCGAAACCCTGCTGCGCGCCATCGCGCGCGCCGGATTCGTGCCCGGAGACGAAGTCGCAATCTCGCTCGATATCGCCGCCTCGGAGTTCGGGACCGGCGGGCGCTACCGCCTCGGCATCGACGGCCGCAGCCTGGACAGCGACGGCATGTGCGAACTGGTGCTCGGCTGGCTCGCGCGCTATCCCATCGTTTCGGTCGAGGACCCGCTGGCCGAAGACGACCGCGCGGGCATGACGCGCTTCACCGCCGCGGCCGGTGGCAAGGTGCAGATCATCGGCGACGATTATCTGACCACCAGCGCAGAGCGCGTGAAGGCCGCTATCGCCGACCGGGCCTGCAACGCTGTGCTGCTCAAACCCAACCAGTGTGGGACGGTCAGCGAAACGCGCGCGGCGCTAGCCGCGGCCAAGGCCGCCGGCTGGGGCTGCATCGTGTCGGCGCGCTCGGGGGAAACCGAGGACGTCAGCATCGTGCACCTTGCGACCGGCTGGGACGCGGGACAGCTCAAGGTCGGATCGTTCGCGCGCGGCGAGCGCATGGCGAAATGGAACGAGGCGCTGCGGATCGAGGAGATGCTGGGCGCCGACGCGCGATTCGCGGGGCGCGCGGCGTTGCCGCTGGGCAACTGAATGCGTCGAGGCGAGCGCGCATCGGCTATAATGCGCGCGCTGTGAACAAAAAAAGCCCTACCCCTGCCACCATGAGCAGGGCTACGCCCGCGCGGCCGCATCCCCTGCGCGGCATTCTGATGATCATGACGGCGGTGGCCATGTTCACCGCGATGGACTCGATCGCCAAATACCTGTCGCGCTTCTACCCCGTGCCCGGCATCGTCTGGGCGCGCTACGCCTTTCACCTGCTGTTCGTGGTCATGATTCTCGGTCCGCGCATGAGGCTCAGGCTGGTACGCACCAGGCACCTTGGGCTGCAAATCGTGCGCGGCATGTTGCTCGCCGCATCGAGCATGTTCTTCTTCAGCGCGCTCAAATTTATGCCGATGGCGGAGGCGTCCTCAATCTCCTTCGTCGCACCCATGTTGGCGACGCTGCTCGGCGTATTCCTACTGAAGGAGCAAGTCGAGCCGGCGCGGTGGGTCGCAGTGGCGGCTGGATTTATCGGCGTGCTGATCATCATCCGCCCCGGCAGCGGCATATTTTCCTGGGTTGCCGTGCTGCCGCTCGCGACTGCGGCCAGCTTCGCCAGCTACCAGATCCTGACGCGCAGACTCGCCGGCATCGACAATCCATACACGTCGCTGTTCTACTCCGGCCTGATCGGTACGGTGATGCTGGCGACAGTGCTGCCGTTCGAGTGGACCACGCCCAAGACCCTTTTACACGCGCTGATGCTCCCGGCTATCGGGTTTGTCGGCGGCCTCTCCCACCTGATCCTGATCCGCGCCTACGACCAGGCATCGGTCTCGACCCTGGCGCCGTTCAGCTACACGCAGCTGATCTGGGTGATCGTCGCGGGCTATGTGGTGTTCGGCGACTTTCCGGATCACTGGTCGCTGATCGGCATCGCGGTGATCATGGCGAGCGGCATTTACATCGCCACGCATCAACGACTGTCGGAGCGGCAGCGGCGCGCCGAATTGCAGGAAAGCGCGCCCGGCGCCTGATGCGTCCCGGCGCCGCGCACGGCGCTGTCCTCAGCCGGGGAACCGGCTCAGGAAATCCTGATAAGCCTGCGCTATACCCGCGTCGATCCGGGTGTGGGGTTTCCATCCCAGCGCGTTGATCCTGGCCGAATCGAGCAGCTTGCGCGGCGTGCCGTCGGGCTTCGAGGTATCGAAGCGCAGGCTGCCTGGGAAACCGACCACGCGCGCCACCGTGCGCGCGAGCTCCGCGATGCTCAGGTCTACTCCGTAGCCGATGTTCACCAGCGGCGGATGCGTGTCGCTGACGAGCGCCTCGAATCCTTCTGCCGGAAG
>Ga0182021_10009526_pt1 | contig 11516 bp, 12 predicted proteins | sample 612E3MmetaG_FD_120493 | JGI IMG/M metagenome (GOLD analysis project Ga0182021, IMG submission 120493) | Permafrost microbial communities from Stordalen Mire, Sweden - 612E3M metaG (Illumina Assembly) | ecosystem: Environmental > Terrestrial > Soil > Wetlands > Permafrost | place: Sweden...
CGACCTGCGCCTGCGCGCCGCGCTCGCACAGTCCCGCGTGCTCGAAGTCGATGGCCTCGTGCTCAGCACGGAGGGCGGCGGCGACGTCCGCGGTGGTGCTCTCCTCGCCCGCCGTGCCCGTCAGTGGGCAGCCCACCACCGCGTACCCGTGGTCGCCGCCTGCTGCGACGGCAGCGGCCCCAGCGCATCCCAGGCCGTTGGCATCCTCCGCAGCCAGGGCCGTCGTCACATCGCCGTCGGCTCCTTGTTCCTCGCGGCCGACCACACGTACGAGCAGCAGGCGCTCCAGGCACGTCGCGCGGGCGCCATCGCGGTCGCCGAGCCGATCGGCGCCCACCGCGAGCTCATCGATCTCATACTCGCTCGCTACGCCTATGCGGCGATGGGTCTGCTCGAGTTCGAGGGCGAGCTGGTCGACGCCGCGACCGCCTGACAGCGGCTAGGACGCGGCGACGCGGGCCTTCTCAGTGGCCACGTCGAACGTTGCCGGCGGCCACTTCGGGTCGATCGACAACAGCGTCTCGTGCAGCAGCGTGGCCACGGCCCAGTTGCGATACCACTTGCGGTCCGCCGGAATCACGTACCAGGGCGCGACATCGGTGGAGCACGTCGACAGCGCCGCCTCGTACGCCTCCGTGTACTCGTCCCACTTCGCCCGTACGTCGATGTCGCCCGGGTTGTACTTCCAGTACTTCGACGGGTCGGCCAACCGCGCAGCGAGGCGCGCCTTCTGCGCGTCAGGTGAGATGTGCAGGAAGCACTTGATGACCCGGGTCCCCGAGTCGGCGACCTTCGCCTCCCAGTCGTTGATCTGGTCGTAGCGCTTGCTCCAGACGTCCTCCGGCACGAGGTTCTCGACGCGCACGATCAGTACGTCCTCGTAGTGGCTCCGGTCGAAGATGCCGATCATGCCCTTGTCGGGCAAGGCGTTGGTGATCCGCCAGAGGAAGTCGTGCTTTCGCTCCTCGGGCGTTGGCGCCTTGAACGCCGTGTGCTCGATCCCTGCCGGGTTCATCAGGGAGAACACGTGGCTCACGGTCCCGCCCTTGCCTGACGTGTCCATGCCCTGCAGCACGACGAGCACGCTCGTGGCCCGCTCCGGGAACGACCGGCCGTCCGCGAACAGCCGCTCTTGCAGATCGGCGAGCTCCACCGTCATCGCGAGGCGGAGTCGTTCCGCATCCTTCTTGCCGTCTCCGGGGAATCCGGAAGTCGCTCTGGTGTCGTAAGACTTCAGGTCAACAGTTGCCCCCGGGAGCACTCGGAGGAGGTCTGAGAGCCGTTGGGACTCTCCCGCAAAGATGTCGTGAGACGCCATGGGGACAGTCTGCCGGGTCTCGGTGTCCTCGCGCCCCGAGTTCGTGAATCCTTTACCAGCTTTGGCGACGGATCAGCCCTAGTCTGACCAGAAACGAGTGACAAGGAGCCGTCATGACCCACCCGCGCGTAGAGATCGCCTCAGGTCTCGTCGGTGTCTGGCTCGGAGAGGGCCATGGCATGACGCCTCGCCCGTTCGACTACCTCGACAGCTGGGAGATCGTGGACGTGGGCAAGCCGTTCCTGTCGTTCGTCGAGAAGACCAGCCGTGATGGCACTCCGGCGCACACCGAGAGCGGCTACCTGAGGTTCGTCGACGACGACGGCGGTCTCGAGATCGTCGCCGCCCTGCCGACGGGCCAGACCGAGCTCGGCACCGGCCTGGCCTGTACCGACGGGGACGACATGGTCGTGACGACCGATGCCGAGGTGCACAACACGGGTACGGCCAAGCAGGTCTCACGCATAGTACGGCGCTTCCGGCTGTCCGGAGACGTGCTCACGTACGAGATGGACATGGAGTGGTCGGGCGGTCCGTACGAGCAGCACCTGACCTCGACGCTGCATCGCGGCTGAGTCAGCGGTTGACGAACCTCTCCGCGTACCGCGTCTCGGCCATGATGTCGTCGACGGCGGTGCGCCAGGCGGCGTAGTGCGCGGTCGCCCGGTGGGCCGTCACGGCATCCTCGGACACGTAGCCCTCGATGAGCATGAACTTCGTCGGGTCCTCGATCTGCTGGACCACGTCGAACCTCGTCACCCCTTCCTCCTGGCGGGAGCTCGAGGCGTTCATCCGCGACGCCTCCAGGAACGCGTCCTCCGTGCCGGGGATCACGTGGACATGGACGAATGTCACGAATGCCTCAGTTGCCATCCGGCTGCTCCTTCTCGCATGGGCTGTGCGGTCGATCGTACGCGTGGACGAGGAGGCTCACCCCACGCCCCACAGCTGATGCTTGGCGAGGAACGCCTGCAGCAGGACGGCGTTGACGGGAGTCGGTACGCCATGGCGTTCGCCCAGCTCGACCACGATCCCTGCGAACTGGTCGACCTCGGTGCGCCGGCGCGCGAGCGCGTCCTGGGCCATCGACGTGTAGTTGTCCGGACCCAGGGTCTTCAGCACGTCGAGGAACCTCGCGATGTCCGCTCCGGTGAGGTCGACGCCCGACGCCTGCGCGACGGCGACCACCTCCCGCTGGGCCGCGATCATGAGGTCGCGGGCGGGCCCCTCCACCTGTACGAGCGCGTACGGTGCCTCGAGCAGCGCCGACACCTGGTTGACGCCGACGTTGACCAGGAACTTCCACCACAGCGCGTGCCGCATGTCCGCCTGCACCGTGTGGGTGATCCCCGCGGCCGCCAGGAGGTGCTCGAGCCGTACAGAGCCAGAGCTGCGCTCCCCTGCCACTGCATCGCCGAACTCGACCCACCCACCAGAGGAGTAGCGAACGCCGGCGTCGTCACGCACCGCGTCGATGCCGACCACGACCGCCAACGGGACGTACGCCTGCGGGTACGCCGCAGCGAGGGCTTCCTCGCTGGTGATCCCGTTGAGCAGGCTCAGGATGATCGTGTCGGGCCCGACCTGATGCGCGAGCTGGCCGATCGCCTCGGCCAGGTGGTGGCACTTCACGGTGACGATCACGAGGTCGGCCGGTGTCATCTCCTCGCCCGGTTCGACCACGTGGAAGTGGTGCCTCAGGCCGTTGACCACGACGCCGTCCCGGCGCAGTCGCTCGGCCCGGGGACCTTCCGCGACGACGCGCAGTTCCGCGTCGGGCTGGGCGCCGGAGATCCTCGCCGCGTACGACGCCCCGACGGCCCCGAGCCCGATGACACTGATGATGGTCACGTCCACCCCTCCTGGTTCGCGTTCACGCTAGCCCCGCTCGGACAGCAGCGACTCGACCATGTCCAGGAAGACGGTGTCGCCGTCGAACCGGTCGTACGTGCCGGCGGACTCACGGCGCCGCTGCCGGTACACGTCGAGGTTGTCGAAGAACGCACGGAGGTTGGCGGTGGTCAGCGTGCTCGCAGAGCACCCGAGGCCCGCGTCCGTGACGATGCGGGCGTTCAGCTGCTGCTCGTAGTGGTGGAAGGGCAGCAGGAACATGGGCACGTTCAGGTACAGGGCCTCGGTGATGAGGTTGTGTCCCGCTGTCGAGATGACCGCCGCTGACTGGCGCAGGCAGTCGAGGAAGTCGGCGCGGCTGTTGGGCTTGAGGGTCACGTTGTCCGGGATGTGCGTGGCGTCGGCATCGACGAAGCACACGAAGCGATGATCCGTGAACTGACCGAACAGAGCAAAGAGCTCGTCAGGTGACTGCTCGATGTGACTGGCGGCGGACAGGTAGACCGTCACGTACCGGTCGACCGGTGCAGCGAGCTGATCCTTCACGTCCCGTCCGAGGATGGGCGGGATGATGGTCACCGGGTACTCGTCCACGAGTGCGTAGTCGAGCGTGAAGAAGGACGTGGCGAAACGCGCCGCGGCTTTGGGGAAGAAGTACCCCAGACGCATCCGGTGCTCGTCGGAGGTGAAGGAGTCAATGGTCGGGCACTCGTAGCCCAGGAACTTGCTCTGCTGGTCGAGTGTCACCAACGGCACGCCGAACAGGTACGCGATCTGTGCCGACACCATGTCGTAGTCCGAGATCACCAGATCGGGCGCGCCGAACCGCCGTTCGATCTCACCGCAGGCGTTCCAGAACGCTCTGTGCGCCTCCGGCTGGGCATTGCGCGGATCGTTGGCCGTCGCGCCGAAGTCGAGTCCGTGAGGCGTGGTGTGGATGACCGGGACGTAGACCCGCATGTTGCGGACGTGCGGGAAGTGCCGCGTGAAGAAGTCGTAGCTCTGGTCGTTGGTCACCAGGACCACGTCATGGCCCCGCGCGAGGAGCCCCTCGAGGATCGGGCGTTGACGGACGCTGTGCCCGAGGCCGAAGCCGCACACGCCCAGAACGATCTTCATGATCCGCCTTCACGCTGAGTGACGTTGATCCTGATGCCCAGGAGTCGCACGAGCTTGCTGACGTCCTGGATGGGGATGAAGCAGTGCTCGAAGTACCAGTTCTGCGTGGTGCGGTAGTGCCGTCGCTTGAGCACTACCGTGGGGATCTCGACAGCGAGGGTACGCAGGGTCGCGCCGACAAGGCGCAATCGCCCGGCCACGGTCGCGTTCTGGCTGAGCGCGAAGCCGGCCTCGAACTGACCGTTGGCGGTCGCCCTCTTGAGGATGTACCGCATCGTCATCTTCTCCGGCGGCACCCAGTGATACACGCGCAGGTCCGGCGAGTAGAGGAAGACCGGCGACTCCTCGCCCTCCCAGACGCGGCGGAACAATGCCGTCTCCTCCCCCATGCCCAGCTGGTTCCCCTTCATCCCGGCAGAGGAGTCGAAGCCGCCATGAGTCGCCAGGGTCTCCTTGAGCCAGATCATGTTCGAACCGGAGAAGGCTTCTCCCTCATGCAGCCTGCGCTCGACGTCACCGCGCGTCCTGATCTCGTACGAGTCCAACCACCAGTCAGGCGCGGGACTGGTGTAGAAGGGGTGGATCGGGCCGCCGACACAGCGCAGGTTGACGGGGTTCCGCTCGATGAGCCTCTGGGCTGTCTCCAGCCAGTTCGTCTCCGCTCTGGCGTCATCGTCGAGGAAGGCGACGTACGTTCCCTGCGCGGCGTGCCATCCGGTGTTGCGAGCCGTGGCCAGGCCGAGGCGTGCCTCGTACAGGTAGTGCAGGTTCGGATGCTGCTCCACAAGGCCTGCGATCGCCTCTGCTGTGCCATCGGTTGAACAGTTATCCACCACGACGACCTCGTAGCGATCGCTGGGCAGGGTCTGCCCGAGGGCGCTCTCCACGGCCGCCACCACGTGCTCGCGGCGGTTGTACGAGCAGATGACCACGGAGAACAGCACGCGCCAACTATGGACGATGTTCGGCCCTACGTCGCGCCTGATCACAGCAGCGCTCGTGGCGGGCCACTACGACCAGTTCGCCTCGTTCTTGCGGCTCGGCTGTACGCGCGGAGGCTCTCCGGGCATCTTCGGGTACTCGGGCGGGTACGGCATCTCGCCCTGCCCGTTCCCCTCGTCCCGTACGTACCAGTCGAGCGCTGTGCGGATGGACGCCGGGGTCGACTCCTCCAGTGCTGCCCAGACGTCGCCGCGCTCCGCGAACCGCCCAGGCATCGTCCGTACCGTGAAGTCGTCCGGGCGCGCGTCGGGCAGCTCGTCCCAGGTCAGCGGCGCCGACACCCGTGCCTCGGGCGTCGGACGGATCGAGTAGGCCGAGGTCATGAGCCGGTCCCGTGCCATCTGGTTGAAGTCGACCGAGATCCGCTTCCCTCGCTCCTCCTTCCACCACGCGGTGGTCACGCGCTCGGGCATCCGTCGCTCGAGCTCGCGGCCGACCGCGATCGCCGCGTGCCGCGCATCGATGAAGTCGGCCGCCTCGATGCGGGCGAACACGTGAAGGCCGCGGCCTCCGGACGTCTTCACGAACCCGGTCAGTCCGGCGTCCTTCATGACCTCGCGCAGTGCCAGCGCCGCCTCCCGCGCCTCGTCGAACGTCGTCCCGGGCTGAGGGTCGAGATCGATCCGGAGCTGGTCGACGTCGTCGGTGTGCGGGTGTCGTACGGGCCAGGGGTGAAAGCGGATCGTCCCGAGGTTCACCATCCACACCACCGTGGCAAGGTCGGCGGGCGCGACCTCGACCCCCGGCCGACCCGACGGGAACGTCACCGTGGTCGTCTGGACCCAGTCCGGAATACCTCGGGTCGGCGCGTGCTTCTGGTAGAAGGCGCTGCCACCAGGGTTGTCAGGACTACGCAGCGACGCGTCGGGGGTGACCCCTTCGGGCCATCGTTCCATGGTGACCGGACGGTCCTTGAGGGCCGCCAGGATGCCTGGCCCGACGGCGAGGACGTACGAGACGATGTCGAGCTTCGTGAGCCCGAGGTCAGGGAAGTAGACCTTGGACGGGCTCGAGATCCGGACCTCTCGCCCTCCCGCGTCGACTGTGGTCGCTTCGGTCGCCATGGTGCCCAGCCTAGAGTCGTGTTCCAGAAGGGAGATCAGCGTGACCCAGCAACTGAAGGTCGTCAAGACCGAGGACGAGTGGCGTGGCCTGCTCGGAGACCTCGAGTTCCACGTACTGCGACAGGCGGGGACGGAGCGTCCCTTCACCGGCGAGTACACCGACACGAAAACAGAAGGCGTGTACGAGTGCCGCGCCTGCGGTGCGGAGCTGTTCCGCTCCGACGAGAAGTTCGAGTCCCACTGCGGCTGGCCGTCGTTCTTCGCACCGCTCGCCGGGGACCGTGTGATCTACATCGAGGACAAGTCCTTGGGCAGTTCGCGGGTCGAAGTGCGCTGCGCGTCGTGCGGTTCGCATCTCGGACACGTGTTCCATGGGGAGGGCTACGACACTCCGACCGACGACCGCTACTGCATCAACTCGGTCAGCCTGGTGCTCAAGCCCGTGGAATGACGAGGCGACCACTCGGCGCGTCAAGCCTGCGGCAAACGGCGCAGCCACCTAGATTGGCACCGTGACCGCGCGCAGCCACCCGACGTACCCACCGGCTTTCGCGCGCGCACTGCGCCAGCTTCGTGCGGTGTCCTGGCGCTCCGAGGTGTCGATCGAGGAGATCCCCTCACCGCAACGCATCGCCCCGTTCTCGGTCGCTGTGAGCGCCGACGTCGTCGTCCTCGACGACGAGCGCGGCTCTGGGCGGCTGGTGCTGCTGCACGACCCGGCCGGCAACGAGGCATGGGACGGCACGTTCCGCTGCGTCACGTACAGCAAGGCGGACGTCGAGCCCGAGATGGTACGAGACCCGCTGCTGGCCGACGTCGGCTGGAGCTGGCTGATGGAGGCGCTCGACACTCACGGTGCGACGTATCGGGAGCCGAGCGGTACGGTCTCGGCCGTCATCAGCACACCGTTCGGCGAGCTCGCAGCGGATCCCGGCAGCGCCGAGGTGGAGATCCGGGCGTCGTGGACACCCGAGCTGTCCGCCGACCTGTCGCTGGCGGCCCACATCGCGGCCTGGCAAGAGGTTCTGTGCACCCTCAGCGGTCTCCCCCCCGTTCCGCCCGGCGTCGTACCGCTCGCCACGCGTCGCGGGCGCCGATGACCGACGACGACGGGACCATCCCCGAGGTCCCCATCCTTGAAGCACCACGCGACGGCGTTCCCGACATCATCGACACAGCGGAAGGTCTGGACCGGCTCGTCCATGCCCTGGCTGCCGGTACAGGCCCGGTGGCGGTCGACACGGAACGCGCGCAAGGTTTCCGCTACAGCGCTCGTGCGTATCTGCTGCAGTTCCGCCGCGAGGGAGCAGGGACGGCACTGCTCGACCCTGTACCGCTGATCCCCGAGCCCGGCCTCTCGACGCTTCAGGCGGCGTTGGACGATGCGGAGTGGATCATCCACGCGGCGACCCAGGACCTGCCGTGCCTTGTGGACGCAGGCCTCCTGCCTCACCGCCTCTTCGACACCGAGCTGGCGGCGCGTCTCCTGGGCTACCCGCGCGTGGCGCTCGGGACGCTCGCCGAGCAGCTCCTCGGCGTACGACTGCTCAAGGAGCACAGCGCAGCGGACTGGTCCGTACGGCCCTTGCCCACTGACTGGCTGACGTATGCGGCGCTCGACGTCGAGCTGCTCATGGATCTGCGGGACATCCTGTCGGAGCAGCTTCGCGCCGCCGGCAAGGACGAATGGGCGCGGCAGGAGTTCGCCTACCTCCTCGCGCAGGCCGAGCTCCCGGTCACGCCACGGGTGGACCCGTGGCGGCGAACGTCAGGGCTCCATGGCGTACGCAGTCCCCGCGGCCTCGCAGTCGTCCGAGAGCTGTGGACCACCCGGGATGAACTCGCTCGATCGCTCGACAAGGCTCCCGGCCGGATCCTCGGCGACGAGGCGATCGCGATGGTCGCGACAGGCATCAAGGAAGGTTCGGCGATGCCTGACAGTCGTGCGTTGCAGTCGATCCCCCGCTTCAACCGGCGCGAGGCGAAGCGCTACCGGCAGACCTGGCTGGACGCGATCGAGCGGGCGATGCAGCTCCCGCCCAGCCAGCTCCCGACGATGTACTTGCCGGCCGACGGCCCGCCGCCGCCCCGTACGTGGTCCTCCCGCGATCCACAGGCCGCGAAACGATGGGACGCGGTGCGCCCGGTGCTCACCGATCTCGCGGAGTCGCTCCAGCTGCCCATCGAGAACCTCATCCCGCCCGACCCGCTCCGGCGACTGTTGTGGACGCCTGCGGGCATCGACGAGGCGTCGGTCCGTACGCAGCTGGCCGGCCTCGGTGTACGGGCGTGGCAGGTCGACATCGTCGCCCCGCCGATCGCGGCGTCGCTCGCTGAGCTCTGAGCCCTCAGCCCTCAGCGGCCGGCGGCAGCCCAAGGGTTGTGGCCGTCGTAGAAGGTGCGCTCTCAAGATCCCGTGACAGCAGTGACTCGATGGTCGCCAGCGCGACCGCTTGAGCGGTGAGCCCGGCGGCGTCCAGCACCTGATCGCGGCTCCCCTGCGGGAGGAAGTCATGGCTGAGCCCGAACTGCCGGACGACGACCGGCCTGTCGGACTCGGCGACGGCGGCCGCAAGCTGCGCTCCGACCCCACCGCCCACGACAGCATCCTCCAGCGTGACGACGAACTCATGCTCAGACGAGAGCTCGACGAGCGCGGGGCTGACCGGAAGCGCCCAGACCGGATCGACGACCGTCGCGGCGATGCCCTGCTGGCTCAGCCGATGGCCCACCTCGAGAGCCATCCCCACGAGCTGTCCGTACCCGACGACGAGCACCCTGGGGTCCGATTCGGCGGCGAGGATGTCCACGCCATCGATCGTGCGAACGGCGGGGATGTCGTCCGGCACGTGCTCCTTCGAGTAGCGGATCATCGTGGGCGCGTCCTCGACATGTACGGCCTCGTCGAGCGCCTCGCGCAAGCGCGTCGCGTCACGGGGTTCCGCGAGGCGCAGACCGGGTACGAGCGCTGCGATCGTGTGGTCCCAGACACCGTGATGGCTAGGACCGTCAGGCCCAGTGACGCCGCCACGGTCCAGCACCACAGTGACGCCGAGGCGATGGAGCGCCACATCCATGAGCAGCTGGTCGAAGGCCCGGTTGAGGAACGTCGAGTACAGCGCCACGACCGGGTGCAGCCCTGCCATCGCGAGGCCGGCCGCGGACGTGATCGCATGCTGCTCGGCGATGCCGACGTCGAAGGTACGTGACGGGTAGGCGGCCTGGAATGCGCCGAGCCCGGTCGGATGCAGCATGGCGGCGGTGATCGCGACGATGCGCTCGTTGGTCGCTCCGAGCCGTACGAGCTCGTCGCTGAACACGTCTGTCCAGGTGGCCGCCGTCGAGGCGCTCAAGGGCTCACCCGTGTGCTCATCGATCTTGCCGACGCTGTGGAACCGGTCCTCGTCATGGTCCTCAGCCGCTTTGAAGCCGCGGCCCTTGACCGTGATGCAGTGGACGATGACAGGTCCTCCGTAGCGCTTGGCCCGTGCGAGGGCCACCTCCAGGGCGGCGATGTCGTGGCCGTCGATCGGTCCCAGATACTTCATCCCGAGGTCGGAGAACAGGCCCTGCGGAGCGAGAACATCCTTGATGCCGCTCTTGAGGCCGTGCAGGAGGTCGTACGCAGGCCGACCGACGATCGGCGTGTTCGACACGGTCGTCTTGATCATCTGGAGCATCGGCTCGTACCGCTTGTCCGTGCGCATCGCGGACAACTGGTTGGCGATGCCGCCCACTGTCGGCGTGTACGAGCGGCCGTTGTCGTTCACCACGATGACGAGCGGCAGGTCGGGGTCAGCCGCGATGTTGTTGAGCGCCTCCCAGACCATGCCTCCGGTCAGCGACCCGTCGCCGACGACGGCCACGACCGTACGGTCGGACTCGCCCTTCAGCCGGAACGCCTTCGCCATGCCGTCCGCCCACGACAGCGCCGAGGAGGCATGCGAGCTCTCGACCCAGTCGTGCTCCGACTCCTTGCGGCTGGGGTAGCCCGACAGCCCGTCCTGCTGGCGCAGGGTCGGGAACTGGTCGCGACGGCCCGTGAGGATCTTGTGCACGTAGGTCTGGTGCCCTGTGTCGAAGACGATCGGGTCCCGCGGTGAGTCGAAGACCCTGTGCAGGGCGATCGTCAGCTCGACGACGCCGAGGTTCGGCCCGAGGTGTCCGCCGGTGCGACTGACGCTGGACACGAGGAATGCCCGGATCTCTGCGGCCAGCTCGTCGAGTTGAGCCCGCGTCAGCCGCCGCAAGGCGGCTGGATCCGAGATCCGCTCCAGCAATGACATGGTCCCGAGTCTATGGCGTCGGCCCCAAGGAGCCACGCTCACGGTCGACGAGCCGTCGAGGTGAACCGCTAGCGACGGGCCGCTACAGGCGGCGGATGAAGATCCGGCCGCGTAGGGCTTCCTCGACGAGTGCCACCGCACGGCGCACTCGTACAAGTCGGGCTGATTCCTCCTGCCAGGCGTCGGCCGCCGACCGAATGACCTCGGGCGCGACGTAGTCGGCGAGGCTTGACCTCACCCCGGCGAGTCCATCCTTCGCGGCGCGGAGCTGGGCCTCGACGTGCTCGGCCGCGAAGCGCGCCAGCACGACGGGATGCCGCCGCAGGACGAGATGCGACCTGTAGTCGGGTGGACAGCAGTCGAGCAGGAACGCCGTGGCCGTCGCCTCCCAGTCAGGAGCTCCCGGCGGCCGGACGGCATCGGGCCAACCCGGCGGTACGTAGATCTGGCACTCTTCGCGCCACGGTCGCTCCTGTGCCCACGCCACCGCTGCCTGTGCCACGACTCGTCTCCGCTCTCGAACGTATGTTCGATTATGATACGAACGCACGACGGCGTCAAGACGTGGCGCTATCCCCCCAGGAGGACGCCGAACCAGCCCCAGGCCAGGAACTCCACGAACACAGCGATCCCGACGATCAGGATGGTCAGCGACTGCCACCGCGGCAGCTCGACCCGCGTGTGCCCCGGATCGCTGACCAGCGCCGCGATGGCGGGCACGACGAGAAGTCCCAGGAGCCACCACAGCGAGTCCGTCTGGAAGACCACCTCGATGATCAGCAGCTGTCCAGCGACCGTAGCCACCATGAAACGCCAGCTCAGCCTCAGCACATGGGTGAGCCAGACCATGAGCAGCCACGCACCTACCACCCAGGC
>Ga0182021_10009527_pt1 | contig 11516 bp, 12 predicted proteins | sample 612E3MmetaG_FD_120493 | JGI IMG/M metagenome (GOLD analysis project Ga0182021, IMG submission 120493) | Permafrost microbial communities from Stordalen Mire, Sweden - 612E3M metaG (Illumina Assembly) | ecosystem: Environmental > Terrestrial > Soil > Wetlands > Permafrost | place: Sweden...
ACCTCGACCTAGCGAGCCGCGCTTCCGCCTACGTCACCGGTCAAATGGGCGAGAAGGCCGTGCTTGCGGAGTACCTCGACCGCTACCGGATGACCTTCGAGCTCAAGTGTGAGGGGCTTACGGCCGAGCAGCTCGCCACTCGCTCGGTCCCGCCGTCGACGCTGTCGCTGCTGGGCATGATCCGCCACCTTGCTCGGGTCGAGCACTCCTGGACGCGCCGAGCCCTTGAAGGACACATCGAGTTGCCCCATCTCTACCGCACTGAGGAGGACCCGGACCTGGACTTCAACCATGCCGTGGCCGACGACGAAGTCGTCGCCGAAGCCTGGGACACCTGGCGCGGTGAGGTCGCACATGCCCGGGCCGTCTACACCGACCTGGACCTGGACGCACCGGTCAACCTCCACGGCCAGGAGGTCGAGACGCGCGACATCGTCGTCCACCTTGTCGAGGAGTATGCCCGCCACGTCGGCCACTCAGATCTGTTGCGTGAGTGCATCGACGGCCGCACGGGCCAGTAGGCAGCGGGTGGACCCGAGGCACGCGCTCCAGCCGTGGCCGAGCAAATAGCGTTCGCCCATGGGTGCTCTTGCGACATATGGACCTAGACTTGTGCTATAGGCGATCGACGCAGGGTGGCGTTGGGTGGCAGCACAGGGGGAGAAGCGAGGCGACCTAGTGTGAGCAGCAATGACAGGCCCACGCTCGGTGTGGCGATCTTGGCGCAGGCTCGAGGTGCCAAGTCCAAGATTGAGGCGCGCCCGTTGGACTTCGTCAGACTTCCAGGAGCGTCTATGCCAGCCGGTTCGGTGGCTCTCGATTTCACCTGCGACACCCATGGTGGGCCCCTGATGCGTCTGTGGATGTCGCGGCAGGCTGGACACACCACCTTCGGTGGCGAGGGGGTCCCAGGGGCATGGGACACCGACACCAGTGGTTGCGGAGTGGTCATGGTGAGGTGCAATCACGAGGATTGCCGCAACAGCGCGCGCCTGACCAACGAGTGGCTGGTGGCGAGTTTCAGAGAGGTTCTGGGCAACTTCGAGGCTGGTAAAGGGCTGCCCATCGCGTGGTTCCCGCTCTCGCAGGTGGGCGTGTCGAACTCCTGATTCCGTCAGTGCCTGATGCACCGGGTCGTCGGCGATGACTGCTCGGTGCTGCTGGTCGTGGTTGAGAAAATCCCAGCCTTCGAGCCACTGCTCGACCGGCTTTCGATCTACGGGCAGTCCACCAGCAGCATGATTCTGGACGACCTCCTTGTGTGGAGCCCGATCCATGCGCCGGGAGTGAGCGGCCCCGCGTCGGCTGGGTGAGGCTCCGGTGATGGTCGGGTCGTGGGTCAGCGCTGGTGGCCGCTGATCTCCAGGCACCGCGCGGATCGTTGCCGGGCGAAGACCAGCATCGGTGTGGCTGCCGGTGCGCCGGTCACCGTCTGCACAATGGTTCGATAGGCGTTCAGTTGTGGGGCGTAGTAGCCCACACGGGCGGGCAGCGCGGCATCGGGGGCGCCATCGGTCTTGTAGTCCACGATCACTAGCGAACCATCGTCCTCGCGGTAGATCAGGTCAACGAAACCCTCCAACACGGTTCCGTTCTGCTGGACCATCCCGACGTACGACTCACGCCAGTGCTCGCGGCTCGCAGCCCGTTTCACGACATCCGAGCCGATAGCGGACCGGGCTAGAGAGGTCACCAGCGGAGCGAACTCGACGACGCCCTCGGCCACGCACTGGGCCGCCACGGCCTCCTCGAGTCCGTCACCCGACACTAGATTCACGACCTGAAGAACTCCGTGCACCGCCCGGCCGATCGCGGAGCCGTAGCGGCCCTTCGACCACGCCTGCAGTTCAACATCGCGTCCCCCCTTGGCCACCCCGGAAGCCACCTCGTCGTCAGTTCGCGTCACGGTGATGGCGACGTCGGGTCTGACGACAACATCTGGCAGCGGCTCCTCCACGTCCGGCAGTGGCCCCTCGGCATCCGGGTCCGTGCCCTCCAGTCCCGATGCGCTGAAGGCCGGGTGGTGTCGGCTGGCCTCGGCGGATCGGGCCACGCCGGCAAGCCAGACCTCGAAATCGGGAGGAGGAGATACAACCGACGTCAGCTGCGCTGGAGCCGAACCGCGTGCTCCAGGCTGCAGTGGGACTACACTCGCCCAAGCCGCCTCAACCTCGGCCAGCAATCGCGCGTTCGTGTCCCTGGTGCCTGACCGGTGCAGTGATACGACCAGGTGGTCCCGCGCGCGGGTTGTTCCGACATACATCAGGCGCATCCGTTCGTAGGAGCTCATCTGCTCGTCCAGCGGCAGCTGCTCCTGGAAATCCCCGGTCTGCAGATCTTTGGACAGGCTCACTGCATAGCCGTCTCCTGACCACAACAGGCGTACGCCGCTCTCGTTCTTGGGCTGGGCCGTCATGCCGGAGAGCACCACCATGGGGAACTCGAGACCTTTGGCTGCGTGAATGGTCATGATCCGTACCGAGTCCACGTCTGACTCGGGCAGCACCGACTCGGCGACCCGTGAGCCCTCGGCCGACTGCGCTGTGGCCCATGCGAGATACGAGCGCAGTCCGCCGTGCTCGAGCTCGGACCACGCGCGGGCCTGATCGATGACGAACCGCAGCCGGCGCCACGAGTCGCGGGCGCGCGGGCCGAACGCAGCCGCCTCGAACATCCGACGTTCGAGCGCCAGTGCCCCCAGGACCTCCGAGGGGGTCGACCAACGGGACCTTCGATACAAGTCCCGCAACGCGGCGATCGCCACTGCCACAGGGTGGTCCTGCAGGCCAGCGGGGGGTGGTGTCAGCAGGTGGAAGGAGCCTTTCGCCTGCTTCCACGTCCAGAGGTCGTCATCACCACACCCGAACAGCGGCGAGCGCAGCGTTGTCACCAGGGCGAACGTGTCGGAAGGGTCGGCCAGGGCCCGCACCGCGGCGAACAGGTCGCGCACCTCTGGTGCGTGGTAGACCAGTGAGCTCGACTCGGTTCGGTACATCACTCCCGCGTCATCAAGGGCAGTCTCCAGGAACGGCAACGAGGTTCGTGCCGGGAGCAAGATGGTGATGTCGCCGGGGCGCAGCCGGCGCCAAGTCGTGCTCGGCTTCGCGCCGGGGTTGGAGGCAGGGGCGCTCACCGCGGTCGTCCACCCCTGCTCGAGTGCTTGCACGATCGACTGTGCCACATCGGCTGCCTCGGCCTCGCGCAGCTCGCTCGCCGTGAGCTTGAAGGCGTGTTCCACCGCGCCCAGTACCGTCATCGGCGCACCCACCGTTGGTCCGTCGCGGTACGAATTGAGTGGCTGGTACTTCGGCTGCTTCTCGGGATCGGGCAGGATGACGCGGCTGAACACGGCGTTGACCCATTCGAGGATGGGCGCCACAGTGCGGAAGTTGGTTGTGAGCGATACCTCGCCACCGAGCATCCGCTGGGCCCGCAAGTACATCGCGATGTCGGCGCGCCGGAACCGATAGATCGACTGTTTCGGGTCCCCGACGACAAAGAGGGATCCCTGGGGAACATGGACGTCTTCCCAGTGGGCCTGTGTTGCGGCGCCGCCACCGGCGATACGGACGGCGATCTCAATCTGGATGGGATCGGTGTCCTGGAACTCGTCGAGCAGAAGTCGCCGGTATCTTTGCTGGAGGGCTGCGCGCACCTCGGCGTTGACCCGCAACAGGTTTCGTGACAGGACCAGAAGGTCATGGAACTCCAGGCGGCCCTCACCTTGGCGTGTTGTGGCGGACTCGAGGACGCGAACCCCGCACCAGTAGACGATGGAGCGCAGCGTCGACTCCACGACCTGGGAGATCAGCTTGCGCGCACCTTGTTGCCAGTTCTTGCAGTCATCCTTGATCTGCGCGAGCCGCCCGCCCCAACTGTGCGCCTTGCCGTAGGACCACTGGAGGTCGGCGGCCGCCTTGAGCTCCCCGATCTGGGCGATGTTGTCACCACCGACCGCCTCTAGTCGGTCGGCCCACCCGCTGAGCCGCCGCAGCTTTTCAAGGAACAGATCGTCGGGCCCTGTGCAGTAGATGGCCAGGCCCGCGAGGCGGCGGGCGTCCTCGACCAGGGGGGAAAGGTCGGGCAGCGCCGGCTCGGGTGGCCGTCCCGGTGCCAAGACACGCTCGTCGACCAGGTCCCAGTCGGCATTGAGCTTGGTGATCAAGGACCGCACGTGGTTCAAGGTGATGCCCGTGGCCAGTGCGATGTTCACGGACGTGGACATCGTCGGGTCGTCGAGCAGTTCGGTGCGCAGCTGCGACCAGCGTCCCTCAAACGCCACCGAGGATCCGACCTCGTCGAGCACCTCGATCAGTGGCGGTATGCCGGCCTCGATCGGGTGCTCGGACAGGATCCGTTGCGCGAACGAGTGCAGTGTGCCGATAGCCGCGGTGTCGAGGTCGTCGAGGGCAGCCTCGGCTCGGGCCTGACGGGTCTGGTTGGTGCTGTGCCTGGCCGCTTGTTCAAGCCGAGCCCGGAGCTGATCACGCAGCTCGGCGCCGGCTCGCTCACTGAACGTGACGGCCGCGATCTCGCCCATCGGGACGCCGTCCCAGAGAGTGAGCTGTTGCACGCGCTGAACGAGCATCGTCGTCTTGCCCGAGCCGGCCCCGGCCTCGACGAACAACGTGGAATCGGTGTCGTTGCGGATACTCAGCCGGGCCGCCTCGTCGGCGAGGCTCGTATTGGACTTCATTCGTCGAGCCCGGCTTTGCGATGCTCCCGGCGAGTGCCAACGGCTCCAGCGGACTGAGCCTGCGCAAGCAGTGCCTGGGGCTCGACCAGGCGGGTGTACCGACGTAGCTGGGGCGCAAGTCGCTTCGCCTCCCAACGCCTTCGGGCCTCTGTGTGGTCGAGGCCGTCGGGATTGCAGTAGGGGCACCGGACCCAGCCGAAGTCTGGCTCTTCCGGTGCCCGCGCCGGGAACACCCCTTGGGCGATGGACCTAGCGATCAGACCCACCGTCTCGGCATACGTCCGCTGCACCACATCGGTCAGGGGCACCTGAATACGCTTGCCCCGGTCCTTACGGACGAACCAGTACATCGCCTCCACAGGGGTATCGGGGTGGCCGAACCGAGCCCGGGCGGCGTGTGCGTAGACCGGAAGCTGGAGCTTTTCGCCTCCCTCTACGGGGTTGTCGCCGGAGAGGTTCCTGAACCTGCTGGCACTACCCGACTTGAGATCGGTGACAAGCAGGCTGCCGTCGCGGCGTTGGTCGACTTTGTCGGCCCTTCCCTGGAAGTGCAGCTCGCCCTCGGGGACCTTGATGATCACCTCGGGTTGTCCGTCTAGCCCGAATGCGAGCTCGCTGGCCAGGACCCGTGCGTCTTGACTGGCACGCCAGCGTTCGTCATCGTCGAGCATCCAGTCGAGGGTGGCCAACAGCGACGCGCGCGTCCGTGTCCACAGGGCCCGATGACCGGTGAGGCCGGCCGCCTCGTACTCGTCGGCCTTGGCCGCGCCGATCTGCAGGAGCCTTCGCCGCTGCCGATCTGTCCACGGCTTGCTATAGCTTGGCAGTTCGCCCCGCTTGTCGCACTCGGTGATGAGGTCGCCGAGGCTTGCATGCAGGAAGTTGCCAATGTCCATGGCGCTGATCTCGACGACCTCTTCGGGTGCCTCGACCGGCTCGACGTGGAGCATTCGGCTCACGAAGTACTCGTGAGGGCAGATGGCGTAGCGCTCCAGTGCGGTCGGTGACACCGGTCGAGAGCCATGGGCAAAGTCCGGCAGGCCGTCCACAGCGTCCAGGTTGCCGTCGAAACGAGTGAACTGGTCGGACCTGCGGGCCTTGCTCATGACCAACGTCGCAGTGAGGGCCTCGTCGTGCAGATCGATGTGCGCCAATACCGCCCGGGTGCGCCACTCCTGCAGGGTGCTCGGCGCGTCGGTTGTCTGCAACGAGCCCGCATAGGAGTGTGAGGTCGTCAGCCAGTGGCCAGACTCCTGGTCGATCACGGCCTGTGACCATTCAGTGGCGGCCAGGGACTGGTTGCCGCTGAGCTTGCGCAATGTGGGCAAGAGAAAGCGACTCGGCAACCGATCGGTGTGTCTTCGAAGGTCGCCCCGGGGGAAGCTTGCCACCACGTGGCCTCCCGAGGTGAACGCCGCCAGCAGGCTGCGTTGTTTGCGGTCCACTGCCGCCCGCGTCGATGGCAACTGGCCCGCGCTCAGCTTGCGGATCCGCTCGGGCAGCAGGGAGTCGTCATGGAGCCGTCCGGGGAACAGGTCTTCGGACAGGCCGACCAGATACACGACGTCACACTCGAGCCCGATGGCGTGGGTCACCGGAGCGACCAGGACGCCTTCGCCGAACCTGCCCACCCGTGGCAGTGCGGCGTCCAGCTCAAGGGCGAGCACTTCCTCCAGGCCCTTGAGGGTGGGGAGCGACCCGGTCTCGTCCAGGCCAGCAAGGCCACTGAGAGTGCGCTCGATGACGCCTGCGGCGTACTGCTCTTCGATCGGCATCCGGGCCACGTCATCACGTGGGATCAGGGAGTGCAGAAGACCGCGAGCCCAGGCCGCGAGATCATCCCACGTGCCTGGGTCGGCGATCGCGGCGAACCACTCCATCAACTCGTTCATGAACTCCCGCAACGCGATTGCTGTCTGCTGGTTGCGTGCCGATCGGGTGATCGTGGACTCGTGGGGCTCGTCCTTGTGCTGTTCGGCCTTGATGATCGCCGTCTGTGTCTGGATGTAGGTTGTCAGCCGCGTCTGCCAATGCTTACCGGCAACCACCCCTGCCTCGCGCGATATCCGCTCCCAGCCGGAGACGCTGATGCGCTCGCCGGCGAAGTCGCGTGGGCTGACCTCACCGAGCGTCCGGAGCACGTCCGTCCTTCGGAAATCGGTCCGGCCTGTCTCAAGCAGTCCCAGAATCAGCCGGGACACCGCACGCTCGTTGACAGGGCGAACGCCGGGGCCGTTGGTCGTGATGCCCGCCGCGCCGAGGTGTTCGTGCAGCAGACGAGCATATGGCGACCGGTCGGCGTACAGGACCGCAACGCGGTGAGCGGGAACCGACTGCAACCATTGGACGACTTCGCGTACGACGCACCGCACCTCGTCGTCGGAGTCTGAGGCATGCAGTACACGGGCGGCGTATGGCACAGATGTGACCGCTGGTGCGTGAAATTCCTGTGCGAGTGTGCTCAGCGTGGTGACCACGCCCTGATCGGCGCGGGTGTTGCCGGTGAAGCCTGCGATGACGTGCACATCCCTCAGGTCCGCGAGGGACTGGGCAAAGGCAGTCTCGGCCCGACTGAGGTCTTGTGGAAGATACAGCAGCACTGGCCCCAGCCCCGATGTGGCCGAGGGCTTTTCGCGGACTATCACCGTCGCTGCCAGCAGGAGGTCGGTGGCGTCATACCAGCGCGACTCAAGCTCGGTGATGGTCTCGCGGTGAAGGCGCACCACGTCCTTGACGAGATCGGAGGCCGACTCAAGGATGGTGAGGGTCGCGTCACTGACGTCACGAAGAGTCGTCATGGCCTGGCCGAGCGCACGGGAGGTGGAGGGATGGCTGGCCACGGGTTCGAAGATGCCGGGGTTGGCGTCGAGGCGACGGCGGATGGCTGCGGCGGTCACCGGACGTGTGGCGGGGCGCTTGCCTGCTGCGGTCAGAACTGGCGCGGCGATCTGCTCGGCCAGGCGGGGCAGCGTGGAGAAATAGATGCCTGCGACGCCATTGCTCTTCTCGCTCAGGCCGCGGGCCAGGAACCGGCGGGCGACAATGCCGGCGATGTTGTTCGGCACCAGCACCGTCACCGGAGCCATCGGGTCGTCGTGCTTGATTTGTTGCACCGTTGCTCGCAAGGCTGCCAAGGCGAGCCGACCGTATGGTGTCGTCGTCACCTGAACGGTCACATTGCACCCCCTCGCGATACCGCTTCGCCTGCCTGATCGCAGGCTATCGGCCCGCGCGGACAAGCGGCTAGATATCGAACGAATGCTCGACGTGGGGATCCGGGGTGGTGTTGGCGATCTCTTGTCATTCGCGCGGCAGGCGACCGCGCGCGAAGTACGCAATCGGGCCCAGGAGGTTCACCCCGATGATTGGCGCCCATACCGCTTTGCGCCCATTGACCAGCTTCGCTGGTTGGGTCGCGAGGTCGGCCCACGCCATTTCGGCGAGTTTGAGCTGCGCGGACGCTGCCACCACGATCGCTGTCTGCCGTCGCTCTCTCAGCTCACTGCATCGCCGTGCCTTCATGTGCCTTGCCCTTGTCGCAGTGGGTCCGGATGTCCCGGCTGTCAGCACTCGCTCATGTAGGGGTGAGGCGTCCGCTCATCGGGATGCGCGGGCGCGGACGAATCTCTCCAGACGCTGTCGAGCCTCGAACATCGTGATCTCGAGCGCCCGATTGGGGGCGGCCTGCCGACTCTCGTCCAAGACGGAACGGACGATCTCGGCGACGAGACCGGGTGGAACCCTGCCGTCAAGCTCGGCTGACAGTGTCGCGGTGATCTCGGCGGACCCTTGCCTGCTGTCACTCGCGAAGTAGCCCGGCTGCAAATCGCTGGTGGTGGCTGAGGCGCAAAGGCGACTGTCGTTAACCAAGGTGGTTGACCTCAACCAAGGTAGTTGGAGGGGTCGTTGAACGGGCGCGAGTGGGCGTGACGCGATGGTCCCACACGTGCCGGACTGACCGGCCGGGGAGGGCGCGGGTCCGTTGCCACATTGCCCTCCCACGTAGCGTCGTGCCTCACGGGAGTCTCTTCCTCACGTGTTGGTGTGGCGATGGCTTCTTCAACCAGGCGCGCGAGGGTGGCGGCGTTGGTGAACCTTCCTGCGTCATTGCGTGACATGGCTGACTCCTTCGGCCTCAGGCGGACTTGCGGCTTGACGGGTGTTCTACTGATGCATCCGCCCCAGGAAACACGAGAGCCTCATGCCCGTCGTGGTGGCGGACCAGGTATGGCGGCCCACCATCGGGTCCCCGGATCTCGAGGATTTCGGATGACTGATCCGACATTCCGACCACTCGTCCGTGAACATGAAGTTGGTCACCCACTGATGCCCGCATGCCAGCCCTCCCCAGAGTTGTGTACTCAGCATGGACCTTCCCGAACGCTATGGGAAGGGTTGAGAGTTTCCTTGACCGAGACCAGACCTTTGCCCTCAGGCCAGTACCGAGGCAGGAGCGTTGTTGACAGCAGCCAGCTGCGTCTGGGTGTAATGCCGCAGCGATCGCATCTGGGCGGGTTCCAACCGGTCGCAGACCCAGTCCCAGTGCAGTGAGCACCAGTCGCCAGCGGCGAGATGGCGGCTCAGTCGCATGGTCCCCTCGCCGGTCACTGCCACTTCGTCGCGGACTGCACCCAGCACCAGACGATGACCGTCCCACTCAAGTGGCTGAGACTGCACAACAGCCTTGTCTCCGATGATGGCGACGACTTGGCCCCACCGAATCCGGCAGCGGTCGAGCACGTGAAGTGGCTCGCTGACCACTCCGCTGCGTAGTAGTCCCACGAACGGATATACACCGAGAACGTGGAAGCTGTGGTGGGGAAGGGCGCCGTTGGGGATGGCCTCGGCGAGGGTCTGCCAGGATCGGCCGGCACGACGACGGAAACGTTCGTCCAGTGACCCGGCCAGGAGGGCTGGCCTGACCCGCTGGAGCAACGCATTGCCCAGCCAGTAGGCCTGGACGACTCTGGCGTCCAGAGGGTCGTCCAAGTGGTTGGCGGCGGCGATGAGCTCCAGGTAGGGCCAGGCGCCCTCGAACTCACGCAGTCTCAGGCGAAGGCCCCCGTCCACCACACCCGCAGAGGTCTGTTCGAGCAGGGCCCGGTGGTCGTCGCCACCGCAGTACCCCAGCTCGTTGGGCGGGTATGCGTAGCGAGCGAAAAGCAGCGGACCCTCAGTGACGGGTCGGGGCCCGTCGACCTCCGGTGGACCAGAGCGTCTCACGGTGCACTTACCGACGTCGGACCGCTCACGTCGCACCCGCCTGCGACGATGCACCGGCTAGGGCGTCGCGACTGCGCCACGCCGGCAGTGCCACCAGAATGGCGCCGGCGAGCACGAGGGCCACCCAGCCAAGCTGCGGGACTAGTGGCTTTCCGTTCACGGCAGCGGCCAGCAGTGCGGTGATCACCGCTCCGATGACCAGCACAGCTGTGACGTCGACCGCCGGAGCCCTCGACAGGGCCGCGAACCATGTGGCGACATAACCCGCGAGGATCGCTCCGGTCACCAAGACCCACATCCACTGGTTGCCGGTCAGGGCGATGAGCGTCCCGCCGTTGCCGCGGATCACGGTCCAGACGAGCAGGACAACCGATCCGATGCCCATCCGGGTCAATCCCACGGTCCACGACGACAGATCGGTGAGGAGCTTCTTGGCGATAATCACCTCGCCGGCCCACAACAGCGTCGCCCCCAGTACCATCAGCTGGCCCCGACCGAAGACTGTCGCAGCCCCCCCGCCCATTCCGATCTGGCCGACCATCAGCAGCGCGATTGCCCCAACCTGCAGGGCTCCCAGCCGCTCACCCAGCAGTGGTATCGCGAGCAGAGCCACCCAGACCAGCAGGGTCTTCTGAATGAAGGCAGCGTCCATGGCCGAGGCCAAGGCCAGTCCCTGGAAGAAAAGTACGAACGCGATCGCCCCGCCGAAGACGCCGACGACCACAAGGCCTGTCCATTGGCCCGGGCGCGTCGGGCGCGTCAGCACGTTCTCGCGCCGGCTCGCGGACATCGCGCCGATGATTGAGGCCAGCACGATGGCCGCCACAACGTTCTTTGCGGTCGTGTACGTCGTTGCATCACCGAACGCCTTGACCCCGTAGGAGTTGACGAAGACGGCTACGCCGCTGATGCAGGCCGTGGCCAGTGCCAGTAGGAGGCCGGTGCGTCGGGTCGTGGCCGGTCCTATCGCATTTGGTCGCGTGCGCTCACGTCGGGGCAGGTTCATTTGGCTCCTTCATCAATCGGCGCTCGCAACTCGAGCGCGTCCCTGGCTTCCTGTTCGGTCAACCTGGCCAGCACCAGTCCCGAGTGCACTAGCACCCAGTCACCGGGTCGTACGGCGGAACTGACGGCCAGCAATGACGCCCTGATCTCTCGATCACCGGTGCGGATTTGCACGCTCCGGTCAGCACCCACCGTGGTGATACGGCCAATCGTTCCCAAGCACATCAGGGCTCTCCTTGGCTGGCATCGATCGCCTTGAACACTGCATCGATGGCAGCTGGCAGTGCGTCCAGGACGGCCTCGGACATGGGGGCGCCGGCATCAAACTGGCCAGCCTCCACACCGACCACCACCAGCCTTCGCGGCATGAGGTCCAGACTGCGGGCGAGCTCCACCACGGCAGCCAGCCCGAGCGCGTGGGTGCCTCCGGCGGACCAGTTGCCCGCGGGGAGCTTCTGCTGCACGACGTCGACAACGCGGATATCGCCGGGTTGGCCACCGGAGACGATCGCGTCCGCGACAACGACGGTGTCTTCGGGATCCCAGGCGTCGAGCGCCTCGCTGGGATCGTCGAACTCGAGGGCCAGCACGT